>Ga0325410_1004151_pt1 | contig 16247 bp, 11 predicted proteins | sample PopdelMetagenome_16_FD_206182 | JGI IMG/M metagenome (GOLD analysis project Ga0325410, IMG submission 206182) | Populus deltoides microbial communities from Bellville, Georgia, United States - Xylem-PdIQD-R3 | ecosystem: Host-associated > Plants > Phyllosphere > Stem > Wood/Secondary xylem...
TGGGTTTATTTTAATTTTATTATTTTGTAATATAAAAAATTTATTTTTTTTTTTTTGCCCAACCCCCCCCCCCCCCCCCCCCCCCCGCCTCCCCAATTCATTCACGTTGCTTCTCATTGCCATCTATTTCTAACTCAAGTGAAACATGAATTTTGAACAGTTAGGAAGCCAGGAGGAAACCAATGGCTGCACTTGTGAATGCCTGCCCCAAGTAATAAACAAAATTGTGACCTGTTCCCTTACGAATAGCTGTCCCTCCTGAATCCTACACACACGAATATTTGTTTTAGATGGCTGTTAAGAAAAAAACATTGACGAGACTTGAAAACTTTTATTCTTGGATTTCGCAGATCGAGAAATATTTTACCAATTTGAATATTTTAAACTTAACACCATTTTGAATTGCAATAAATGTCAACTATTTTAAAATTATGCTAGCATTTTCCACAACCAAGAAATAAATCAAATATTTATACTTTTTGTTTAAAATAGATTGTTGAAAATTTGACAGTGATTGCAAAATTGGTGATTTTAGCATGATGGAAGAATTAATGTCGAGTGCCTAAAAGGAATAATAAAAATAGAATTTTATAGGATGTGTGTGTGTTTCTATACTTCTTATTAATTATAAATTCCACAATATTGAATTTAACTTCAATTGTCAATATATATAGCTTCATGAAAATTGAATTCCTAAATGTTGAGAAAGAAGTCTAAAATAAAATAATAGAAGTAAAATCGCCTACAAGCAATAATTCACATCCATTCCTGTATCAAGCTCTTACTATTTTGGTGATAAGCCGCCAGCTTCATCCATTTTTTATCTAGTTGTCCCCTTACTTCTTTCCAGGCCTTTCATTTGTTTATGTATTGCCTTTGCTTCTTTTTCTTATCTTTCTCTGCCTTTCCCCTGTTTCTGTAGTTTAGAGTGGTGGGTTCTTGGTTGCTTCTCTTGGAGCTTTTCATTCAAATGGCTTCGTCTGTGGTTTTCGTGATCTTGTGTTGATCCAGTTTCAAATTTGGTTGCTGTTCTTTTTTTGGATTTGTGCTTTTTGGATCATCTTTGAACTTTAATGTTTCTCGCCCTTCTCGTTTGCAGAAGTTCCAGCTGAACAACTACGTTGGTTCTTTCCCACGCACCGCGCCTATTAGAAAATCTTGAGAGAGCATCTAAACAATTAGACATTGATGGAGAAGCATATAACCTAGAAGTTAAAAATCAGGAGATCATTTTTAAAGGGAACATGGAGCAGAAAAGAACCTTACTTTGCAGGTGCACGAACAGTTTCAGCTTGGAAAATAATGTTGTCCTCTGGTTTGATTTGGTTGTTAAATATGAAGCATCATGCTGGGAGATTGAAATGCAATTTTGGAGTGATTGTGTTCCTCTTCATAAGCCACAACTAACATGCTAGGATCCTCCAAGCTCCTCTCTACATGTTTTCTTGCAGGGCATCCCCTCCTCCTGCTGCTGCATTTACTCACCTTTGAAACCAGAGAATGAATTAAAGAGATTTTCGTAGTCTAGGTAGCTTTACTCTTAGATAGCCAAGTTAGTGTCGAAAGCTTGTGTTCAGTAATGAAGATAACAAAATCCAAATTGCAAATCTGCATTGTCCACGGCCTGCTTTCCCTGTTCTTCTCAAGCCATGGAACATCGCTTGTTGAATCTGATCCGATAATCCAATGGGCAGGCTGAGATAAAGAACAAGATGCCACTATTTATAAAGCTTCCCTAATTGCAAGAGCCTCTGTCTCGTTTGAGTCCTTGATGCCAGGTGGACAACACAAACCCGAGGTTTCCATTTCATTTATACTTTAAGGTCAGAAGCTTTTCAATAGAAAATCTTTAAATTTCTGCAACTAATTGAAGTTTGAATAGACTTCGTGAAATCAACCATATTTTTATCATAGCTTTTATGCCTTATTTTAGATATTCAAATGCTTAAAAGAAAAAATAATAGAGAGAGAGATCAAAGAAGATAACGGTGAATTAATAACAAAATATTATGTAAGATGAAGGTAGATTGACAAGACAAAAAGTAAATGATTCTTCATAAATTTGGAGTACATCAGCTTGATCATCTATTCAGCAAGAACATTGTTCTTTCTACAATTAGAAAATTCAGCTTTGAAATTCTCTTCCTGCCCAAGAACATCATCAACATATATAACCTCATAAAAATCAAATCCTTTAAAGTTAAATAACAAAATCAAAAATAAAATAATACAAGTTACACGTTCGAATTCACATCCATATCTATATTAAGCTCTTCTATCTTCGTGATAAGCTACCAGCTCCGTCTATTTTCTTACATTTTAACAAATATACTTATCTCATAAAGATACGAGAAAATTATGCAGATCACATATTTATCCTGACAAACACTATTATAAATAAGCTTCAAATAACCATTCCATGGCTTCCTTTAGTCTTCGGAGTCCCAGAATTCGAGGTCCGAGTCTTCGAGGTCCGACTGCACATATGATAGTTAAAATAGCCAACTTGGTATTAGTTTTGGAAGTAAACAACGCTAAACGATAAAATGCAGACTGAATGCAACTGAGTAGAGAAAAAATGTCAGGAAAATAGGATTGCTTCATAGTTTAAGCATATTCAATTCTTATGTTCATAAAAAAATTATCGTTTTTAAAATATTTGATTAAATTCTTATGTTCATAAAAAAAGTAATTCAGTCATGAAAATATAATTTTGATAGTTAATAATGTCATGTGATAGTGTACGGAATCAAATCTAGGTTAAGATGAAAAAAAAACAAATAATCATTTCTTTTATAAGATGTTTTAAATTAAATGAAATAAACCATTTTAAAAGAATGAAGTGTAATAGCTTTCATTAATTTGAAAACTTTATTTGGTTCTCTCCTCTGCATACAAAGTAACAGAATAATTTAATCCCGACTTACCTGTACACGTGTACCGTCTATATAGATTGTTGAAATATGAGAGATCTTGGGCCACTCAGAACCATTCTCCTTTCTACAATTTTCTGATAGATGTGGACAATCCCAAATCCGCAATTCCTTTAATTTGGGGAGGCGTTGAATGGCTGTTGAACTTGGCATATACTTGAGATTCTTGCAATCCGCGATCCTAAGAGATTGAAGAGAAGAAAGGTTGGCCAACCATTCTGGCAATGCTTCCTCAAATCCCTCCCCGTTGAAATCCCATATATCCAAATGCTCGAGGGCGGTGAGGTGTTGAAGTTGGTGGGGTACACTCTTCAGTTTATCCCATCCAAATATCCATAGGGATTTGAGGGACCCACTCAAGCTGAGGTGTTGGAATGAGTTCAAAACTCCTGCAGGAAAAGCCTCCATCTCCTCTGATAAAGCACCGATGGTCAGTTTCTTCAGTTGGGTGAGGCCGCCTAAGCAATCATCCTCTGGGAAATTACTCAAACTCCGACACTTTATGATTGTTAAATCAACAAGAGAAGGCAATTGTCGTAAACCATGCCAATCAAAACTGATGAGCTTATCACAACAACTAATATCTAATGTTCGAAGCGAAGACAATTCTTGCAAATCACTGATATGGATAAGCTCACTCCAATTAATTATGTACAAATGCTCTAGAGATGCGCAACATTGTAGTCCGCTTGGAAGAGTTCTGAATGTACATGTCAAAATAATCAATGTCTTCAAAGAATATTTCAATTCTCGAAAATCACCAGGAATTGAGACCAGCTCACGGCACCCCCATATTTCCAATTCCACTAGAGCTGTGCAGTGTTGTACGTTTGGAATGGATGTCAGCTTTGGACAAAACCGTATATGCAAAACTCGAAGAGACGTGAAGCCATGAAACTCACCAGACAAATATCTCAGTTCCTCACATGTGTCAATTTCAAATCGTACAAGAGATGCAAGACGACATATCGCAATGCTTTTCAACTTTCCACAATCCACAATGCACAACTTTTCAAGACAAGGAAATACTGCAACTTCTCCACCTGGTGCCATCCATTCTTCAAGACCATCCATTTTGAACAGATTGAGTTCTTTTAGTGATGGAAACAATACTGTTGCGCTGCCACCACTACTATAGAATTCATTGCCTATACATTTCACATTAGGCATTCTAGTTACCTTTAAGAATTTTAAGGCGAGGAAGACATCCAAGTGTTGGGAGATTTCTGCTCTTGCTACAATCATTCAAACTCAGCTTCATTAGATTATTAAGTTGCAATGTAGACATCCATGATGGGAAGTTTTCACCCATGTAACCCTTAATTGTCAAGCTTCTTATATCTGGGTGAGGCTGCAGGCCTTCCAGCACATCCTCGTTGTTAGCACTGCTGTTACCTTCATCACTCCATTCAAACACCAATTTGTTCATTCTTTTTTCACGCAGTTTTGCCTTCTCAGCTTCTTCTTTGTCTCTAACTTGATCAAGCTTGCATATCTTCAATCCTCCTCTTAGTTCTTTCAAACATCCCAGCTCTTCAACCATATGATCTGGACCCACAACAAATAAAGGCAGAGTTTGAAGGCGTGTTAAGAGTCTCACCTCAGCTGGCACTAGCTTTGGATCATCAAAATGAAGATGTCTCAAGCTCACTAAATTTCTCATTTTCTTGGGAAGCTTTTCTAGTGACTTGCAATAAATGAATCTTAATGTTTCCAAATGGTAGAGCTTGGTGATGGATTCTGGCAATGCTCTGATACTGGTAATTGAGACATCAAGATATCTCAAATGTCTCAGCTTGCAAATTGAATCTGGTAACTCAATGATATCAGACTCCTGCAATTTGAGAGTTCTCAAGCTTTTGAATTTCCAAGACCCATTGAATACATCAACCACTGAGAAAACAGTGCGCAATTTTCTAGCATCAACCGCTCGAAATGCTGACTCAACATCCCCACAAGATATGAGATTTAGATGATGAATATGAGATGCACCATCAACAACCGAATCCGCCTCCAGATTTAACGCTTCTGATTTTGAGACCTGCAATGCAAGATCATGCACAAGATCATGCATCTTGCAACTTGTTACGATCTCATACCCATTCCTTTCAACATCTTGGAAAAAGGAATTTGCAAGCAAGTCATTGAAACACTTGTTGCCTATGTCTTCCATCCTCAGGCCGTTTGATGGCCTGAGAAAACCTTCGGCCATCCAAAGTTGAATTAGCTCTTCCCTTTCAATTTTAAAATCTTTAGGAAAAATGGAACAGTATGCGAAACATTTTTTCAATGTTGGCGATGACAAGTAATCAAAACTGAGTCTCAATATGCGCAAAGCTTTCTTTGCATCCTGAGAATCCCAAATTCTACTGTTTAGAATTGACTGCCACTCCTGTGCCTGCTTTCCGTGAAGAGTTCCTCCCAAAACTTTAGCAAGTAATGGAATCCCTCCACATTTCTTTGCAATCTGTTTTCCAATAGACTCCAAGTCTGAAGCTATTATTGCTCCTCCACCCCTGCTCACCTTTTGCTTGACAATGGACCAACATTGATCATCTGATAGTTTTCCTGGCTCGTGCTGACTCCCTGGAGAAGTCTCCATCATGTCTGCGACTTGCTTACTGCGGGTTGTAACAACAACAGCATTCCCATTCTTGCTGTTAATTTTTAACAGTTGCTCCTTCAAATCATCCCACTTATCACGGTCTTCATTCCACACATCATCAAGAACAAGAAAAAATGTCTTCTTTTCCAGCTTTTTCTTAAGGTTTTCCATAATTGCATTTAGGTTGCTCAACCTACTTGTAGTTTCATCAACATTTTGCAACATCTCTCCTAAAATCCTCCCTTTACTAAAATCATTAGAGACACAAACCCATAGAGTCACATCAAAATGGTTTTTCTCCCTCGCTAATTGATAAATTTTCTTTGCTATGGTAGTCTTTCCAAGACCTGCCATCCCCACAATAGGGACAACAGACAGAACTTGTTGACCGATCGAGCCAATCAGCAATTCCATGATTTTAGAGACATCATTGTCTCTTCCTACTACAACTTCTGAGCTTTCAAGCAAGTAATCTGTCTCTCGGTCTATATCCCGGATAACTTCAGGAGCACTCTCTACATGTTGAGATGCAATTCCCAGCCCAAAGCGAGTTGCAAGTTTCTGAATCTCATCCAGTGATCCATTGATCTCCTTAACTTTTTGACCCATATTCAGACGGAATGCAACAGGGTTGTGCAGTGAAAAGCAGTCACGCACCTTTCCCTTCTTTTGGTCTTTTCGGAGAATCTCATAAGCAAACTTGTCTAGAACATCTTCAGCATCGTAAGCTACATCTTGTAGCTTCTCCAACCAAAGCTTCGCAAAATCGTCTGTTACGGGCCTTCTGGCTGCATCTTTGAGCTTAGCTTTGATCATGGTCAAAGACTCTTCGAGCTTTTGCAGCTGTCCCTCCAATCCCCAAGCAAGTCTGATCGCTTCAGCAGCTATGGAACTGACCCTTGTCAAAGTCGCCTCCATGGAAAACGTAAGAAAAAGCTCTGCTGCCATATTCTCTTGTTTTCTTTGGGAAATCAAAGAAGAGAGATTGAGGAAAAGAGAGATAAGAATGGTCTGAAAGTTGTGAAGTAGGGATGAAATGAAGTGTGTTTTGGAATGGGGAGATGCATTCAACTTGAAAGCAGAGGGTCCCTCCCTCACTGTATTCATTGATTGATTGCAGCTGGCAGCATCTTCCACGAACCACTGCTGTCAAATTCATGCAAAGGCGAAGAAAATGACCCTACCTTCTTATCTTGAGTGTCCATATCCATCTAAGCCTGGAGACAACTTGAAAGCAGAGGGTCCCTCCCTTTCCCTATATTCTAGTGACACGTACAATGAATCTAAGAAAGAAGTGTCAGTACGTAGACTTTGGTTGTGTATGAAATTAGCTATATTTTTAAAATTTTTGAATTTTTTAATTTAAATTAATTTTTTTATATATTTTTATATGATTTTAATATATTAATATTAAAAATAATTTTAAAAAATATAAAAAAAATATTTTAAATCATATTCGGTACCATATTTCCATAATCTGTTATCCGGACGGTTGTTTTCTAGGATTTTATTTTAAAAAAAAAATTTCCTGTAAATATTGACGATGCAATGGATGCTATTTTTTTCTGCTTGATAAATTTGTTGAGCCATTTATTATGTTACAGCTCTGATTGCTTTAGGGATATTGACGATGCAATGGAACTTTCTGCTACTTTTTCTACTTTTATTGTTTTTTTTTTTTCCACGTAGTTTTCAAGTATGTTAATACTAACTTGAACACCCAAAAAATTAGTCAATAAAAACTTAAAAAAAATTAGAGGATTGTTATTATAATTGATTTAATAACTAAAAAGTCCTTATAAGTTAATGTTACAACTTTATCACCAAATTATGAAAAACAAAATCCCCTAATTTCTCCCTTTTTTCCATAACTCATCTTCATCTTCATCTTCTCTTCTTCTATCTTCTTCCCTCTAATTCCTAGCCTCCAAGCCATAGTAGAAAAAGAAATTTCAGAAAGTCCAGTCAACCCTATGGAACCCAAAAATTTTAACAATAAAAACTTGTTGTATATCATTTTTATTTTATTTTATTTTTACATAAAAAGGTAAAACAAATTTGAAATAAATGATAATAAAAATAAATAGGTCTTTATATATTTCTTTTCCAATAAAAAGTTAATAAATAAAATGAAATATTTAAGATATTTTATTATAAATATAATGCTTCATAAATAAAAATTAATCAATAAAATAATAACATGTTGTATTTTTCAAAGATTTGAGCACTCCTATAAATCTTGAAAAAAAGAGGGTCTCACTTTAGATATAGAGAGGAATATGATTCTTTTAGGGATAAAATCTTTTCCTTAAAATAAGCTATTTAAACAATAAACCTATCTTGAAAATTCTATTTGATTAAGGCTAAATGTTCAATAAAAAAAAATTAATAGCACTTTGAAACAAATCAAAATATTCCTCAAAATATTAAATCATCAAATTTCACTTGGCAACATGCATCTAAATTCATATTTTTGTAAATCACAAATCTTAGTTTAATTTCATAAATAAATCAAATCACTATAAATCAAATTTTAAAAAATAATAAGATAATTATTTTATATTTTATAAAAATATTTTATATAAAAAATTGTATTCTGTCATAAATTTTAATAAAATTAAATATTTATACACATATTCTTACTTAATCTTCAATACTAAAATTTATGTTTATAAATCCTTTCAAGGAAGTTTAATAAAAAAAATTCTCAATCAAATCTATATTTAAAAACCTCAATTCATCCACTTCACTCCTAGAAAAAAAAAGGAAAAAAAGGAGACACAAAGACAAAAAAAAGAAAAAAGGGAGGAGAGAGAAAGAACGAAAAAGTGAGAGAGAGGAAGAAGAAAAAAACAGAGGAAAAGACATGTAGTTGGGCCGGGTTCGGCCCAGCCCATGCATTTGGGCCGGGGCCGGCCCATTTCAAAAAACAATTAAAGAAAAAAATATTTTTCAATATTTGTAATTTCCACATGTATTTTTTTATGCTGTTTTATTTAATCTCAGTCTGTTTTTTTTTGTCATTTCTAAAAAATACGAATCCGGTATTAAAATACCCGGTTTTCGTCAAAACTTCCAAAAATACAAAAAAAAATTTTAAAGAGAAAAATATTTTTGTGCATTCGGCCAAGTGTCTCAAAGCTAAAAAATTATGTTGTGTTTTTCATACACCAAAAAATAATGTTTTAGCATGTATTTTGGTTTTAATAACCAATTTATTAAAACCAATAGAACATTGACCAAAATATCAAAAACAAAAAAAAAACTTATTTTGTGTTGTTTTAGTATCAGAGATTATGAATTTATATGTGAAATATATTCCCGATATTAAAAGGGTTGTTTTAGTATCAGGGATTATGAATTTATATGTGAAATGTATTCCCGATATTAAAAGGGTATTTTCTTTTGACAATATAGAACAGTTAAGTTTTTACCCATTAAGATAAGAACCTCCTTATTGAGGAGAACTTTTTTAAAATTTGAGACAGACAGGACCAATAATTAGAAACCACAACAAGACCTTAGATTTTATCAGACAATAAAACAATATAGTTTACCTTAGGGGGCGTATTTGGGGTGCTAATACCTTTTCTTTACGCAACTAGTCTCCATATCCCATCTCTAAGACCAGTTACGGTTCTTAGTGACCAGAATACTAGGTGGCGACTCCCATTCAAATTTTCCACTAATAAGAGACAAGAATTCCTTGTCTCTTCACATTTTCCAGATAGACCCGATACATGTTTCCTTGAGGGTCGATGATCGCCGCGACACCACACACATGCAACATAAAAAAAATAGAAAAAAGTGACTAAAAAACAAAGAGCAAAACAAATTTATAGACTACTACTCAGGATTTTGAAGACCTGAAATATATATTGGTGAAACGGTGTATCGTAGCTAGGTAAATTGATCTGCTATTCTTTCTGCTTCATAATCTTTTTAAGCCTTACTCTTTAGGAACACATTTGTTTTGTTATGCTCCAGCTGCTCTAAGTACTTTAGGATGATTAATATAATTTATAGATATTAATTTGAAAAACAGAAATTTATGGAAAAACAATGTTTTTATTTTTGCATTAAAAATTGTTTTTAAAATCATTTTATTTGAAAAACCACGCTTCGTCACCCTAAACATCCGATGTGAAAATAGATGTGGAAACAGAGAAGTCTGCTAGGTCTGGCAGACAAGAGAGCTAGAGATCTGTGCATCCGATGTGATCACCCCCATCGTCACCCTAAACATTAATTTACAATAATTGGATTAATTATTGATCCATGTTTATTTGAACTTATTTGATTTCATATAAAAAACACTCATGGTGGCTGCGTTTTCCTGAATCACATGAACTAACCCCTGTTTTTAGCTAGGTTCTCTTTGCCAATGGACTTTTCTTCGAGTCTTGTGCTAATACATAGGTTGCACCGTAGCACCACACCCAGATGTGCCTGACCATATTAATTAATTCATTCTCCTTTCCTATGCACCAGTCCTTAACCTCATTATCCATTTTCATATGCTTAAGTCTATTCCCTCAATAGTTTACAGAAGTGTTTGCCATGTGATACTGCGAGATGCCCCCGTTGCTTTCTGCAATTCTTTTGTTTTTTTCTGTCTGGCTAAACGATGGATATTCATGAACATCATTAGAAAACGAAAATAATTACTGAATTTGACATTAATCACAGTGCACCCCAACCTATATCAGAAAACTGATTTCTGATATTCTTAATATGGTCTGCCTAATAATGACTTTGTCTTAATTGGCTGGTCACAATTGGCAAGGCTCCACACTAATTATTTGTCTTGTTCTTGTGTGATCTCATCTATTGCTCGGGACCCTCATTTAAAAAAATTACTTTGTGTTTACTCCCTGTCGAAGTCTTTCTTTATTGTTTGTTTTTCTTTTTTTAATGAAGCAAGTTGTTGAGTTTGATAATGACAGGCTTTTAAAAAACACAGTTAATTGCATTTTGTTGGATGTTTGTATTTTGGAGTAACCTAGTCAAACTAATCTTTTATATATATATCATCTTTTAAATTATCTACGTAGTAGTTTATTTGGGTAGATACTCGTTCAAATGATCAAAATTCTTAGTTTTCACGAGCACAATTGTATCTAAAAAATTGATTGGAGGCTTATATAATCGTTAATTTCAGGTTTTATAAGATTAATCAAGACATGTGTAAACTGACCCAATCACTCAAGTTAATTTTTTTAAAAAAAAAGTTGAGATTGAGCTATGTACTAACTCATAAGAATAGCACTTGGGACTCATAAAACCTGTTACACACTCTTAAGAAAACCACCTCATCAATGACTCTACAAAAGATCGCTCACCAGAATTGTTTGAAAAATGAAACAAGAACTTATGATCAACAGGCAAAATATATGTACGTAATCCGATTCTAATTTGATGGAGGAGATGGATCTTTTAGCTTAAATGATTCACAAATCTTTCTGCAAAACTTAGATTCTTTCTGCAAATCCCTCATATCAAAAAGGAAGAATCAGCAGATTCCATATCATTCAATTCCTTTGTGCATTTACACGCTGTTTTAGGAATTCAGATATTTACAGCGATTCCAAACTAAAAAACTATCTACTTGTTATACATAAAAATTATGTTAAAAAAGGAAGAGATGAAGTCTTGGACATGAAAGGAGTGTTTAAGAGTGAGTTTCAACCTATTTTTTGTTAAAATTTATATATTTTTGTTTTAAATTATTTTTTTCTTGTATTTTTTTATTATTTTGATGTGCTGATGTTAAAAATTAAATATAAAAAAAATATTATTTTGATATTTTTTAGTGAAAAATACTTTAAAAAATAACCGCTACGACACTCTCAAATACCCCTCAAGAATTTGCCAAACTTGATAGAGTTTATATGTTGAAAAATCCTTAAAACAAGTAATGGATTAACGTGGGTAATTTGAAAGCAAAAGTAGTCTAGATGTTACATGATTCTTAAAATAAGGAATGATTTTATCAAGCAAGCTAATAATCTTGTAGGCTGATAGATTCAGCATGCTGGTAACTTATAGAAGGATAAGTAGCAGGCTTGTAACTAATAAGCAGTATTCTTCATAGCAATTTTTATAAAAAAAATATATAATTTTCTATCAGGATCTCACTTAGATCAATAACAATTCCATGATTGTAAGTTTTATTTGAAATAAAATTTTTTATTCTTGAATTTCAATTATTTTATAATATTTTCATTGAGTGATTGAATCTTAGTTTTTTTTTTTTTTAATTGAGATAAGTGCAAAAGAACCCTGAATCACAGTAAACGACAACACTGGTAAAGGTATGTAATTGCTAGTGTTGATCACTAATATCGTAATAATCTACAAGTTACAAAAATATGCTAGATGCCATGCGCGCGCGATGACGTGGGCTTGTGACATGCTTGGGTGTTGTTGTGGATTTGTCAAAAAAATCATAAAAAAATTATATGGAGAAAAATTATTGTAATTCACAATATTTTTAAGAAAAAAACTACAAAGTTAAATTCTTAACCAGCTTAATGTTAAAAAATTAAAATTAATAAAGATAATTTGGAAAAAAAAATTATGTGGGAAAACACTATAATAATCCACTGTGTTTTAAGAAAAAAAACTACAAAGCTAAATTCTCAACCAACTTAATATGAAAAAAAATAAAATCGACAAAGACAATTCTAGAAAAAAAAATCATAAAAAAAAATCATGTGGGGAAACACTATAGCAATCCACAGTGTTTTAAAGAAAAAAACTACAAAGCTAAATTCTCAACTAGCTCAACATTAAAAAAATAAAATTGACAAAAACAATTCTAAAAAAAACAACACAAAAAAATGAAGAGAAAAGGAAGACAAATTTGGAAAAAAAAAAAGCAAAAAGCAAATAAAAAAAACATGTTGAGAAAGTTAAAGCTAAATTTTCAATCAGCTCAATATTAAAATCATTTAGGAAAACACTGTAGCAATCTACATTGTTTTGTGAGGAAATATACAATTGTAATTCTCAACCAGCTCAATATTAACAAAATAAAATCAACAAAGAAAATTTTGAAAAATATCACAAAAAAATGAAAGGAAAAAAAACCATGCAGGGAAAAACTGTAGCAATCTATAGTGTTTCATGAGAAAATCTACAGTTGTAATTTTCAACCAACTCAATATTAAAAATAATAAAATCGATAAAGACAATTTTGAAAAAAATCACAACAAAAAAAATCATGTGGGGAAACATTGTAGCAATCAATGGTGTTTAAAAAAAGACTGTAAAGTTAAATTTTCAACCAGCTCAGTATAAAAAAAAATAAATTTGATAAAGATAATTTTTAAGAAAATCGATAAAAAAAACATGTGGGGAAACACTGTAGCAAGACAAAAAACATGTGGGGAAACACTGTAGCAATTCACACTGTTTTAAAGAACTACAAAGTTAAATTCTCAATCAACTCAATATGAAAAAAAATAAAATTGACAAAGATAATTCTAAAAATAAACAAAAAAATCATTAAAAAAACCATGTGGAGAAACACTGTAGCAATCCACAGTATTTTAAAGAAAAAAACTAAAAAACTAAATTCTCAACTAGCTCAATAGTAAAAAAGAAAATTGACAAAAACAATTCTGAAAAAACAAACAAAAAAAGAAAAAAAAAGACAATTTTTGGAGAAAAAAATATGTGGGGAAAGCTAAAACTAAATTCCCAACCAGCTCAATATTAAAAAAATAAATTCAACAAAGATAATTTTAAAAAAACATGTGAGGAAACACTGCAGCAAAACAAAAATCATGTGGGGAAAACACTGTAGCAATTCACAATATTTTAAAAAAAAAACTACGGAGCTAAATTCTCAACCAGCTCAATATAAAAAAAATAAAATCAACAAAGATCATTTAAAAAAATAATAAATCATAAAAAGAAAAAAAACTATGTATTGAAATATTATAGTAATCCACAATGTTTTAAAGAAAAAAATTATATAACTAAATTCTCAACCAGTTTAATATTTAAAAAATTAGTAAAGAAAATTTTAAAAAATAATTTAAAAAACAAAAAAAATTAAAAAATAAAGAAGAAGAAGAAGAAGAAGAAGAACAAGTCAATTTTTTTGGGGGGGGGCGAAGCTAAGTGCTTTCCCCACACCTCTAGCTCAATATGAAAAAAAAAACCCAAAAATGACTATATTGGGAAAAAAATCATAAAAAAAATTATATAGAAAAATATTGTAGCAATTCACAATGTTTTTTCTTTTAATGTCAGAGTTAAATTTTCAACCAGTTCAATATTTGAAAAAAATAAGCAAAAATAATTTTGAAAAAAACATATAATTTTTTTTTAAAAAAAGTAAATCATGGAGAGAGAAAAAACATATAAAAACAAAAAAAAAATAGGAATGCTAGAAATGGTGGAGTCGCCTTGTGCTGGTTCTAGGCCTGCGTTTCCCCCAAGTAAACGGGTTAGCCTCCCTTTTAATTCAGGGCAGTACAACAAAAATAAAAAAAAAAAACATATAATTAAATAAAATTTAAATTTTTTTAAAAGTGCAGTTGAATTGCACTTTCAAATACACTTTTAGACTATGTTTATTTGCATTGTTTATGTGGTTTAAATTGCAGTTAGCTTGAAAAAAAATATAAAAAATGATGTCTTTTTAAGTTTACTGCATTTTAAAACACGACATTAGCACATAGATAGACATGCATTTACTAAGATTAATGGAGGTATTTTGTCCTCATCAATGTAAAGTTTTAAACTCTTGCAAGCCTCTAGTTTCATTTCCAATGAAGACCGACCAAGTACCATTATTGAATATTAGTTTTTGGACAAAAAGATAAAGGTTGAATTAAATCTTGGCCAAGCTAGAAGAAAAATTCAAGATGTCATGGCATAACCTTGGTATTTACAAACTGCTTCTGGCCACCAAGTATAACATCAGACCAAACATACCACTCTTGGGAGCAGCAATTTTTGTCCTGATCGAAGTCTAGCAACGTGTTTGTCTGCATGATTGCTACCAACCTTTTATATCCAGGGGTAATCTTTAGAGCCAACCCCCATGGTTTGGAGGTGGAAACAGATGATTGATACTGAAAAGGTGGTCTAAAGATTTGAAATCCGGTCAAGCATATGATGCCCATATGAGAGCTGAGATGAAGAATACCTTGAATTTCTAAATGAGAACATGAAACTTCATGTCTTTTGCAGCTGGGATTTGAAAACTTCTACACTGTAACTTTTTTAGAAGTATTTGGGTGAAAGTTTTGAATTGATGGGGTATTGAATATTGTTTACCAAGCATACTAGACTCGCTATTTCTGCAGTGGCCTGAAATGATGCAAGGTAAATTTCAAAGATTAGCTTGGAGACTAATCTCTAATAATACTACTTGGGGTATTTGGTTGTTGATGAATAAAATTGTTTTTGAGGAGAAAACTATAAGCTTGTTTGATTGTTTCTCTTTTATTCTCTATCGGGTTGCTATTTAGTTGTATATTCTGGATCCAAACTTTATCTATATGGAAAATAACTTCTTAAAATCTTATGATGGTATCAAATTATGGTGTAATAAAAAATCTTAAGTAGTTTCTTTGTTTTAATTGTAGTAGATTAATTGTTTTATTTTATTTTTTTTCTAAGTCTATTTCCTTCTTCTTTTTTCATGTCACTGTATTTTATTTTAACTATTAGTATCATGGCCTTTTCAATATATCTAGATGATTATCAAATAAAAAAAAGAACATGTTGCTTCGTCAGCACAGGGATCTCCAAATACCTAGCTGTCACTCGGTCATACCTTCTACCAACAGTTGTTCACCTGCAGTTGTTGCTTTTATTGGAATCCAATTTTATAGCATGCAATAACTTAAATTCGGCCGAGGTTGAAGCTGTGTTTTGCTTGTATACTTGAACTATAAGCTGTTGGAATTGCTTGGCAATAAAAGATAGCCAATCGTTCTTCAATGGGCAGCTTTGTACTTGTAGGATATTCTCTGTGTTTTTTAATTTTAGGTCGTGTTTGGTTTGTTATTAGTATAGAAAAGACAAATATAAAAAAATTAAAAATATGCTTTGTTGAAAGGCTAAAGGCATCAAAATAAATAAATTTATTTTTATAATAAAAAACAGAGGAAAACATGTCTTATTCGTCTTTATTATCTTTGTTTTTTATATTTAAAAGAAAAAAATATTGTTAATGCTTGTGTTTTATTTTCTTCGAAATTTTTTATTTAAAAATAGAACATGAAAAAACATATTTTATTCAGAGACAATAATCAAAACCTACTAAATATTGTTAATGCTTGTGTGTTTATTGCAGTTGAACTTGAAGCATGTATATATCAAAATAATACAAGCATGGGGTAACTGCATCCATCCATTTGGAGTACAGCCATAGGATTCTTGAGTTAGACTACTCAACCAAGCCCATTTGAGATTTTTTGAAAGCAGAATCCTTCTGGGGTGCTTGAGTTAGTACCTGTTCCTCGTATTGGATGCTAAATATTCAAGATAAAGATATATCAGATTACCTTTAAGGGTTACATGATCATGTTAAACAAGCAATTTCTAAAAAAAGAAGATGAGTCCCAGTGAGGTGTTAGAGAAGGTCAATGATCCACAAATTAAGAATGCATTGCACCAGGCTCGCAAGCAGGTGCTAGGTCGAGGGATTAGCCTGGATAGTGGAATTGTAGGGGGCAAAAGGTGTA
>Ga0325410_1004152_pt1 | contig 16247 bp, 15 predicted proteins | sample PopdelMetagenome_16_FD_206182 | JGI IMG/M metagenome (GOLD analysis project Ga0325410, IMG submission 206182) | Populus deltoides microbial communities from Bellville, Georgia, United States - Xylem-PdIQD-R3 | ecosystem: Host-associated > Plants > Phyllosphere > Stem > Wood/Secondary xylem...
TTCCATTCTTTTGCATCAAACTATGTGCTATCTTGTTATCACATTCTCCGAATGTTGTCTTCCTGAAGCTGAACTGTTGTGACTTTTGGTTTTCAGGTGTGCTTGCACATGTTTACTTTGGATTTTCTAAATCAAGTGGCAAATGGCCTCGAGAAAGACAGCATGTTAGTGACTCTTGATTAAATAAAATTTAACTATTACTATCTGATATGTCTATTCTTTCCTGCAATTTAGTTACATGTTTTGGGCTGAACACCACTCCTCTAGCATGATTTTGTTGATTAATGCTCATTTTGGGACCACATAATAGTAAGCGGGTCCACGTAGTTTGCATCTGCAGTTCATATTTGCTGCATCATTGACGTACTTTCTAATTTCTATATATATTTTTGTCCAAAATGGAAATTGTTTCAGCTTCTTTCCGGTGATATTATATCCTACCTACACCTGTTTGGTCAATGCATACAATCAATATGCTGCATATGATTTTTCATGTTAGAATAATCATATGCAGCATATTGATTGTATGCATTGACCAAACAGGTGTAGGTAGGATATAATATCACCGCAAAGAAGCCGAAACAATTTCCATTTTGGACAAAAATATATATAGAAATTAGAAAGTACGTCAATGATGCAGCAAACTGTTTGGTCAATGCATACAATCAATATGCTGCATATGATTTTTCATGTTAGAATAATACATGTGATGATGCTGCTGCAGAACTGATGTCTAGGTTTCCAATTGAACTTTGCTTTAAAATTTTGAATAAATACCTATTTATTAATTAGTTTAGGATTTTAATGTGCACATGCATTGTGAATGCAGTTACCATCTAGCTGAGAAAAAAATTCCTTCTATTCATGGTGGTACAATGGGATTGAAACTAGAGCAATTCATATTTGATGCATTCCCATATGCTCCTTCAACTGCTCTTTTTGAGGTGATTTTATTTACAACCCCTTGCTTCATCAACCCTTGTTCCTTTTTCTCTCTACTCTTTAAAATTGCTATAACCGAAGTGCAGGTACCACGGGAAGAAGAGTTTGCACCTGTAAAAAATGCCAATGGGTCAAATTTTGACACCCCCGAGAGTGCTCGGCTGCTTGTGCTTCGACTACAAACTCGCTGGGTAGTTGCTGCAGGCGGCTTTGTAACACATTCAGTGCCTTTATATGCAACTGGTAATTTTATGCTTTATTTTGCTTGCTTGATCATAGTAACATCGTGGAAAATAAGTGAATGCCTATAATAAACCAATAGGAATATAATAGAGGAAAAGGGAAAGAAGGGAGAGGGGTGGTACTTTAAGAGTTTAAACTGAACATGTTTGTTATTCTGGATAGATCATAGAAGACCCGTAGATCACTTCTTCTTTTAGTGGTAATTGAGGCTAACCAGGAACAAAGGCTCCAACTAGCTTGGTATTATCTTCTTTTGTTTGCACTAGAGACGAGATTGATTCCTGCTCAATCATTTGGGTTTCCTCTGTTTTTTGCCAGTAGCAGAGGGGCTTTTTTCTAAGAGAAAGGGAGACCTCTCCCATTACGTAGCCTAATCATTACCTAGTAAAACATGGATTGTGAATTTAAGTATGCCTTTTCAATTTAATAATTTAAAGTTTAAACTCATACCAAGTTGTCCACCTTGTACGGGTTCATTAGGTCTGCTCTGTAGCATTTAGCTCAAGATTGGTCCTGCCGTGTGTAAGTTGTGCTTTGTAGTTTTGAGAACTAAGATCAGCGGGATAAGTGGGAAAGAGCTGTGGTTTGAGAGGTTATGACTTGGTTTAAATCACAGTTCTAGCTTCTAAGAAGCATTCCCAAAGTATAATTAATTGTCAATTTCTCTGCCTACTTGGTGTACAGGTGTGGAGGTATCACCACTTTGCTCTTACGCTGGAGAAAATCTAGAAGCCATATGCCGGGGAAGAACATTTCATGCACCTTGTGAGATTACATTCTAGTTGAATTTAATCCAAGTATTCTTAATTTATGCGGCTCCCATTGGAATGAGGTTATGCATCCCATGCATGTGTTATGATAGATTAGCGAGAGAGATAAAGTTGTGAGAGTTTCCAGGTTTTGTTATATCATATGGGCATTATTATGTCAGTAATTTGTTATATCATTGGAATGGTGCAATTTTATTGATGTATATCATCCACATTATTGTTTGAGCAATGGTTTTTTTTATTATTATTATTATTATTTGTGAGCAATGATCCCTTTTCGACTAATGGTTATTACCTGTATCCGCCAGCGTATATCGAGCTTTCCGTTATATACTGTTTTTCTGTTTTTCACAGCCAAAATAATGGACGATTTGATGCTTGTAGCTTCTGTGCCCCGCCCCCGTCGATTAAAAACGTAGACGTCAGAGAAATTAAGCATTCCCCTCTTCTTCTTTTTTAATTCTAATATAGAATAGAGTCACCTGCAGGCCACGGCAGCCTAGAATCAAGGTCCAAGCAAGCATGCATAGCAGCAATTGATAAAGCACTCATCTACTCAGGGCCAACCCTGCCTGACTCTCAGGATTGAAGAAATTCTACTTGCATTTTACGCAGCCTAGATCTAGAGAGTACAGAGTGCATCTTATACCGTAGTTGCTCCCTGCTAGCATCACAAAATGACTTGGAACATGAAACAGAGCAGGCCAGGTTCTAAAAGAGAAAGGGACCTTCGAGCTCTACCACTGCTTCTGCTGAGAAAACCTCATGAGCGAGACACCAATCATACTTTCTTTAGATTCTGTCAAGCTCCAAATGAAATTCTGAACATGAGATTACTAGAATGCCTTGTGCAATTAGACCATAGGTCTCAACAACAGATTCTTGTTAGGACAGCAGTTGCATGGACCGACTTTTTTCTCCCATACATGCAACCCAACATGGGTGTTAGACATCAGAAAACTTCAAAGAAAGATGATTCTCTCTCCAAGCAGCTAGAAAGGCTTCCAAAAAACCAGGGTTTACAAGTCCATCCACGAGTTTATATAGCATACAGAATAAGCAGAGATCGGACTTAAGAATCACTTGATCAAGAAGAAAATTGCCTTGTATATTTATTACCACAAGTCATCTGACATGTTACATGGTATACACTTCTTATCTGAGGAAACATGTCCTAGAAAAGGCTCTGCTTGAAGGAATCTACGAATTATTGCTTTGAAGGAAGCTACAAATAGCATCATGGCTGAAAGAAATGATTCCATGCATTGGTAACGAAGCTGCAATAACAATTTGCACGGAGAAAAGGATTGCCAGGCATTTCAATGATAGGGCAACACCCCAATCAGAGGCTCCATGCCAACCAATTGATGCTGTAAGAATTTGTATACAGATTCAGTTGTCATGGCAGCTACTCTAACAATAACACCTATTCCCTGCAGCAACAGAAAACCAGAGGCTAGTTTGTTACATTCATATCTACAGGGCATAACAAGCAACGGTAAAGATCAGCAAGCTAGTTCAGAAGGTCAATTTGCAGCACTCTTTCAATGTCAAGGAGAATGAGACAAGAATGACTGTTATATCACCATATCAATTGTATCATGGCAGAAAGAAAAAAATAACATACCTTTGGACCAAAGACACTGCAAGATGCAATAAATGATGGTTTTGTGAAATGCCTAGAATTTGATTGTGCGCAGCCACTTAAGCCAGTGAAAGGAATGTGCAATTGCTCAGACATCATCCTTTTCACGTTGTCTTGAACTTCACTTTGAATATGCTTCAGCTTTGGCCTACAAGAAAGAAATAACTAGGTCATAAACCATCAGCTCATCAATCACCAAACTACAGACAAGTTACACCACATAATGAAGTATCTACCCCAAGAGTATGATCATTGCAATAACTTGGTAGCCCCTCATGCGTTCAGTGATAGGAGAAATGCTCTGTTGCTCCAACAATACCTGTAATAGAATGGTAAGCCAATTCAAGCAACAACTCACATGATTTGAGTATGAAATGTGACCACAACAAAGGTGAAAAATGATACCAAAAACTAATGAATGGAGGATATCTTTTGAATTATGCTAAATGACGAGACAATTCCTGCTATTTGTTGGAAGAACTGGAGAAAAAAAGTGGAAAAACAAAAAAAACATATAACAAAAGAAAAGAAGGAAAAGACAATCACAAAGTTAGAACGTAGGCTTCTCCCAAATGAATGTGAAATGACAGGTCCAATGAAATATGCATACAAAAAGATCATATAAACAGCGGAAAAGAAATGAAGTGCATTACTATCAAGCATCAAAAGTGTTTGAGAATAATACAAATCATATCCTGTGACCTCACTTAACAACTTAGGTTTTTAAATGAGATGATTCTTTGGTATGGTATCAGATTCTTGTTGATCAAAAGATCACAAGTTCAAATTTCATTACCCCAATTCTCTCTTCTAATTGAAATTAATTAATGGCACTTGGTAGTGTGGGCAAATCATATTCTAAAGCTTCACCTAACAACTTCAGCTGTAGGTGAGATGATTCTTTGACAAAAAAAATATATTGGTAAGGAAGAAAGCTAAAAGAAATAAACTAACTAATAAAATACGACACATTAAAAAGTTGGAGCAGCCTTGGACATTTAAAGTAAAACAGAAATAAAGTGACCATGCAAAAAGATAAATATAGGGAAAAAACAATGGCATCTAAAAAAGCAGTATTTCTATTGATGAACAAGGACAATCCCAATCTGTACTATAGTGATGCAGAAAGAACATTACAGTATCTAGAAACAAGGGCTGATTATCATCGAAGAATATGTTGTTGGTGCTCTTATAGAGATCAAAATCCCATTTCTCTCCGCTTTCATGACGCCCACTGGTAAACCAATCAACAATTACCAAATTGGAGTCCAGAAGCACTCTGAATACTTGTTTTTGAGAGTATCTTGCAGTTGAAAAACAGGTCACTGGATCTGGAAGGATAGCCAAAAGAGCATCGCTGCCAACTGTTACCTACTGCATGGCATGAAATAGCCACTATCACTTGAAAAGACCATCAATATAACTAAATAGTGGAGTTTCTTATGAACTTTCTCGCCTGACTCAACAAACATTTCTTGTGCTTCGAATAAAAAAAAAACGAAAAATTACTAACTTGCAGCCAATTTATTCCACGAACAACTAGAGGTTCAGAAGAAAAATAATTATTGGGACATGTTTTCAAGTAAAAAAAACACAGTATAATCAACAAAGCATCGCTGAGAGCATAATGTGAATATCATAAGATTTTCTATTAGATGTTGTAATTACCATAAGCTTTGAAGATAACAATGCATTTTGGTCAAGATAATTAATTCAGCTTTTGAAAGATCGCTACCTCCAGGAATTGTGCAGAACATTTGGATCCCACAGACTTGTAGACCTATTATTCAAAAAAGTTCACAAGGAATAAACATTAATGTATTGGATTAAGCAAAAATTAGAGATACAATATCAAGGATTAAAAGAAAAGTCACATTTATCAATGAAAAAAAAAAACCTAAGGAAATCAATAAAATCAATTAACCTTAGTGGAAGCTTGAGTTGTGAAGACAGTGGTGCATCCATCTCCAATTTCAAATTCACATGATATAGAGTCCCCCTGCACCCAAAAGAGAGTACATAAATAAACAAATTAAAAGGCCAAAAGAACATATATATATATATATATATATCGAAAACAGGATAAGGGCAACAGCAGTAATCAAGCAAAGATCGAAGAAGAAGAGATGGAGGAGCATTAGCATACAGAGACGATGCCACCGCCATAAGTGAGGGAGTAAATCCAAACGGAATCAGTTTTACAAGGACCCGCCTAACAAGAAAAGCAATAACATTCAGGAGGATAGTCTTAGATTGCTGACATGATCATAATAGATAAGAGTAGCAAACGAAAAGAGAGGAGGTTAGTTGGTTACTTTAGAGGGAACGATGAATTTGAGAGGATACTTAGAGAAGCATCTTGTCACTGTTGATTTCCCTCCTACCTTTTCCACTACTACCTTCCCTGTTCTTTCCATCTCTCTCTCTCTCTCTCTCTCTCTGCATAAAGTCAGCGCTTCACTCAGTCTAAGTAACAAGTCCGGGTCACGACTCACGAGTGGGCGTCAGTCGCTTCTTTTTTTTTTCATATTTTTGACAAAATTAAATCTCCTGATAGAAATTTGGAGAAATGGCTAAGCTTATAAGATTAATATTCTATCTATTTTTATATCTTTAATTGAGACAATTAACAAAGAAATTAAAATAAAATGAACATTCACGGTAAAAATTGCGTTGTCGTAATTTGTTTCAACTTCTATTTTTTTTAATATGTTTATCTTTTTTCTTCTTATTTTTATCTTACTAGAGATTTCTCTTATTAATTATTTTTTTAATCTATTTTTCTATGTACTTTATACTAACCCAACTCTCAATTTTTTTATACACATCTTTATTTATATATATATATCATACGAGTTTCTTTTAATATCACTAACCCTCATGGTTAACGTGTTAACCTTTGGATCACATATTAATATTTATATATTTTTATGGTAATAATTAAATAAAAATTAACTAATAATATGCTTGGTTGAGATTAAATTTAAATAAATTTATAAGAAGATCATCAACAAGCATGGACAATTAAATGAAAAAATAAATTAATAAGTTCAAGAAACAAACTAAATGAAGACTTAGTTTTTAAGAATTCATTTTAGTGCTTATTATGTAAATCTTTTATATCTTACTTGATAGTACAAATTAAAATGAATTCACACAAATCACATTGCATGCATTATAGGATTGATATGCTTATAGTCGGTTCAGAATTTACCATACTTAAAACTGTTTAAACTAGATTTTAAGTTGAACTGGTTGGTTGCTTGACCATATCAAGTGAATTGATCGGCCACTTATTCATTAGGGATGAATATATGAGAATCTGCAGGAAATGACCGACCGTTTGACTTGAACAATCTGAACCGGTTAACCATTTTAGTTGTCAGCAGAACAATAACGGCTATAAAATGACTAATTTTTTGCTAGAATATATATATATATATATATATATATATATATATATATATATATATAATTAAATAATTAAAAATAAAATTTGAATATATATTATATACAAGCTATATAAAAGCAAAAACAACTTCAAATCATCAATCCTAAATCATACTCATATGTATGCATTAAAACCTTTATATTCTTACACAAAAATATAAATTCTCACACTCACTACACTTAAACACCTTCATACATTTTAAGTGCTATTGAGTGAGCTATAGAGATATAAGTTTCAATTATATTATCTACTCTTTGAAAGAGTATTGTTACATTTCAAACAATTATAATCCTTCAACAGTTTAAGAGTTTAAGTGGAAAAAAAATGGTATTTCTTCAAGTGGTGAAAAGGACTTAGTGAGGATTCATCAAGGACATTGTAATATTTGGCTTGAATTAGTAAAGAATAATATACTCAAGATCAGTTTGGTACTTACGATATGGATGTAGACTTATCGAACCACGTTCAAAACCGAGTTTGCAATTTTTATCCTTATATTCTTTACTTTAAGCACTTTAATTATATTGTTGGTTAATTGTGTTTAATTGAATTAATTGCAATATTTATTATTATTATTAGTGAAATATCTAATTCACCCTCGTAGATGTTATTGTTGCTTTAATCCTAGAATAACAATTGGTATCAGAACTTAGTTCTCATTTATATAAGTTTGCTTAGACTTTGAATAGAATGACAAGCACTAGTTTTAATGTTCAAAATGAAGGATCATCAACCTTTAGGCCACCTTTCTTTGATGATAATGACTATGTCTATTGGAAAGCTAGGATATATATATATTCAATTTATTGATTATGATTTATTGCTATCTATTGAAAATGGACCTCACAAGTCTACTAAAATTAAAAATGATATAACGGTTCCTAAAGCCAGAAGTGATTATACCGATGGTAAAAAAAAATGTTATCTATAGATGCTAAAGTTATAAATACTTTGTATTATGCATTAAGTAGAAGTGAATTCAATAGGATCACATCATACATGAATGCTGGAGATATATGACATGCATTAGAGATAACACATAAAATAATGAATTAAGTAAATGAATAAAAAATTGACATGTTAGTGAATTAATATGAGTTATTTAAAATGCTTTCAAATGAATCCATAACTAGTATGTTTACTAGAATGACAACTATCACTAATAATTTGGATGATCTTGGTAGGATTTATACTAATGTTGATATTATGAGTAAAATTCCCAAGTCTTTGCCAAAGACTTAGGAAGCAAAAGTGATGGAAATCTGAGAAGCTAAGGACCTCACCAAACTTTCAATTGAAGAACTCATCAGATCACTTATGACTCATGAAATCGCCATGGAAAAACAAGAACTAAAAAAGAAGCCAAAAAAGAATTTGGCATTTAAAATCATACATCATGTTGATAGTGATGATGGTGATGGTGATGGTGATGATGAAGTGGAGGCGCACATTGCACTTATCACGAGACAATTCTAAAATTTCCTAAGAAAGAAGTAGGAAATAAAAAGTTTTTAAACTTCAAGAAGGATGGAAATAAGGAAAAATATAGTAAGGAAGCATTTAGATGCTATAAGTGCAATAAGAAGAGACATATAAAGGTTGATTGCCCTCTCCGTCAAAATAAGAAGAAGAACCTTCATCACAAACGAGCAATAAAAGAATTATAGAGTGATGACTCAGAATCTAGCTCAAGTGATGGTGAAGAGCATTTTGCAAACATGTATTTTATGGCAATTGAAAGTGATAATGAGGTAATTTCTTCGGATGATAAATCCGACCTATCTTATAATGAATTGTATGATTTATTTGAGACATTGTATGATGAATACAAGAAGTTAGGTTCCAAGTATAACTTATTGAAAAAGAACTATGCATGTTTACTTGTTAAGAAAGATACTTTAGAAAATAAAGCATGCATTGTAATTGATGATTGCATTAAGATGAACCAATTTAAAGAGGAAAACAAGGCTTTAAAGGAAAAGGTTGATAAGTTGAACACTACCTAGTTAAATTCACTTAAGGTTCTAAGATTTTAGAAATCATATTTACTAGTTAAAGATGTGTTCTCATAAAAAAAAAAAAGGTTTAGGCTATCAACCTAAAAAGAATAAAAAAAATTAAAAAATTACTTTGTTAAATCCAAACAATCACATAACCCAAACTAAACATGTAATTATTGTAGAAGCATTAATCACTTGATTTATGTATCTCCTATGAAAAAGAACAAAGTTAATAATATGACTTGGGTTCCGAAAAGAACCACTACTAACCACAAAGGACCTAAAAGGTATGGGTACCTAAAACCTCATCTTGATTTTGTGTGTGTAGTAATCAAAGGAATATAGAAAGTGGTTTTTAGATAATGCTTGCTCAAGACACATGACCAGAGATGGTTCATTGTTCTCAAGCATTACCAAAATCAATTATGGAATTCACCTTTAGAGACAACTTAAAAGGAAAGATCATTGAAGTTGGCAATATTAGAGGTAAGTCATTTCCCTCTATAAAAAAAAATTATTTCTTGTAAATAGTCTAAAATATAATTTGCTAAGTATTAGTCAATCGTATGATAATGGCTATAAAATTATGTTTGACCATGTATGTTGCTTAATCCTTGAAAATGATAAAGTTGTATTTGTTAGTAAATGTTTATAAGATTAAAATGGATGCATGCATGAGAATATAAAGTTATCTTATTACTAACATTAATGATAGTTTTTTTTTTTTTTTACATAGAAGACCTGGTGATATAAACATGGAGATGACTAATAGATTGAAGGAGTGGAATAAAAAAGTTTTTGAGAACATCTTTTAGAGGAAAATAAGGGTTCTAGCCAGTTTTGGTGAGATATAAAAAGCCATTGCTAAGGGTGGTAATAACCACTTGTCAAGTTAAAAAATGAGTTGACTAGTGAATATAATCAAACTCTTAACCAGGAGATCTATTAGTATCAAAAATTAAAATGCCGATGGATTTCTTTTAGGGATAAGAACACTTTATTTTTTTCATACAAAGACTGTGATAAGGAGACAAAAATATAAGATTAGAGCTCTAAAGGATGAGACTAATTTATGGGTGTGAGATGAGGTCACTTTGAAAGATATAACGGTGCAGTTTTACCAGAAAGTATTCATATAGAAGGATGGAGTAGTTTAGTAAGATAGCTTATAAAATGTTTTTCCTGAGGTAGATTTGGTTTAATTTGACATGAAATCTTTTAAGGCTTCAAGTCCGAATGGATATCAACCTATTTCTATCGGTCTTAATGGTATATGGTGGGGCCGATAATGTGTAAGTTTATTAAGGATGTTTTTTAAGGGACTTCAGAAGTAATAGATATCAACCACTCTTATATAGTTTTGATTTCAAAAGTTATATTTGAACCAATTTAGACCAATTGGTTTATGCAATGTTAATTGAAAAATTTTGACTAAATTGCTAGTGAATCGGCTCAAACAATTGATGCCTTGATTAATTAATAAATTTCAGAGCAATTGTGTGCCTGGTAGGCAGATTACGAATAACATTATGATTGCTCAGGAGGTTAATTACTCCATGCATAAGATGAAAAGGAGGAAAGGAGTCATGACTATTAAGGTTGATCTTGAAAAGGTATATGATAGGTTAAAGTGGGACTTCATTCAAGAAACGTAAATAGGGGTGAGATTACCTAAAATGTTTGTAGATATTATCATGAAATTGACGTAACGGAAGTCTATTAAATAAAAGGATTACCGTCCCTTTGTAGATAATTACTCGAGTCCACGAGCAGGAAGTAGATTACTCGAATCCACGAGTAAGAGATTGAGGTTCTGAATGAAATTCTTATTTCAATGAAAATTTTGAGCGTCTGTAATGAGGATTGGTTGCTTGTATTTATAGCTACCAATCCTAATTCCAATCAGAAACGTACTTGCAGAGATAATTAAAAACATATAATATTCCTACTTAAAAACGTAAACTAAAGTTCTAACTTTTAAACAATAATAACAGTAGCAGAGGAGCACTTAAATAGTGGAATCCGTGTGCAATAAGGAAAAGAGCAGTAGTGGCAGAGCATGCTTCTTTGAATCCTGACGTGTTCTTCCTTGCAGCACTAGGATTCCAGTTGGTCTAGACTTCCTTCATTAAGTTGTCCTACATCAGTCTCCCCTTCTTAAACAGAACTCGTCCTCGAGTTGATCAAGTGAGAAGGACATTCATCTGGAGGATGATAGTCAAATAGGTCAGCAACATTGAAGGTGGAGGATATGGTCATTTCTGCAGGAAGGTCCACAACATATGCATTGTCATTAATCTTCTGTAGGATTTGGAAAGGGCCATGCTTTTTATTGTTCAGCTTGCTATACGTTCCTGCTGGTAGTTGCCCCTTACGTATATACACCATCACAAGATCTCCTACCTGATAGACCTTGGCTCGTCGTTTGCGATCTGCGGCTGTTTTGTACCGGACATTAGCTTCCTCTAGATTCGCTCGCACTTCGTCCTGAATTATTTTAATCCGGTCAGCCATATGCTCTGCTGCGATGCTCATTCCTGGAATTTTAGGCAGCGGTGCTAAGTTCAGTGCATGATGTGGTGGCTGGCAATAGATAATTTGGAATGGAGTTTTTCCCGTGGACCTGTTTAGCATGCTGTTATAGGCAAATTCAGCCTGTGCCAGTGTAAGATCCCATTGTTTTGGTCTCTCCCCTGAGAGGCAGCGGATTAAGTTTCCCAGAGTGCGGTTTACAACTTCCGCCTGTCCATCGGTTTGAGGGTGGCTAGTGCTACTGAATTACAATGATGTATCAAACCATCACCATAATGTCCGCCAAAAGTGGCTTAAAAATTTTGTGTCTCGATCCGAAGTGATGGATTTAGGAACTCCATGTAGACGAACCACTTCTTTGAAGAACAGATTTGCGATGTGCACGGCATCTGATGTCTTTTTGCATGCGATGAAGTGAGCCATTTTGGAGTACCTGTCCACTACTACAAAGACGGAGTCAAATCCACGCTGAGTTCGTGGAAGTCCCAGGATGAAATCCATAGATAAGTCTTCCCAAGGGGCTGCTAGGATGGGCAACGGCATGTAGAGACCTATGTTCTGTGTGTGTCCTTTGGCGGCTTGGCACGTGGGACAGCGTTTGACATAGTTACCAATGTCCCGTTTCAGCTGGGGCCAATAATACCTCTCTTCTTTCATGGCCACTGTTTTGTCCCGTCCTAGATGGCCCCCCAAATCGCCACCATGGAGCTCGCGGGTTATCTGTTCTCGTAAGGAGCTCCTAGGGATGCATAACTGATTGCCCCAGAATAAATATCCCTCTTGAATATGCATGCCTTCCTGTGAGCGTCCTTATAGACATTTGGTCCAAATAGGGCCAAAATCTTCATCATCCGCATACAAATCCTTAAGGCAATCAAAACCCATAACTTCAGTCCGTATGGTGACAAGCAATAGCGTCCTTCGACTTAGAGCATCCGCTACTTTATTTAGCTGCCCAGCCTTATGTTTCAGGGAGAAAGTGAACCTTTGGATGAAGGATACCCAACGTGCATGCATTCGGTTCACACTATTCTGGTTATTAATGAATTGTAAGGCGTGGTGATCACTGAAGAGGATAAACTCCCTTTGCACTAAGTAGTGCTCCCAAACCTTTAAAGCACAAAACACAGCATAAAGTTCAAGTTCGTAGGTGGACCATTTCTTGCGAGATTCACTTAGTTTCTCGCTGTAGAAAGCAACAGGCCTACCTTCCTAAGACAATACAGCACCAACGCCAACAATAGACGCATCACACTCCACTTCAAATAATTTATCGAAATCTGGCAGTGCGAGAACTGGAGCAGAAGACAGCTTTTCTTTAATTAGTATGAAGCTTTGTTTTGCTTCAGGTCCCCAATGGAATTTCCCTTTCTTCATGCATTCAATGATCGGTGCAACGATTCGACTAAAATTTCTAACAAACCGTCGATAGAATGTTGTTAGGCCATGGAAGCTATGCACCTCGCTGACATTCTGTAGAGTAGGCCATTCCCGGATGGCTCTTATTTTGCCTTCGTCGACTTTAATCCCCCCAGCACTCACAACAAATCCCAAAAATAGCAAACTACTGGTTATGAAGTCACACTTTGTCAAATTAACATACAGCTTGTTCTGTTGTAATACTGTTAGCACTTTCCTCAAGTGCTCCAAGTGGTCAGACTTGCTTTGGCTATAGATTAAAATATCGTCAAAGTACACTACAACAAAACGGCCAGTGAAGGGTTTAAGTACCTGATTCATTAGGCGCATGAAGGTACTCGGGGCGTTGGACAGTCCAAAGGGCATTACTAGCCATTCATATAAGCCCTCTCTCATCTTGAAAGCAGTTTTCCATTCATCCCCGAATATAATTCGAATCTGATGATAACCACTCCGTAAATCAATTTTTGAAAAAATTTTCAACCCTGACAGCATGTCTAGCATATCCTCCAGGCAAGGAATTGGAAACCGGTACTTAATTGTGATTTTGTTAATGGCTCGGTTGTCTATGCACATGCGCCAACTGCCATCTTTCTTTGGTACTAGCAAGGCTGGCACTGCGCAAGGACTCATACTCTCCTAAACCAATCCCTTTCTAATCAGCTCTTCTACCTGCTCTTGTAGGATCTGACTCTCTTTTGGACTCATTTGATAATGGGGTCGATTTGGCAGACTAGCCCCTGGAGTGAGATCAATCTGGTGCTGAATATCGTGCATGGAGGGTATTCCATCTGGTAGCTCTGATGGTATGATTTCCTGAAACTCTGCTAGTAAGGGTCTTGGCTCTTGAGGAATGTTGTGAAGTTCGGTACCGATTCCTCCCCCAATTACTACTGCAAAAAGCTCTCCTGTCTTCTTGGCTTCGTCCATAAATTTTTCCCCATCGACCAGAAGCACTGACTTCCCTTTGGTTTTCGGTTCGACTACAGAAAATTCTTCCTTTATTGGACCCAACACGACTTTCTGCCCTTTACTCCTGAAGATATACACATTATCGCGCCCCTTGTATATAGCATCCACATCAAACTGTCATGGTCTGCCTAGAATTATATGACAGGCATCCATTTCAACTATGTCACAAGTAACGTTGTCCAGGTAATTTTTCCTAATGGAGAATTGAATGCGGCAAATTTCTGTGACCCTTGCTTCTGCACCCTGTTTGATCCAGCCAATCTTATATGGTGATAGATGTCTCTCAGTTTTTAACCCCAGCTTTGCTACCATGTTTTTTGAAATTATATTCTCGCTGTTGCCGCTATCTATAATGACATCAGATACCTTTTTATTCACAGTGCACTTGGTTCGAAATATGTTGTGTCGCTGTGTTTGCTCTATCTGTTTTGGCGCAAGTAATAGTTTTCGAACTACTAGGGAACGTGACAATAACTCTCCCTCATCTCCCCCTGTGACTTTGTCCTTTTCATAGGTGTATGCTAACTCATCTTCTACTCCTTATGTTGTTAAATATGTTTCTATTAAGTTCACTGTGCTCCGCCTGGGACATTGATTGGAGCGATGTCCTGGTTGCCCACATCGATAGCATTTATCTGTCGATGGACGAGCATAAGGATTTCTAGGTACTTCTATCGTTCCTCCAGTCTTTGAGGGTGCCCCGTTATTGTTTGGTCCTTTGGAAACTTTCCTTTATCTATTGCAGCCCGATTAAGATCAAAAGAGCTTTTCGTTCCAGCTATCGACTTTGCTCGTTCCAGTTGTGTTTCTGTTTTTGTAGCCAAGTTGATGGCTTCAGTTAAAGAATATATGGTTTGCATGGAGACCCGATCCTGTATAGCCAAACGTAGACCACCAACAAACCTGCTGACTTGTTGCGCATCAGTTTCTGACAGATTATTACGTGAGGATAATTTGTGTAATTCTTCAACATATGTTTGCACTGTCCTGTTTCCTTGTCTGCAATCCTGATATTGTTGAAACAGGATCTATTCATAATCTGGTGGTAAATACCTGGCTTGTAGAAGTCGTCTCATCTTTGCCCATGTTTGTACCATTCCTTTTCTCTGTCGCATTCGGGTGAGTTGCAGCAGCTCCCACCATGCAGAGGCTCCTCCCATCAATCTGTAAGCAACCAATTTTACCTTTTTATCTTCAGGGATCTCCATGTAGTCGAAGAATCTTTCAACTACTGCCAGCCAATCAAGAAACCCCTCTATTTGCAACTAACCATAGAAACTAGGTAAATGCATTTTCATACGGAATGTTTGTGGTTCTCGCCCTCCTACATTGCGCTGTCCCTGGTGGTTGTGTCGAAATATTCATCATCATCACTCAGTTCATCCTCGTAGGCTAACTGCCTACGTGGAATTGGATGGCGTTCACAAGGAGGAACAATCCTTTCCCTGTAATTTTTGCCTTCGGGCTGCAGGTTATTTCCTGTTGTTAGTCTAGCAAGGGTTGCTTGTATTGCTTGTAACGCTTGCTGGGTCTCACGCTGGAAGTTCCTGAATTCAGTTTGTGTGATCATGCCCTCTTCATGCTTGGCATCATCAAGATTCTCGTTTTCACTCCGTGTGTTTGCCATCTGAACAAGTTAAACCAGCTCTAATATCAACTGACGTAGCGGAAGTCTATTAAATAAAAGGATCACCGTCCCTTTGTAGATAATTGCTCGAGTCCACGAGCAAGAAGTAGATTACTCGAATCCACGAGTAAAAGATTGAGGTTCTGAATGAAATTCTTATTTCAATGAAAATTTTGAGCGTCTGTAACGAGGATTGGTTGCTTGTATTTATAGTTACCAATCCTAATTCCAATTAAAAACGTACTTGCAGAGATAATTAAAAATATATAATATTCACAATAATAACAAAAGCAGAGGAGCACTTAAATAGTGGAATCCGTATGCAATAAGGAAAAGAGCAGTAGTGGCAGAGCATGCTTCTTTGAATCTTGACATGTTCTTCCTTGCAACACTAGGATTCCAGTTGGTCTAGACTTCTTTCATTAAGCTGTCCTACATCAGAAATGTATTAAAATAGCTTCACTAAGCATTTTATGGAATGATATTCCTTCGTCTAAGTTTCTTCCTTCAAGAGGAATTACACCACGAGATCTGCTATCCCTGTATATTTTTGTTTTATACCTGGAAAAGCTTTCTTAAATGATAAGTAGAGAGGTGGAGATGGGTTCTTGAAAGCCTTTCAGAATGAGCAAAAGGGGTTAAAGTA
>Ga0325410_1004156_pt1 | contig 16237 bp, 11 predicted proteins | sample PopdelMetagenome_16_FD_206182 | JGI IMG/M metagenome (GOLD analysis project Ga0325410, IMG submission 206182) | Populus deltoides microbial communities from Bellville, Georgia, United States - Xylem-PdIQD-R3 | ecosystem: Host-associated > Plants > Phyllosphere > Stem > Wood/Secondary xylem...
GAATGAAAACAACATTCATAAGAATAGATTACAAAGAAATTCTCAGGTCTTAGTAGGTGTAATCTAATTCTTTTTACATGAGGTAGGAGGTGCAATCAATGTGTAAGAGAATAATAAAGAGTAAGCTCAAAGTAGAAAGAATATGATTATGTAAGAATAGGAATTATAGCCCAATGATTTCAACAATCTTATAAAAAGTGTAAGGAGAGGTCTATTTGTAGGAAAAAGTGGCTAGTTATCCGTTTAGAGTAAGAGAGAATTGGCCAAGAATTTTGAATTTTGGAAGTCTGGTATACCACATGGTTCAAGCAAGATGATATAAAAAATATGTCATCCATGAAGTGAGGGTGGCTGCATGGTAAGAGATTTGAAATGCGTATCTTGTTTGTCCTAGTTGGCAAAAAAGAGATAAGGTTATTTCCAATTCAAATATTGGTGTAAGAACAAAGTAATTCAAATTTTGGTATATAGACAAGCTAGGTACAACTCTCACACACTTGAGCACAAGAGACAAAACAATTTCAAATCACTCAAATGATAAGGAGGTCGGTCACAATGCAAGGAATAACATTTGGTATACCACAGGTCTTAAGGAAAACTTTATTTGGCATGGTTGTTTATTTTACCGGTTGTCTTTGGAATACTGTACCCGGTATGGTTGACTTGTATATGACATGCCATTTGGTTTATATGAGGCCTTTGGAATTTGTGTGGTATAGCCATTTGATGTACCAGAGGTCTTAGGCTTTTTAGGTGCGGACACGAGATGTTTTAGTGAATTTTGGTGCCAACTTTTCTAGGTTGTCTTTTGGGTATAGGAAGTTGATTTCAAGAGTTAAATGAGTCCATAAAAAGACTTGAGCCACATTTAACAACCACCTAAGACTAATCTTGAAGCATGATATTCCATCAATGTAGTTATATGTTATGCACAACTTAAAGACGTATCTTGAGAAGTTATAAATAATAATGTACCTATAGCAACACAACCTCAAGGGAATGATCAATAACTAGTTATTAGTTTAATTCATCAAAACTATGAGCAATGGATACCCTTGGACTCCCAACAACTTTATCATATCTTAAGTTCACCAGTCATGTGTCAACCTGTAACCATCAGCTGAGCAATTCTTGTGGGCATCATGTTTTTGAATGTATCATTAAAATTGACTGAATTGTGGAGGCTTAATGCAATGAGTTTGGGCATGGTCTTCGCCAATTTTGAATGTGTTCTCTCTGTTCTAGATCTTAATGAAATTACATTACGAATCCTTTTATCACTTTCTGAATGAAGAGTCTTACTGTCTCAAGCTAACATGGCACAGTTAAGGTGACAAAACAGAAAATTTTATTTCTTATGTGAATAAAAAGCTCATCCTCCATTATTAATTTTATAATAAAGCATCCACAAGCATTCTTAGCAATGGTATTACAGTACGAACTGATTAACTGTAAAATATTTTCCTCTTATGTTTTTCAGTTAATCATAGATTTTATTTTGGGGTATTAATTTGATAATTCTTGCCAGGTCTGATGTTTTGGGTCAATTCATGCCCCTGGTTGGAAAGGATTGGACACAATCTGGAGTTGCTAAACTTTTTTGTGCCATTAAGGTATTGTTTTCCCTTCGATCTTGCTAACCAGTGGTTGCTAAATTTATTTTCAAAATGATTCTTCAATGCTCTGCCAATGTGTAACTATATTAGCTGTAAGCCTCTGAAAGTGAAGAAGACTGCCTTTCCTTTTGTTCTGTATGGATTAAAGTATTTTGGCTAAATGAATTTCTAATTGTGGTATAAGAACATTCATGCTACGTGTCATCATCTAATGTCAAGAACAAAACTGGGCATCAGTCTCAAACTACTATGGGTCTGCTACATGGATCAATTATTTGGGCCAAACCTTTTTAAGAGCAAAAAGGAGGCATAACATCTGCTTACCCCTTTATAACCCTCTTCCTTTAGTCGATCCTCCTTATGTTAGATTGAATTTCTTTGTTGTTTGTTTATTTTGTAGGCAGACATTCTAAATATCAATTTTTAAAGGGACATATTCCATGCATATGGCTTGCTACTTCAATCAGTAATAGTGAACAGTGAAAAGTAATTCATGCAGACAATACATACTTGCCAATTAAGCTTTAGTAATTTAATCTGTTGATTCTTCTGTTACCTTGCATTTTTTTTTCACTAACAAATGCTATCGGTAGGAATGGTGGTTGGACTTGTTCCATGTTTTATTTCATTGAATTGCAGCTGGCATGTTTATGAACAAATAGGTTTTTTACAGTAAATGGACATCAAATATTGAATCCCGCATTTCCTGCAGGAGAATGGATATCAGCTATTGTTTCTGAGTGCACGTGCAATTGTTCAGGCGTATCTAACCAGAAGTTTCCTTTTCAACCTAAAGCAGGTATAAATGTTATTTGGGTATATTGTTTCCTTGTTTACTTATTGTTTCATGGATGATATCACATCATTGGCTCCTGGTTACTGTCTTTACCCTGCTGTGCAGTCTGTCTCTTCTGTTGCTTTAGACTGGGTTTTGCAGAGGTTATAGTTATGATGCTGCTCTATTGCACTGCATTTTACTGATTAGTGAATTTTTATTCTGCTTGCAGGATGGAAAAACCCTACCAAATGGACCTGTTGTTATTTCACCTGATGGATTGTTTCCCTCATTGTACCGGGAAGGTAAGGTCTTTTTAAAAATTATCTGTTCTATGGAATTGCTTGGTCTTCAAATTAATTTCTTGATACAGGCACTGATGATTCCAGCTTCATAAAGAGGAAATCATGGAATTTACTAAGGCTAAATGTTGTTGAAACATGTATATGTTTGTGCGGTGTACTTAAATGGGTTTTAAAGTGCACGAATCCACTACAAATTGACATCAAGGACAACTGCATATCTTGTTTTTCCAAAGTGAAAGAGAAGAATAGCTAAGATAAAAGAAAAGTAAAAATAAAATGAATTTTTCCATTTTTGCGACTAATAAAGTATCTGCACTTTCAGATGTCGCTATACTGTACATTTTAGTTATTTTACTTCTAGAATATGCATCTTATGAACCTTGCCCCGGTGAGCCTCCAACATTTGAGAGCATGCAGCAGTTGGTCCATTCACAATTGCATCATTGACCCTCTGGTGGAAAATTCTTATTTCTTTGTGATTTTATTTTGTATCCAGGCTGCCAGCTTGACTTAGTCCGCATCTCCTATGTACTTGATATTCCACATCTTTTTTCCCATTTAAATTATACTCTGACTCCTCTCTGAAATTTGTTCTTGCATTGCATGGTTATCAGTCATAAGAAGAGCTCCTCATGAGTTCAAGATTGCGTGCTTAGAGGTAATCCTAAAGGGAAAAACCACCATGGACATAGAATCACTTTTAGTAAGCATTTGCATTTCATCCCAAACTTACAGCATGCCCTGAATTTCATGTTCTGTAGGACATTAAAAGACTCTTTCCTTCTGATTACAACCCGTTCTATGCGGGATTCGGGAATAGAGATACCGATGAGCTTAGTTACAGGAAAATTGGGATTCCGAAGGGCAAAATATTTATTATAAACCCAAAGGTTTGGATTTTTATTACTGACATTCCTTTTTGGTGGTCTTCCATCTGGGATTTACTTCCTTTTCTTTTTGATTGCTAATAAGTTCTCATAAACTGACAGGGTGAGGTGGCCATTAGTCATCGCATCGATGTGAAGTCCTACACATCATTACACACGCTGGTCAATGATATGTTCCCCCCTACATCGTCAGCTGAGCAGGTAAGCATACTCAAGTGAACTTTAAGAACACATTGTGCTGTTTGAAAAGGGTGAAAATAAAAGAAATAAAAAAGTGTCAAGACAGGAGGGTACAGGTTGAGTGTTTGTTTAAATGCCCAAAATACTGTTTTACTCCACAAAAATCTTGAATGACCTCGACTCATATATCTGCAGGAAGATTATAACTCATGGAATTTTTGGAAGGTGCCATTGCCCGAGATTGAGTTCTAGTCTATGCCTTACAGAGAGATGGTTCCCTCGGCACTAACAGGATGAAAAGTGGATTGAAATGTCCACAAAAGTACAGATACGATCAAGATTCTTCGATTAGTTCCAATTTTCTTAGCCAGAAGTGATGCCGTGTTAACCTTTTGCATTTCGCAGCACTGGTGTATGATTCGTAAGCAATTCATCTTGTATTGGAAGTCAAGAGGTGCTCGACAAAAGCCCTTTATTAATAAAAAAAAAGCTTCTGTAATTTTGATGATAGTGTTTTTCCATGGTCGCTTTTTGAGGTTGCAATCGGAAATGGCTCTTGCATTATCTGTGGTCTGCTCTTTGCACATTCCATGTTTAGGAGGGAGGCTCATGATATGTCCATAGGGCAGGAGAAGGGATTGGGTTTCGTTACATTGAGTTATCACGGAGTAAAATTGTTTTTTTTTTAAAAATTATTATTATTTTTCTTTAAATTATTTGTTTTTAGTATTTTTAAATTGTTTTAATAAATTAGGTTGAAACAAATGAGATTCTTATGGGAATAACTAGCACGAACAAGTCAAATCGAGTTTACAAATTATTGACCAAGAAGAATATGTAGAGGGTGTGCTTTTATTGAAGTCATTGTAGTAATAAATCGCTTGTTCATGCAAAAGAAGAAGAAAAGCTACCAGCTTATTTTCAAACACACCGTATTCAATTTAGCATGCTTTAGACGTTAATTGGAATTACATTTTAAATAGTATTTCATGAATTTTTATTTTTATATTTTTGGATTGTTTTAATGTGCTGAGATTAAGAATAGTTTTTTAAAATAAAATATTATTATTTTAATATATTTTTCAAATAAAAAATACTAAAATAAATAAATATTATTACTGTTTAAATAGTCTTTTACTCTATCTCATAACACGTTATATATTCTTTATCATATCAATAAGAAGATTTCTTTTTTTTTTTAATCACAATAAAAAAAAGTCTACCATCGTGTCTTAATCATTTAATTAAAGATTATTACGTGTGCTCGTACTCCGTCACCGCACATGAGGGACGAGAGAGGTGCGGCCAAGCAGCCACCAAAAAGCGGAGCCATAACTTTGCACAGCTACATGCATTCTTCAGGAATATAAAAGTAAATAAATAGTTTTTCATTAACAGAAATAGAAAATGAAAGTCAAAGTCTGTGGGAAAGGACAATATAGTAAATTAAAACCAAGCAAACCGAAAGGAGAGGCAAAAGACTCGAACCAAAGACGCGCAAAAATCCTTGACTCCTTCCCTTCTCCTTCATTTTCCTTGCTGCTACCCCCAAATTACAAATCCAATTGTAATAACACTATCATCATCACCAATCCGAACGCAGCAAAAACACCATCACGTTGTAAATAGTAATGTCGTGGATAAGAACCGCCGTTAACAGAGCGGTAGAAGTCGGTGGAAAGACTAACATTACACGCACCGTCCGTAGTTATGCAGACTCCGTCGTCCTTCACGCCGGCAATGCCGTTTCTGAAGGAGCCAAAATAATCCAAGACCGCATTGTAATATATAATTATTCATGTTTGTTTATTTTTTTTTAATTGGATGTGTATTAATTAATAATTGATTTTGGATGGTGCAGGGAGCGTCATCAAGGAGTTTGCAGAGTTTGAGGCTAACAGCAAAAAGATTAGAGGATGTATCCGTGTCATGTAGAGGTGAAGAGAGAGTGCAGTTATTGAGAAGATGGCTTGTTGCTCTTAAAGAAACTGATATAGAAAGAATGTTTTCTTCATCTCCTACTTATGAACATCATGCTGATGACTCCTTCAAGGATTCTCCTAAAAAACCTACCATTGTGAGCATCTTCCTATATAGTTAGCATTCATCTCATTTCTTTTGAAATTTAAAATTTAATTGTTGCATGGAGAAATCCTGTCTGTCCATTGGCATGCTGTGAATGTATAAAACTTGTGTCCATAGAAGTTTGATGGTTATTTTTATTTTTACTTTTTTCCCAAAATATTTAGTATTTATTTTTTCTATTGAAGTTGTGATTGGTTTCTTTTTTCAAGATTGTTACATAACTTTGCACAGGTTTATTATGTGGATCCTGATCTTGGGACGATGGATTTTCGAGAGGTTTTTCTTTATTGTCAAGCTCTTGAAGGGATTACATTGTCCATGGTAAGCACTCGGTTTGTTTGTTCGTAATCCTATTGTTGTTTTCTGCTGTATAAACATGACATATAGTTGTTGGTTGGCACAAAAGGTGATCAGGGTGTATTGTGCTATTAATTTGCCATGTAAAAGGACAAATTTAATGCCTTTGGAACTTGTCAATCTTTTGCTTTAAATCTTAGTGTCATTTTGGTTTACATTTATTTAGCCGGGCTTTGTATTTGCTGATCCATTGAGTTTAACCGCAGGTTAACTGTTTTGTATGACTCAGATTCTTGAAGCGCCGAATGAGGAAGAAGTTTCATTGCTTTTGGAGATATTTGGGTGATTCCTCCCACTCTCGTAATTTTCTATTTATGTCTTGTTTAAGTAGTTGCTTGAAATTTCATTTTGTTAATGTGGAGAAAAGCTGAATGCAGCTAGCTTAGGGCTATGGCTTGTTGAGTCAGTCAAGTTGTCACAATGAAGAGAAAATGCGCTTTAAATGCCCTTTCACTTTCAGTGTTATGCATAGAACTTCATGTAAACATCCTTTTGGTTTGGTTTATATACAGGCTGTGTCTTGCAGGAGGGAAGGAAGTACACAAGGCAGTGATGAGCAGCATACAAGATTTGGCAACAGCATTCACCACCTATGAGGATGAAGTACTGGTATAAGTCCATATACACACAAGACTTTATTATACTCTTGTAAATGTTCGTTTGTTTTATGTTAAGAGTTGCATACTCATTTCATCATTATCTACTGGATTGAATTGGGTTCATGGAGGACTTTTTTATCAATTTCTGCACCACAATCATGAAAATATGGAAAATTTGCTGATAAGTAATGAATAGAGCACTTATGTTTTACATCACATTGCTCCCATTGTTACAAGTTAACGGATGTATTGTTCGCTTCTTCCATCTTTTTCCTTGCAAGTATCTGCTCCATTGATTATTAAATTGTATCCATCAATATGAAGTTCCTTTGGTTCACTTTTTAATCATCTAAAGCTGGTTTCATTCAAGGGAGATCAGTATTTTAGGCATTACCTTGGTAAGGGAGGATGTTTAGTTTGAAACTCAATTCCTCTGTCTCTCCTGCATTATTTTCAGAGAGAGGATACAGAGTGACAGACAGCTAAACTTTCTAAGAAAGTGAGCTTCCTTGCATAGGCTTAATCTTGGTTATGAGGTATCTCGACCGCCTGGTGGCTTTATCGATGATTTATTTTAACTTTCTTCTCATAATTTTGAAAGTTTTAGAGATCTTTAACTACTTATTCTACCTTTTTTTTTGGTCTATGTATTCTTTACCAGTTATCATCCTTTTGTAGCAAGGTTGTTCCTTTTACTTTAATTCTCGGGTTTTACTCATCAGGAAATAGCAGCTTATTCCTTGGATTTCTTTTCTAAAGTGATTATGATAAGTGTACAATTATCTCCTGTTTAATTCTGCAGACACCCTCATGGTTTTTTATTTGTTAGTATAAGATGATCCAGCATAACCTTTGGCTTTTCTATATAATATATGCTTGGATAAAGTTAGGGATACCTTTTGTTCTATAAAGAAGTTCAATTAATAGGTTGCAGATTTCCAAGTGAAATTTTATGATCAACATGACTCCCTCCCCCTTTTCTCTCTGTCTAGGTAAAGCGAGAGGAGTTGCTCCAATATGCTCAAAGTGCAATTTCAGGGCTGAAAATAAATGCTGATATTGCAAGGTAATTCAGGATGTTGTATCTTAGATTTGAAAGTGAGTCTTCAAAAATAAAAACTTTCTAGATTCGTTCATTGTCTATTGCAGAAGCTGATATTGTGAATTGGGTTGGGTGTCATACCCTTGGCTTCCTCGCCCTTCCACACACACCTTTATTCACATGTTAGGCAGAAAGTGATTATGAATAATGTCTCATCTTTCAGACAGTTATGATCGAAACCTGCTATCTGAACTTTGGAAAGATCCCACTCTTCTTACCCTTCTGATTTATGCATCCATCCATATTTAATTTCTTATATGTTTACTAATATACTTTGGAGTTGGCAAAGCACAAAGAAATATCGGCGGTGCTCTTCTTTTTTTGTTGGTATTGTTAGCACCTAGCATAAGTTTACTGTGCTTTTCAGTTTTATTTTGTTGATTTAATTAGTTTTTTTTTCAAATTTATTGTAAGAGAAGTTTTGAATGAGTCATTTGCATTGTGGATTAAAATTTCCTCTTTTTTTTATTATTATTATCCTTATTAAAACTCACAAATCATTTGCATCGTGGAGCTTGAAATCTGTTCATCTGTCTTCACTTATGAAATTTGAGGCTATAAACAATCATTACTTTCGAGCAGACTCAACTTCAACTAGGAAAGCGAACTTTTGAAGTAAATTTTTTGACTTGATAACATTTTTGACCAAGTTTGAACTTATATGTCCTATTTCCAGAAAAGAGTTGTATGTATAATGTGGATCACTGTTCATTTATCCGTGTGCTTGGTCTTTCATTTTCTGATCAGTATTCATTTAAAGTTATTTTCTATATACAATATCTATACAAATATATGGGCATAGAGTATGGGTCCCTGGTCATTTTTCTGCATGTTTAATCTGTTGGAAGTTAAGCTTCATTTACAAATCATAATTGCATTGGTTCCTTGCATTGATTTCATTTAGAAATGATTTTTTTATTAACGTTTTATATTATGTTCTCTGCACTCAGAATAGATGCTGAAGCCCACAACATAATGGAGAAACTTGAGAAATCAAAGGCACTCAATCAGCTTTCCAATGAAGCGAGTGGAAACTCTTCTGAAGAAACAACTGCTTTGACAATGGAGGTAGGCTGATCCTACATTCACAATTTTCCATGTACAAACAGATTCCGCATGTCATTTGTTGTACACTAGTCTGATACAAGTAGTTGTGTGAAGAAAGCTTAAAGATTTTTGTAATTTGAAGGTTCTGGGTTTTCACTAAAAAACGTAACTGTAACTTCAGGACTGACTTTAATTGATTTTTTTTCTTCTCCAAAATCTTTTCATGCTTTCTTATCCCAAGTTTAGATCTTCAAAAAGGTGCAAGATTCTAAAAGAGTGGGTATCTTAATGCTTATTACATCTTCAGACAGTTTCTGAATTTGATTTTAGAATTTACGTCCTTGATCACAGAAACTGACGTTCAATTTTTGCTCAGGCTGTAGAAGAAAAACTTGGACAAATTCAACTATGTTCCACATTGGAGGCACTATTACTAAAGAAGAAATCTTTGAGAAATGGGGATTCTCCAGAAATGCATGTGGAGAAGGTATGGATTCTTAGTGATAGATCTAACCTGACTGGGCCTTTTATTTCCTTTCAGAATAACATTTAGTTTTCAGAGAGGTTTTTCTAGGAACAAACTGTCAAACTTTGGCATTACTTCTAATGGTTCCTGGTATGCACCAGAGACTGAACCAAGCTGTTCTTTAAGTGCTTTTATGGAGGCATATTCTGCAAACAGATCTCATAACTTCTAATGTTTGCAAGCAATAATTTTATGTGCTTATCCCCAAGATATCTTTCATTAGAGGAGTTGAAAGTACAACAATTGATAGAGAGCAAAGAGTTCGCATTGGTTGTTGACTGTTTGACCCTTCTCTTACCCCTAGAATAAAAAAAATAGGAGTTGAAAGTACTTACACCTACGCATCTGGAGGACACAAGAAATGCTTGAGGACACTATTTTCTAGGCTAAGCAATGTTCCTTGGTAACCTCTTACCAAGTGATAATTCAGCATGTTTCATTCATTTAAGTTGCTTCTGCATGGTCTTCTGTTCCTTAATAGCTGCTGCAGTGTTAGAACTTACTGCTACCTTTCTGCAACCTGTGAAATTTGAAGCTGAAATCATAGCTTTACAAACCTGTCTGTCTAAACACCCAGAGGCAAGCCTATTATACGTCGAGCATGTTTGGCATAGATGAGGCAGGAATGTCATGCAAATCCTAACTGAGATTTTTATTTCTTACCTAGTGTTAATATTCTGTTACTGTTGATAGTTTTAGGACCAATCTAATATCTCAAATGGCCTATTATGCACATGAATAATCTTGACTATAGAAAAATTTACTAGAAACAGAAGATAGCGAATCAGAAATGTTACCTAATCCCTCGTGGCACTTCCTCTGGTCATGGAACTTTCACTGGATTTCATATTGTTTCTTGAAACAGTTTTTTCAACACAAATCAACAAGGTGAAAAATACCACAATTTTCCAAAAATCCTTTAGACCAAACACAATTTCTATTGGTAATTGTAATGATACTAAAGGATGAGTTTAAACATTTTTATTTCATCCTCAATGCCTATTGTTTCTCAAAGAGATTGTAAAATGCTTTGTTTGGAAAGAATTTTAAATCACATTAGCAGTCTCGTCTATTTTTAGTTTATGAATAGAAGAGATAATACAAATTGGCACAGTTCAATTCTATTTTTATTTTCTGGGTTTTGTTTCAGTTTATTTCTAGCCTGTCAACTCCTGCTGCTGTATTCTTAATAATCCACTATACACTTATTTTGCAGGTTGATAAATTGAAAATTTTATCAGAATCTCTTCTTAACTCGACCTCAAAAGCTGAAAAGCGCATTTTAGAACAAAGGTTCATTTAGCACCTCAGAGTTTTTTTTTAGTATGTTCATGCATGTGCTTGGGCATGTGTCGGCAAATGGGATATAATCTATGTTTCTGCATTTTGTGTATTTGCATCCACTTTTACTGCTTCTTTTGTGGGGAGGGGGAGGATGGACAAGAAATGTCACTCTGCAAAGTTGGGTGCATTGGGTTCTAAATTTATAGAAAGTGTTCCCCACAACTGTGACCGTGAGTGGAAGTTTGCTTATTGCTGAAAAAATGAACTCTTCATGGATTTTTAACATGCTGTTAAGTCAATATGCAATGTATAATTAGAGTGCTGTCCTGTATTGCATTTTCATCATGTTTATTTTCCTATAGTTTTCTTTTTAATGGTTAGTGATGGAACATCTAGAATGATTTATTTTTCGGGGTATTGGTCAGTGCATTACTAATATGCTTATTGACAATTGAAAGGAACATGGATAGTTTGAAAATATATAATAATTGGCTTTTCTCTGATGCTTTGGTTCTAACCTTCCCGGAATTTCCTATTGCTATTGTTTATTACTTTTTATTAATGCCAGTCTTTCATTTTTTATTTCTTTCTCAATGTTTATGCAGGACACAGAAAGAAGACGCACTCAACTTTCGTGTGGCTAAAGGTGATGAGATTAGTCAGCTTGAGAAGGTACCTTTCCTCCAAGGAAATAATGTCACTTTTTATTAAAATGAAGAAAATTGATTGAAATTTTTTAAAACTTTTCAACTTAAGTAGCTGTCATCCTAGAGAAAAAAAAATTAGATTGCTATTACGCATCATGGCACTGGAATTTGAAACATGAATCCTTGGCTCCGTTTTGTTCAGGACTATGCAGGAGTGATTCTAGATCCGTTCTTTTACTTCTTTGGCTCTCACTGTTTATGGTTTCCCTTGTCCCCTTAGTCTTCATCTTAGATGTAACGATTCCTCTATTTACCTCCATGGTTGCCTCCTCCAATTCCTCCACTTTTCAATGGAACCCTTCATTCTTTATTTTGATATGGATCTTATTATTTTCAACAGAGCTAGACTGATTTTTTGGGCATCCGTCACTGTCCAACACTTACTACCATGAGCTTAAGCAGCCTAATTTCAATTTTTAAAAGTTTAAGTACAGAAGGACTTTATGATTATATAGCACTCGCAGTTGTGCATCTCTATTTCAAAAATCCTGCTTCAGTTTTAAGAGTTCTATTCTTAGCAAGAAAATATAGTAAAACAAGATATCCAATTATTCCATATCTGAGAAAAGTTCGGATATACAATATTCTGATTTTCTTTTTTCTTTTTCTTTTCATATTGTTGAGGAATTTTATGATCTCCCATGAAGTTTTGCATGACCTATGTCTTGGGAAAAAGTTTGTCATTGTTTGATTTATTTTGTTGCCAGGAATATTATTAAACATGTCACATTGCATTTTTCTAGGAATTGTCAGTGGAGATTAGAGAAATGGAAAAGCGAAAAGATGAACTTGAAGCTGAATTAAAGAAGGTATCCTTCATCTGAATATTTTTGCTAGTCTATTAATAAAAATGTCATGCAGTTCTGGATGATATCATCATTCTTGGAATTTTTCAGTGGAGTCTCATTTATTCCCTTTGTTGCAGTTTACCTTTCATATTCATGATTATCTGATGTGCTTTCTTCAGCATGGATACGTAACTTGTATTCTTGCTTATGTGTGTTTAAACTGTGGAGTTGAATTGGTAATGTCAATGGGAGAATTGGTTCACTCTGTGACGTCAACTCCGTAGGATCTCTATCCTATTTTTTCTGGGATTCTAACCATTTCTGGCATTTATTGTAGGTCAATACCTCATTGAATTCAGCACGGGCACGTATTCACAATGCCAGGGAAGAGAGAGAGAAATTTGATGAAGCCAGCAATCAGATTCTGATGCACCTGAAAGCCAAGGTATTGCTGATCTTCCCTTGTCAGAAGAACCATATTTTGTACATAATAGAACTTTTAAACTACTTGAATTTCCCAGAAGAAAATTACAGAGCCTATGAGGAATCTTCTTATTATATCATATTGAGCATGTTTTGTAATCGTAGGAAGATGAGCTAGCAAAGTCGATTACATCCTGTCGGGCAGAGGCAGATGTTGTTAATTCTTGGATTAATTTTCTAGATGCTACCTGGGTTCTCCAGACTACAGACACAGAGCAGAAGGAGAATCAGGTCAAGTATGTATAAATTCTCTGTACTTATTTGCTATTGAGATTGATACTTATGCTTTTGTAGGATAGACGCACTCCAAAACAAAAAGATCTGATTAATTTTTCCTAATTTTTTCCCGTACGACTAAAGTTCCCATACTGTTGTGTCAAATCTTTGTCATTTGTTTCTTGTTGATTATTTTCTGCACATGCATGTTCAAGTGGCGACTTGGAGAGATATGGTGATCATTTTGTAAATTTGAGTGTTCATCTCCTCTCTGCTTACAAGGTATTGTTAATATATTCATTGCTCGTGTATGACTTCTTCATCTATAGTTTTATAATTTCCATTAAATCTATTTAGCTGTGAAATTGGTTTTAAACATTGTTGTTGACATGCAAAAATTGAACCTCTCATCAGGAACAGTTGGGGCCTTCAGTCATCCGTATGAAAGGGCTTGTGGCAGACTTGCATTCTTGTCAAGGGTATTATGCTATGATGATTCTTTGGAATTTTTATCACTTAGTTCATAGAAGTCTCAAACTGTTATTCTGCAACAGGTCAGAAATAGCACCTATCATAAAGGATGAAGGGTCAAAAGCAATAAACCATAGAAAAAATCTTGAAGAGGGATTTCTGGAGCTTGAAGCAAAGGTATGGATGTTTTACTGGGTTTGCTTTCATAATATCTGACAAACTCCTTCCATGTTTCAATATCAAATGCTCAGTTTTATTTCCCTATTTTCTAGTTCATATAAATACTGTTTTCCCACATTTATTGTCCTCAAAATCCTCTCTCCATTCTAGCATTTCTTCTTGTTAGATTGATCTCCTTCCCTGCATTGTTCCTGATCTACTGAAGTTTCATCTAATTAAAGCCATGTCATTCTTTGTCCTGCCAGATTTTAACCATCACAAATGCAGTGGATGCGATGAAAAAGCAGTTTTATACCAACTATGAAGGCGTATACAGGTGCAGTAACCTTTCTCTTTACACATGCTCTATCATTCGATGCATTGATCAACCACTTAAAATGGGAAATGGTACGTACACTTCAGGAAAAACGACGACAGGGTCAAAGATCTATTTAGTGCTGTGGAAAAAATTAAAGAGGAAATTAAATCCATCCAGAGACCAGTCCTGGAAGTTGAGAATCAACAATCACACTCACAGTCCAGTAATAGCCCCCGTGTAGACCCATCCTCTTCTTCCAAACAGACATTTGAGGCTCCGGGAAAGAAAGAAGAAAAGGAAAGCGGATCACCCCCTGTTAATAGAGGAAATGTAGTCACACAGGCAGACCTGGAAAAGTTAGGATCTGATCTCGGGAAGGACGAGGAAGGATACGCAACAGAGGATATTGGTGAGTGGGAATTCGATGAGCTTGAAAAGGAAGTAAATCCCAAGCAGCTGACCAGCAAGGAATAGACCGAGGTTACTTTCAAGTGGATTTCGTCAGTATCATAATTTTATAACAAGGTGTCATTTGATATACTTTGGATAATGAAATCTTGTTTTTCCCTTTTAATAGGAAGTGAGTGCTATATGACTTCTGAATGTCTAACGACACTCTCTACTGATTCGAGTTAATTGAGAGTAGGCACTGAAATATCACACTGGAAGAATGTAAATCCTCCCCCTTGATGCCGAAATGTAGATGGTAGATACCCCTAAACAAATGTAATCATGACACTGAAATATCCGTACGATTCTTTCCTTCTTTTTACAGTGGAGGGCTATCTGCTAAGGCTATATGTATTATTTAGCCACCCTGTTAAACAAAAACATTAGTTATTTATTTATTTATTTTATTAACATTAATGTCTAAATCAGTTTATGTATATTTCGACTAATTTTACAGGGTTTAAAGTTCATGATTATGTTTTTTTCTTTTTTTTGAAAAAACATCAGTTCTTCGGAAGTTGCAACTTCCTGTTCCCGATGATATACGGGGAGACGCAAGGGTCCTCAAAAAGAGGCGGATGGCCAGCCATTGCAGCCTAGTCCGGCGAGTAATGGGGCTGTTGATGTTGGCTGGACGTGGACCTTGAGATTCACCGCACTTTTTTTACGGTACAATCATTGGCAGGAGGAACTCCTGAATCATGATGGATTGAAATTTTAACGGTACAATAAGAGGGTCTGTTGCCCAAAAGAGGAGTTGAGCGGCACCTGAAAATCCACTTGGGAAGGCAGTGTCCAAAAGTGACATGCCACTGGGCTTTATCTTTGATTTCCAGCTAACCAATCATGACATTTGCACCTCACAGCTAGGTCTCATCACTGTGAAAGAGCCACGTTCAGAAAAGGTGAGCGAACATGTGCCCAGGACATAAACACAACTTTGAATGTGGAGGTCAGAGGAGCATCACGTGATTGAGGAAATATAGTATCTGAAAGGTTTAATTAAAAAGTGATCGAGGAAAAGCTTGGATATAACTTAAAAAAGAAAAGAAAAGAAAAAAAGAGGGTTGACATGGAAGTCTGCTGCTATAATTTAGAATTAAAGGAGAGAGTTGCTTTTCTCGTACAAGCAAGCTCGCTCAAGAAACCTCACCTCCCACCTTGCCCATGTCAAGAAAGGTTTTTTATTTCTTTAGAACATCCATGTCTCATATTTTCTGACAAGAGATCTCAAATTTATATGCAGACCATAATAATAATAATAATAATAATAATAATAATAATAATAGTATAGGGTTTCTGTGAATGAAGGAGTGCGTTCATGATCCATTGAGGATTCCCAAGTAGATACACCATCCTGACCAAAACGCATAGCATAATGCGAGAGTTGTACTTTAGAGATTCCATCTGGGTCTTGATCTATTTGCTGTTTCTAGCCAGCACAGTAACATTTTCTCGGACAAAAACAAGACCACTGTCAACATCTTCTCCTGTAGCGGTAGATTCTCACCCTCTGTAGCAGTAACAGCAGTCGATGATTCATGCATGAATGGCTAAAAAGAACATACATGGGGTGCGGGGCTCCAGCAAGGCCATCCACTCAGCTACAGTCCACGCATTATTGCAATTTGATAAGATTGTACGAGCGTTACATAAGCTCACTAAATGTCAAAATAAATTGGTCACTTCCATCAAAGAATATGAACTCATGCTATTGATCTACTTCTATCAGGCCGAAAAGAAGAAAAAAGTCGGCAAGAGAAGGGATAAGATACAGAAACATTGCCCTACCGTCTGTGCTCCATTAACACCATAGTATAAGCATTACGAAGATGAAATACTGTGATTTTAATGTAGAATTCGAGTATGAAGGACCAACAA
>Ga0325410_1004157_pt1 | contig 16237 bp, 15 predicted proteins | sample PopdelMetagenome_16_FD_206182 | JGI IMG/M metagenome (GOLD analysis project Ga0325410, IMG submission 206182) | Populus deltoides microbial communities from Bellville, Georgia, United States - Xylem-PdIQD-R3 | ecosystem: Host-associated > Plants > Phyllosphere > Stem > Wood/Secondary xylem...
AAAAAAATCATGTGGGATTTAAGTCATCTTAGGTCTCTTAAAGAGAAGTATATGTTAACATATATAGCATGTGAACTTTCTCCTCTAAACATGAAAAAAAAAAATTGTTGGGAGAAAAAATAAAACTCGCATGATAAAATTTCAGAATTTCCTTGCAAATATTATAAATCCAATGAAAATTCTAGGATGAGTGACAAGAATAAAAGAAATAAAATTAATTTTTAAATTATGTATAATATACTAAGATTTTGAACTTGTGCAATCTTTTAATTAATTTTAGAGATATTATTTGTTTTTAACCAAGTTGTCAATTGTTTGATTCCCGAGACCCTCAATTCATTTGAAAATCGATTTTTTTAAGAGAATTCCAGTGTTTGGGTTGTTTTTTTTGTTTGGATTGTTTTTTAAGTTTTTAAAATATTAAAATAAAATTGAATCAATTTTTTATAATTGAAACGATTCAATTAACTAAAAAAATAATTCAATTTAATTATTTTCAAATTGATTTTTATACACATTTGGAATAATTCTGTAAATTTGCTTACCCTGTAAAAAGAGGTTTCAACAAAATCAAACGACTCCCAGTCAAAAGCGAATATAAAAGAGGCCCAGGGCCCAGGGCCCATATTGAAAATTATAGGAGATAAGTGGGTATAAGGCCCATAGTCATCGTCTAAGGCTGGACATCATGGGCATTTTAGCCCGTACTGGAGACAACAAACATACAGGCCTAAGCATGGAGGCGGTCCGATCCGATTACTGACCAAGGACCATGTAATTTGAGGCATTTTATTGAATTTATTTATGTAACTTATAAATTAGGATTCGATTTTGAATTGTGACGTCTTATATTTACCAAAACTAATAAGTAATAACCACATTAATCCGAAAATGATCAATATATAAATTATTTACTTCTTATTAATAATATCACTGCAATCCATTATAAAACTTGTTTTTTTTTTGCAAAATTTTTGTAAGAAATTAATTAAAATGAATTTCACCTAAAATGTAAAAACGACCACCATTGAAGGTTTCATGTGTTGTGTATTTCTTCCAAACAAATTGTTGCATAACAATTTTTTTTATATCAAGTGAAAAAATGAAAATAAAAAACCAATGGGATTTATCCTATAACATCATTCAATAAAAAAAAAATAATTAATCATGTTGAAACGGACATTAGGGTTTTTATACCAAATGATTTAACTCCAATTTATATCATAAAATATTAAATTAAGCATAATTCAGTTCCAAAATCTAACTTGATTTATTTTTTTTAAAAAATATTGAATTTGTAAAATTTAGTTTAATTAAATTTCTAATGATTAAGTTAAATTGATTTAATTTCAAGAATTTTTTTAAAAGATAATAAAATAATATTATTTTAATACAGTTAATTAATTTGAACAAACTTAATAATCTAAGAGTTGACTAAATAACTCATTAATCCACGCCGGTGTGAACTATGATTCACACTATCATTCCTATCTCTATTTTTTTCTACACCAAAATCATGGTCGAACAGGAAAAAAGATCGACAGCATATAAAATAAAAATTCGAAAAGTAATTATATTATAAAAAAATCTATTTATGTATTAAAAAATGTAATTAAAAAAGTCTTAAAAAAAGTCAATATCAGAGTTAACGCTTAACCGGTTTGAGTTCCAGTTCTGGTAAACTTCACAAACACAGTTGTCTGAACCTTAAAAACAGAACCAGAAAGAGAGGGGGAAAAAAAAAAAACCAGCAAGGCAAAACAGTGGCACTGTTGTGTCTGGTCTGGACTGTGAAAGCAAAACTATTAAAAACAGAGCAACACAGGCCGTCCATTAAAATCTGCTATACTAACTCTTCCTTAGCCTTTTACTATAATTCCTAAAATAATAATAAAAAAAAAAACATGAAGACCAGGACCAGTACTTCTACGACTTCTAACTTGCTTTTCCTGTCTTTCAATACATTATTATTTCCCCACCAAAAACCCTAGTCTCCCTCAGGTACCCTTTCCTCTCCCCCTCACTCGTTTTTTTTCTCTCTTGACATGGGTTCCTGATCGTTTTTGCTGATCTGGGTTTGCTTGCAATGTGTGATTTCCTGGCTTGTTTTTTCTCTAAGAACTACCCAATTCTTGAATTGTTTTTATTTTATTTTTATAATAGTGTATTATGTTTTCCTTTCTTGATTTAATTGTGGTTTCTGATTCTTTTATTGAATTTTACTTTCTCTTCCTGTTAACAATTTCTCACTTGTAAGCGTTTATGTTATTATTGTTGCTGTGTTTCTTCAATGTGTTGTTCGTGTTTGGATTGAAAGTTTGGCTCATGGGATGTCGATTTATTGACTATTTTTTCCGCGTCTTGCAATTTATTTGATTAATTAAGTGAAATTTTGATACTGAGCATTGTAGTTTTTTTGGCATATCTTTTATGGGAAAACTTTATACTTTTTAGTACATCCAGTGTAATACTCTGTTCTACTGTGTTAGGGTTTCCACATGTGGATTGCATATGAATGTCATGTGCTGGAGCATCACAACCTGTGTATTTTCAATGACTTTATGGTGATACGTTGTTGACTTTTTGTGGATCTTTTGGTTTGTAATGTCCTATTCCAGATTGGTGTTATGAGCATATGCTTGTGAGTTGAGTGTCTTGTTCCTGTTGAATTTCTCTGTGACACAACTATAATGGATCACCTAAGATCATCCTCAGCGAATGGTGAGGAAAATGGTGGTGGGATTCCTGATGACTTGCGCTGCAAGAGGTCAGATGGGAAGCAGTGGAGATGTACTGCCATGTCTATGCCAGATAAAACTGTTTGTGAGAAGCATTATATCCAGGCAAAGAAGAGGGCAGCTAATTCTGCGTTAAGAGCCAGTCTGAAGAAAGCCAAAAGGAAATCAATAGGTGAAAGCGATATTTACTTGGAGAGTAAGAGTGATGATTTTGACATACCACTCAGGAACATGAAAGTTGAGGAGGATCAGCCACTTTCGGTCTCATCAAAGAGGTACAAGGAGAAAGTACCTAAAAGTCAGTCTCGCTATTCTCCAGAAACACTTATAAGGAGCTTGCGTGGTCAGAATTCTCTAAAACAAAACGATGATTCCCAAAGAGATTTCGAGTTTGAAGAGAATTGGAGGTCATATAAGACGACACCTCGTTCAACAATGGAATCATCCAGGAGTAGATCACAAAGGAGTTTTGATGCCAGTGCTATGACAGTGAGTGAAACTGTCACAGTACGTGAAGTGTTGTTGCCATTACTATATTGTTCAGTTATATTTTGTATGGTTGCTTTCTCTTCTGCTTCAATATGTAGATATTGAAAAGAACACCTTGTTTTCAGGAATACTCAGATGCAAGCACAGACGCTTCTGAAGACACTGGTGGGCAAACTTGTCATCAGTGCCGGAGGAATGACAGAAATAGTGTTACTTGGTGTCTCAAATGTGACAAGAGAGGTTTTTGTGATAGCTGTATCTCAGAATGGTGAGAGTTGAGCTCTGTGGGGAAAATGTAGTTATATTTCCAACTTATAAGCTTAGTCAATGATGTATTCTTTACTTCTAGGTACTCAGACATTCCATTAGAAGAAATTGAGAAGGTTTGTCCTGCATGTCGAGGGATCTGCAATTGCAGGGGTTGCTTACGAGGAGATAATATGGTAAAGGTATTTCACTCATGGATTGAAGGGACCTTGTTTTTGTTACACTGTTAAGTTTCTTATGTTTCATGAACAAATTGTGTTGGGATTGCTTTATTCAATGATGATTTCCCCCCTATGTTTTAGGTAAGAATACGGGAAATACCTGTTCTTGACAAGTTGCAATATCTCCACTGCCTATTATCTTCAGTGCTTCCTATAGTTAAGCAGATCCATCATGAACAATGCTTTGAAGTAGAGCTTGAACAAAGGCTGCGTGGTAAGATGCTTTTGATGATTTAGTGGCATCCAGAATTTAAACTTTCTGTATATGACTTTTTCCCTGTTCTGTGACTAATTGGGATATTAATTATCCAGGAACTGATATAGATCTTGTCCGGGCCAAATTGAATGCAGATGAGCAGATGTGCTGGTATATTAGAAAACTTATGCTCTGCTTATCCAGTTTCTGTCACTTTCTTCTTTACTTAGTATATGAAATGAAGTCAGGACCTTGGTCTTTATTTGTTTTAAAAACAAGTCTTGCAATTTGATGAGCCACAACACACGCTTCTTCATTTCAAGAATTGTTGTTCATTGTAATTTATTTGTCCTTTTGCAGCAATATATGTAGGATACCCATTATTGATTATCATCGGCATTGTGCAAATTGCTCGTATGATCTGTGCCTTCATTGCTGTCAAGATCTTCGAGGAGCATCTAAACATGGTGTTGAAAATGAAGTGGATGATAATCAGATTGATGGGAGAAGTCAAGACAATGAGACTCCATTAGAACCAGTGAGAGAACCACAAGTAAGACTAAAGTTATCAGATAAGTACCAAGGCTGGAAGGCAAACAATGATGGCAGTATTCCATGCCCTCCGAAGGAGCACGGTGGTTGTAATTACTCATCATTGAACCTAAGCCGTATTTTCAAGATGAATTGGGCAGCAAAACTTGTGAAAAATGTGGAGGAAATGGTCAGTGGCTGTAAGGTTTATGATGCTGGCACCCCACAGAAATCCGGGTTGAATGATTCCACACTCTGCCAGTATGCTCACAGAGAGGACAGTGATGATAATTTCTTATATTGCCCCTTATCTGAAGATGTAAAAGCTGATGGGATAAACAAGTTTAGAAAACACTGGGTTCGGGGTGAACCTGTTATTGTGAAGCAGGTATTTGACAGCTCATCCATATCAAGCTGGGATCCAATGGCTATTTGGAGGGGGATCCGGGAAACATCAGATGAGAAAAAGAAAGGTGAAAACAGAACAGTGAAGGCCATAGATTGCTTACACTGGTCTGAGGTGTGTTTTCCTTAACCTTTGCTTATATCAGGTGTATGGCTCTTCTTTCTTCTTAACGTCAGTAAATAATTTGACGTTGTGTTAATCTCTTTGATTGTCTTGACAAGTGGTTTTCTGTGTGGCAGGTTGATATTGATCTTGATCAGTTTATCCGAGGATACTCAGAGGGACGAATCAGGGAAAATGGTTCACCAGAGATGTTGAAGTTGAAGGATTGGCCTTCCCCCAGTGCTTCTGAAGAGTTCTTATTATACCAGAGACCTGAATCTATCAGTAAACTGCCTTTCCTTGAATTTATCCATTCAAGGGTGGGTGTTCTAAATGTTGCTGCAAAGTTGCCTCATTACTCTTTGCAGAATGATGTAGGACCCAAGATTTGTATATCTTATGGGAGCCATGAGGAGCTTGGTGTGGGTGATTCTGTAATCAAACTTCATTTCAAAACGCGTGACATGGTAAGTTTTATATGTTATTAAATAGGTATTGTAACACTTTCAACTTGCATGTACTACTGTTCCTTCTTGAAATTCATATTGGAGATTTAAAATCTGGCTCCTCTTTTGTAATTTAGCATTTATGGTATTCAAGCTTTGAATTAAAATATTGCATGTGAGGTGTCTTTAGAACAGATATCTTCTTAAGCTCATTGATATCCTAAATTCAATATATATGGTTCACAAATAAATTATTTGTATTTCTAACATTTTTTCGAAGCAATTATTTTACAAATTCAGCTGGCTTCCAGTGCCCAAGTGCTGCTGTGGCCATGCCTTGTATAGAGAGCCCACATGGATTATTTAGTGGTTGTTTGTTATATTCTCTGCAATTTCACTTGTCCAAGGTGACATGAATTAATATGGATTGACATTGCTGAGGCACATGCAGGTGTATCTATTGGTGCATACATGCGAAGCAAAGACAAAAGGTAGCCAGGAGAGTAGCTCAATTGACCCAGAAAAAAGTTTGGATGATGGAACGTTGCCTGATATATCACTCGATGGGCATGATATACAAGATGAAGTGAAGACAGCTGTAGATAAGGATGAGAAAATGGAGGATCAAGAGGTTGCTAATACCACTAGTATTGAAGAGATTGACAGAATTGAAGATCATGGGGCTGAAAGAACCACAGGTGTTCAAGAGGTTGAAAGAATGGAAACCACCAGAGTGGAAGAGGTTGAGGGAATGGCGGATCAGCAGTTTAAGAAAGATAGTGAAGATATTCCTGTAGAGATTTGTCCAGGAGTTAGTTGGGATGTCTTTCGTCGGCAGGATATTCCAAAGTTAATTGATTATTTGAGAACATGCTATAAGGACCTTTGGAAGCCTGACAACATAGTGAATGATTTTGTAAGTTCACCTACTGAGCTTTGGAAATCTACCTTAAATTTTAGTTAAGCCAAATAGCTTCTGTAACTTGCATGCTGCTGATCTTATTATTGGGATCTCAGGTCACAGATCCCCTTTATGACGGAACAGTTTTCCTAAATGCGTTTCATAAGAGACAATTGAAGGAAGAGTTTGGTGAGTAACATTAGCATTTCTTTAGTTTTTAAAATAGAACAGATTTAGGAGTCAGTTCTTTGATCTTCCTGCTTGTTTATGGTTTTTCTGTTAACATAGTGAGGCATCTGAGCTTCTAACCATTTTTTTTTGTCTTCATAGACCTTTCTACTGTTTATTTTGTTAATGTACGGCGTATCCAACTTTCCTCCTTGATTTGCATGTGTATTCATATGCTGTGAATGGGTGAATACCATGAATTGCACTGTTGAAAAGTCTTAGCGGCCATTAATTAGTTCTCTCTGACTGTATTTGATCTTATCCCCTTTTGCATATCCCAAGAGACACCAGGAATACTGCTCTGGTGGGGAGTGCACTTAATTTGTATATTTCCTTTTTTATGCTTTCTTTATATGCATTTTTAAGATGAAAATTATTTTTCTCCTCAGGAGTTGAACCATGGTCATTTGAACAACATTTGGGGCAAGCTGTATTCGTCCCAGCTGGATGCCCTTTCCAAGCGAGGAATCTTCAGGTAAGCTTGTTGTGATTAATTAGATTTCAAAGTTGGATAAATACATGTCTCCAGAACTTCTAATTGTAAAGACAACGTTAAAACATTTAGACTACAATGATGAAAACATGTTTTTTTTTTTTAATTTGATTTTCAAATGGTTGGGATGTTAACTGATAGTGTGAATGTATGGTCTATGATTTTGCCCTAATTAGATCAAGTTTCATTAACACTATTTTTCTTGGAACCAGTATTGGTCTGTTTCCAAAGTCCAAAGTTGCAATAAATTCATCCTTATCCATTGAAACTCAAAAAGGAAAAAAAAAGTTCATCCTTGAGGAGATGATTTTAATTGTGGGTTCCAACTAATGTTGTTGCGATAGGGCTGCTTCTTTCCTCTACAAAGGAATGTTTTAGGCCCTCTTCAGGTTAGGGAGATATTTATCATCGAACAATGTGATAAAAAGGGTGCTTTAGTAGTTTGGGGGAAAGGCACATGCTAGAAAAAACAACACCCGCCAACAGCCAGTAGTATAGTTGGTTTTCTTTCGTTCTTTCTTCCACAATTTTTAAAGTCAGGTGTTGCTGATTTTCAAAATTTTATAAAACTAAAAGTTTCCTGAACCAAAGATATTTATATTTAGAGTGGTTCGAAAATTACTTGCTTGAATTAAGTAAAATTATGCATTATAATTGTTTCTTTTGTTCTTCTTGTAAATTTGCAGTCCAATGTTCAGTTGGGCCTTGATTTCTTATCTCCTGAAAGTCTGGGGGTGTCTGCTAGATTGGCAGAAGAAATTCGCTGTCTTCCAAATGACCATGAAGCAAAACTTCAAGTTTTGGAGGTCAGGCTCTGGAATCTTTCTTCAATAACATTCAATGCTTTTTTTTCATTGAAATTCTTTCACTATTTTTTTTTCTTGTTCTTTTGTAATCCAGCCACCAATTCTTTGGTTCTCCTGTCAGTGAATTTCTTAATCTTCTATTGGGTTTTCATACAGGTGGGTAAGATGTCACTCTATGCTGCTAGTTCAGCCATTAAAGAAGTCCAGAAATTGGTGCTTGATCCTAAGTAAGCAAAACAGCTTAAATTTTTATATTGCTTACTCATTGTCAGTGTTTTGAAATTTCATATCTTTCTGAAGACAAATGAAAGTGAAATTACCATTTGTGGGTTAACATTTGGAGCAAGGTTTGAGACAAGACAGTGGAGTGTGCTCAAATTTTCCCTAATATTCCTCACCTATTACGTAGCCAATCTTACATGATTCTTGCTGTATTTTTCTGGAGTTTCTTGGACATTTATAGAATGGCTGCCTTCTCCCATCCTTCTCTCTTTACTTTGAACATTAAGAATCATACAAGTTTTTTTGCAGACTTGGTGCTGAAATTGGATTCGAGGATCGCAATTTAACTGCAGCAGTTGCTGAGAACTTGGAGAAAGGTGCTAAGCCAAGACAGATAAGTTGTTCTTAAATTGGTGTACATTACTTGTAATTTAGATATAGAAAAATTATTTTGTTTAGGTGGCTGACATGCTGCCGAAGGGAATTTAAATGCATAAATGTATTTGTATGTAATCTTAGTCATTATGATTAGTGCCTCAGTGTTTGACATATCATGGCAGTTGTAATATGCAAAGTTTGAGTGAAAGCTAACTAGTTTTAAGTCATTTCTGTTTGATTGATGTTGAAATGCAAGCTGTTCACTCTTTTCAATAAATGATCTTGAAATTCAAGTTCCTCTGGTCTTAGCGTTTTCCTCCTTTTCTTTACCGAACCAGCAGATGAATTCAGTATAAACAAAAGCTTTAACTTGTTGCCACAGTAATGTAGAATAGCCTGTGTACTTTTGAAGCCAATCGCACAAAGGATGACCTCATGTTCCTCTGTTAATACGTTTGATAATGCTCCAGGACTAGCTGCCTTGAAATGAATCTGCGATCCTATAGGAGTCTGTTTTCACAATTGGCCATGCTGATTCTGGTGTTTGTGCATTTAGGGTGTATAATCTACCATCACGAGCACAACGAACTGCTACTTTATGCCGCCAAAATGTGGGGCTCTCAACTCTGAATTCCAGCCTGTAGTAATTAACCTGCCTTGATAGAATCCTCTCGTAAACTTGATTCTGTCAAAGTTCCTTTCATGTCTGGGTGTGGTCCTGTGATTGTCCGAACAACAGCTTCTCCCACCTCCTTTGGCCCTCCAAATGCTTCAATCCTACACGATCAAAGACGAATCTTCCTTGCACACTGATTGAGGTTATTGCTCGCTAGAAAGCATAATATGCGACCTCTAATTTTGAAAGCTTGGATATTAGCATCACTTGTCTATAGGTTGAAACAGCCCAGAGGGGCCGGTGAACAATGACACTAACATTGACTTCACCTCATGAACCTGGGGGCCCAACCGGTGCATTCACATTCTTGCGCTGACAATCACCAGATTTCCCACTAATCAGTGGAGGTGGATCAAATGATCTCTCTCATATTCTCGTTTCCTCAGCTGCTCGATAAAGTAGCCTTTGATCTCCAACCTAAGTTTCTGGGTATATGAATTACGTTAAAAAAAAGCATTCATAGTGTTAGAAGAACACATCAATCTTACAGGTAAGCAAGAAATCATGTTAAAGAAAAAAACTTCAGTGACAAATTCATATAACAGAACCTCCCAAACAAATCCTTCATTTTTTTCGATCCATCGGTTATACCCTCCAATTGATAAAGCAAAGCAAGAGTTCGACCACTTTGCGGCAATGATGATCCGAGAAGAAAACTTGTAATCCCACCAAAATTTGCACCAACTGCTACCAGAGAAGCTGAACCAACACCAACAAGTAGCGGCCTCTGAGATGTCAATGCCAAAGGTGTAAATTGGCTGGAGGCCTAGGCACCCTCGAAAACACTCTCTTTCCTATCCCCAGATGTTCGAGTCATGTAAATCTTGAGGATGGAGATCTTTTTGCATGCTAGAAAGTAACGCTCCAATGCCATTGTCTATGCTTTTCCAGCTGTGCAGCACCGTAGCTAGCTCATTAACTTTTAAGGTTTTTCCCATAACCTTTTTGGACGTACCAGGTATTGTTTGATTGGGAGTAGTGCAAGTTGAGGCTTGGAGAGAGTGGGAGAGGAAGGAGGACTTGCCCGTTGACAGTGATGATGCCATCAAATTTTTGGTGGTTTCCATTTTACATGCTTACAAGGAAATACTCCAGAGCCATACAAATTTCCCGGTCCAGCCTCTAATGTGTGGAAAATACTATGGAGTATGGACCTGTGGTGGCGCACTGGTCCATGCATAAAGTATACCTATTCTGGTCATGGAAAAAAGCTGAAACCCTTTTGTGGGCTCCCTTAATTTGAATATTTGATGGTCTGAAAGTTGATCTGGGCTCACACTCCAGTTCTGCTGACCTTTTCAACTATCCAATTGGATTGGATGCCTTAACTTCGAGGATTTGACTAAAATCACCACCTTTTATATACACATCTATAGTTTTTTTAGCCATTGGATTTCAATTTTTTTTTCCTTGCTAACAGCTTGAGTTTCAAATCTAATGGCTCAAAATAAACAAATTCTACACTTTTGACTCTGTGATTCCTAAATCCAAAAAAGAATGTGTATATGAAAATGTGATGAACAGGTAATTGGGGATTTCAGAGGCCAATTAGTGGGTGTCTACAGCTCAATTTTCAGAACCGAACAAAAATTTTCTAATTCTTCTAGCTAGACGTCCATGATTAGACCAATTCATATCTATTTTAGTTAGGAGCACCTACCTACCATACCTTGTTAATATAATAATGTTTAGAGTATAAATTAATAATTAGGCCACGCATTAATTTCAGTAACCTACAGAATTCACAGGATAAATAAGAGTTTTGGAAAGAAAATCTATTTGATCTTCTACTCATATCAAAGTTGCTAATGTTGGGCCAAAAATCCTCAACACCTTGCTTGCTCTTTAGCGAAACACTTGAGGTTCTTCCCTTGCTTGAAGCAGTAACTTAGAGAGAGAGAGAGAGAGAGAGAGAGAGCTAATTAAAGAAGTGAAGATAGAAATCATTACAAGTAGTACCTAGATGTAGCCTGTAGGAGAAAAAGAAATTTTGTATATTCTTTTTCAAACATCCCACAGGGGTTTCTTTAGTGCCGTTGCTTGCTCAAAGTGGTTCAGCCCTTGCATTCTTGGATGACTAATTCCTCTGGTAAACTCCATTTCTTGATGATTATGCTGTTGATGCAGATTCCTTTGTCTAGATCCTCCCAACCCCAAGAAATCAACAGTCATTACATCCCCAGTACTAAATCTTGATAAACCACTTGGATTAGCTCCACTTGTTGGACTACTTAAACCAGGATTTGAATTTGCACCTTGAAAAACATTCTCATTGTTGCTACTAGCATGCTCCATAGTCTTAAATAATGAATTGTTTTGATCTAAAACTGCACTGAAAATCCCCATGTCATTCAATACTGAGTTCTCAACCCCACCATTCGCACTGAAAAACTGGTTAGCATATCCATCGTCACCTCCTATCACATGAGATTGCTCATTTTGGGTATGCATTGTACCAAAAGTTGGGGGTGCCATGCTTGTGACAAAGCTCTTTTGCATCATGGGAGAGCTCACATTATTACTACTTGCAGTCGCACCCATCTGAGCTGCTTTTTGCAACAACGCTGTCGCTGACATTGATGCCGAGCCAGATAAATTATGAAGGCCGTTTCCTTCAAAGATTGTTGATGAATTTGCATTCAACTGAAGGGATGGTGACATGCTTCTTGAACCACCAAAAAGGCCTGTGGTGCCATTTGAAAACACGCTTCCCGATGAGGGTTTAGGTGGTGTCGGCATGAGTTCTTGAGGTAATGACAGTGGGTTCTTAGCGTCTAGATGGTTAAAACTAGACATCATGGTGGATTGGTTTGGATTATTGTTGATGGCCATGGAGGGTATGAGGTTGGAGACTTGGCCTTGTAAGTTTGGTTCCATGTTGGGCATCAATCCTTGATTTGCTTTGGTATTTTCTTCAGCTAGGGCATCGCAGAAAGCCCTATGAGTAATGAAACTATCCCTCCTGCATGGTAAAACAACCAGACCGTATTAAGTCAAGCCTCGCTATCAGTACTAAAAAAGAAACCAAGTATTTTTACATATGAAATTAAATGCTGTGCGCGAGAGACGTCTCTATGGTCATGCAAATATTGAATTAGTCTTTTAAATATATTAATACGATCATGGCAACTACATTTATGATAAATAATTAAGCCGAACGAGAGCTTAATTTAAGGTATGATTGAGACTTTAGGGTGAAATAATGATTTCATAATTGCAAATATATAGTCAAACAAAGACTTCAAGCAAAGCTAGGAGTGTTGTCAAGCCATAGCAACTAAATTCATATATAAAACAATGTGGACCCACATGATGACCAATCAATGTGCTAAACCAAGAGACCATTAATTAACCAACTTTGTAATCCTTAATTATTCATGCACAGGTAAGTACTGGTGTACGAGTCTCTGACTAATTCCTTTTTTTGGCAATTAATTAAGATCAAGTAAGGAATTAGTGATCAATGCAAAGTTTATAAACCTGGAGAATATGGTGCCACAATCACATTTGTATTCCTTGGTGCCACAAGTCTTTACATGAGCTTTCCAATCCGACTGCACTGCATATTTCTTTGAGCATTTATCGCATTTCCACTTCTTTTCTCCATGTTTTCGACAAAAATGCTTCTTAATCCCTGTAAGATCACCTAATGCTCGAGCCGGATTGTGATGGACACATGAAGGTTCTGGACAAACATAAACCCTTTTTCGGATTTCAGCAGTTGTTCTTTGCTTTAGCTTCCATGGTAGATTATGGCCTCGCCGATGCAATTGAAGATTCTGGTCCCTTTGGAATCCTTTGTTGCAAATCTCACAAACAAATCGATTTGTAGCCATAAGAGTGTTTGGTGATAGAGCAATAACTTCAGCACTGGGATCTGCCGCATATTTCATGTTAAAAAAAAAAAAAACTGTTAGACGCCCAATTTTACATGAATTTCCTTCGGATATATACTCCAAGTTCTTGATGAAAATATTTTTACCCAACTGAATAATTAGAAGAAGGATAGTATTTTCAACAAACTAATTGAATTAACTTAAGCATAATTACTGCTCATATCGTGTTTTTCACTAGTGCTATGGTTAATCCAAAACTAACGGGCACAAAACGGGGAGCTGGCAGGTTTCTTGGCACACTGCATACGATGATTAACCTATGTATTTTTTGGTTAGATTCTTGATTCTTGGACAACATTACAGATAAGACAATCATAAAACATGAGAAATTAACTGCAAGAAACATGAGTGCAGCAAAACCAAGTGAGATAAAGAGTGACGAAACCAAAGATATTCCATGAAGGAATATATGCTTGCCCTTGTCTGAAACAGTTAAAAAAAAACAAGACAGGAAAGGGAGGTAGCTAGCAAACCAACAGTCCAATGCAATGATTGAGATCCTAGCCAATAATTGAACCCCATCAACCACTTATACACACCAATAATTCTCCATTTTTTTGTAAGCCAAATAGCCATAAAAAAAACCCTCTCTCCCCACCACCAAGATAAGAAAAAACCAATAAAGAAAACCTAAAAAGAAAGGGAAAAGACCATTTTTTGTGTGGATCTCTTGTAAGGAGCTGAATCTGCAATAAGCCACTCAGTTTCCCTTTTTGTTATCATCCAAAAAGATAAATAAAAAGCAGCTATGAACTATAAAAAACAATCTCATATATAGTACAAAAACAACAACAACAAGTCTCCAATGCTCTGAGAACTCATCAGATCATCAGGACTGCTATAGTACAAGACAGCAAAAGTTAACCAAGAACAAAGTTAAAACTAAGAGATTCAAAATCAAGAAACAAAAACATATTATCTTCTTTAAATTAATCATCTCTAACTACTTCAAGGAAATAATATATGGTTGAGGTGAATACACACCTGGATTTCCTGGGAGATTTCTTTTCCTCTTGAGCGGAGGTTGTTGAGTGATAGTGGAGCCATTGCTGTTAGCAGCAGCAGCAGCAGCAGCAGCACTTGAGTTCAAGTGAACTTCATCTCCACCAGTACCCCCAGAAGAGAAGCTGCCAGTGCCATCACCTGTGGTATTTGACATTGAAGTGGAGAGAAATACGATAAGAAGTAGTAGGATTTTTATTGAAGATTTAACCCTTTTTGTCTTTCTTTCTCTTTTGCTCACCAAACTTTCTTGTTTTCTTTCTCTCTTACAACTTCCTTGTTTAGGTAGAAGATGTGTTGTTTAGCACTTAAAACAAAACAAAAACAAAAACATGGAAGTTGGGGATTTGTTTGTAACTTAGAGGAAGACAAAAACCAGGAAATTCTCCTTCATTTCTGGTAAAAAAGAAGAGATAGTGATCAGCCTTTGTCACTAGGAGAGAACATAAGAAGGATCAGGTCATCTTTGGAGGCATCTTATAAATATATATTAATATTTTCTTTTGAAATACTATTTCTCTTGCCCCTGGTTTTGTTGAGTATTAAGGTATTGCCCTTGCTTTCAAGATTTAAATCTTATATATATACAAGATCAAGTCAAACACATCCACATAAATATTATTCTTTTCTAGCTACTATTCTTCCTCGATGGATGAGTATACTATGGGACAAATATCTATTCCTTGAAGCTCTTTTTTTTTTTTTTAATTTCTTAATTAGATATGTGAGTGGAATTTTATTTTAATTCTTTATATTATAATACCATGTTTCATAAATAGATTTATATCAAACTTATATGAAGTGACAAGTGAAAGGAATGGATAGCTAGATAGATTTAATTACTCAATGAGTGCAATTAAAGTTTTAATGTACTTAATTATTCAGAATAATCAACATGGTAAGAAGTATTTTAAGTTTGTATTTCTCATGCATATTACCATGTTAAGTTTAATTCTAAAAAATTTCATAAAAAATCAATTTTATGTGAAATAAAATAGTCTAATTAAATACGAATCAAACTACTTAAAAATCCATTAAAAAAAACTTAAAATAAATTTTAGGAGGGAAATGGAATTCTTCCAATTTTTCGAAACCGCACATAATGTTTTTATTTATTTATTAAAAAATAGAATTCCATGATTCAAAAAAGGCTATTTATGTAACATTTAGATACTGATAAGTGCTAAAAATGCCTATTTTATGCTATATTATTTTAAATTTGAATTCACAGAAAGGTTATGAGAAATATTTTTGTATTAATATATTCGTTTGAATATAGATCATATGCTCGAAACGTGATCAAAATTAATTTGAACATGCAAAGTATATATGACCTGAGATTAAAAACCAATTTTAAACATATTAAACGTTAATATATAAAAAAAACTGCTTATAATTATATTGTATAATCAGAGATTAATTAGTTTCTGAAATTCTTATCAATCTCGGGGGCAATTAAGGTATTTTGAGGTGTCCATGTCCCCCTAACTAATTTATTTTTGGACATCATTACGGCTTCCGATAGAAACCTTGTCTGCTTGTGTTGATATTTCTCTGAAAGTAATTTTGTTCCGAAAATGCCATTCCATGCATTAAAAACAACAGAAAAGCCACCGTGGAAGTAGCCGCCAAGAGCAGTGAAATCACCGAAGTAGCCTCCTCCGTCACGGGTGGGCAATAGGCACTGATCAAAATCCTTCTCGAAAAGGACCCAACAACGATTCAAAAAATTCTCCTCCTTCACGTGCATGGGTACTTAGATGATGTTTCTTGCAAAAGTAGGGGTAAATTTTGTCCAAGAAAATGTCTTTATCAAGAGGATGATGGGATGGTGAGACGTGCCTCATATGGCTTGGAAATTCAGACTGGTAATTAATCAAGGGAGATTTTATTAATTAGAGAGCGAGAGAGAGAGAGAGAGAGAGAGAGAGAGAGGGTGTTTATTAAAAAGTCATCAAAATTACTATAATTAATAATGCTTGCAGGGAAAGTATTTTGATAACGAACCTCCACGATGATGATGATGATGATTAATGGTTTTGCTTCCAAAATATTGTGAGATTTTGATTCGTGCGTGAACTTAAACCTCATAGCTATATATTGCCCTAGATTCATCGATCCGATGAATATTAATTAGTTTAAAAAACTCATAATTTTAAAATTTATTTACTAAAATTTAATTTAGCAACCTATATAGTTGATTTTATTAAATTTAACTGGTTAACTCTAATATTTTTTT
>Ga0325410_1004158_pt1 | contig 16234 bp, 5 predicted proteins | sample PopdelMetagenome_16_FD_206182 | JGI IMG/M metagenome (GOLD analysis project Ga0325410, IMG submission 206182) | Populus deltoides microbial communities from Bellville, Georgia, United States - Xylem-PdIQD-R3 | ecosystem: Host-associated > Plants > Phyllosphere > Stem > Wood/Secondary xylem...
TTAAATTTTAAGAGATGGAATTGAAAAATAAATATACAAAACAAATTATATATAACAATCAAAAGTTTGAGGATCAAATTTAATATAATCAGCAAATAATGACATTTCTAAATTTTTCACAACTTCCTGAAAGTGTTTTCCGCCCAAATTTTCCAGGAAAACACTTTCCTAAAACCAAGCCAAATTTTCCTTTGACTGGAAAGTGTTTTCCGTTGACCAACTTTTCTAATGGCAAACAAACACAGGAAAATTTGGAAAGTGGTTTCCCGGAAACTACTTTCCGGAAAACAAACACAGTCAAAGGGAAAACACTTTCCTGGAAACTAAACCAAATTTTTCTTTGACTGGAAAATGTTTTTCGTTGACCGGAAAGTGTTCTCCGTTGACCGGAAAGTGTTTTTCGTTGACCAACTTTCCTAATGGCAAACAAACACAGGAAAGTTTAGAAAGTGATTTCCCGAAAAGTGAATTCCGGGAAACAAACATGGCCTAAGGGTTTGACGACTTAGCTTGGGTTAACTTGATTTTTTTAAAATTATTTTTTTATTTAATATTTTTTACATTTTATTTTTTAGCATTAAATTTTTTAAAAAAATAATATTTTTTATGTTACCAGAGCAATCCACAATTAAACAACGAGGAAAGCTATATTGAATGCAACAATGAAAATCGTTGTATGTTTTAGCTTTTTTAAAAGTTTTAATAAATTGCTCTTTTTTTCTAATGTCGGGTATCTTGCTTTGATTGAAAGACAAAAAAATCCTTTTAAAAACATTTTGTTTTTTTTTTTTAAATAATAGATGTTATCTTAATATCATTTTTCAAATTAATAAAAAACAATTAAAAGTATTAAATATTTAAGAAATAATCATATTACGAAGAAAACCAATTAACCTCTTGATTTCACTGTAAACCAAGAAAGAAAGTATTATAGATTCGCATAATGCTTTTCTTTTTTAGGCTATTGGAGAATTTTATACTCTGGTTATCAAATTATTTTTTTAATTTTATCTTTTTATATTATATTAACTTAAATTTGGACATGATAATGTTTTTTTGGTTAGCTAGCTTCTCACGGAGTTCCCATAATTAACTTAATTTTGAAAACATATCTCAACATTAAGACAATACTTGATTTGACAAAATATAATAAGATTTTATTTCTTAAAACAAATGGAAACTTATGGAATTTGACACTGAAATAAATAAATAAATAACAATATTTTTTTTTCCTTTTTACCATACATAAGGCACGTGATTTGGAATTTTGATCCTTAAAGATTTTTTTATATTTATCCTTGTTTATTGAGATTTTGATATTTTAGTCTTATATTTCATGATTTGTTTTGTGTTTAAATTCCTGAATTTTATAAGAAAAGAAAACATCATCAAAAAAAACAAAATGCAGATTTTGGTGTCAATAGATGGGACTAAAATGCAGAAGAAATAAATAACAGTAATTGAAGTGTAAGAAACACTTATGAAATGTCAAAGTTTTTTTTTTAAAAAAAATTCTACGAACAAGATATAACACATGAAAATAGAAAGAAAATCATATAAAGTAATAAGGTAATTTATCCTTATGGCTTAATTAAGTCCTAGGAACTTTTGGAGTTTTCCTTGAGAATGTTAGTTTTAAAATCCGGTCCGGTCCAGTGGGTCGATTCGAGACCCGGCTGACCCGGGGCTGGAACCGGGCCGAGTTGATGAAAAAATAAGAAAAGCTATGACCCGGTGTGACTCAGCCGACCAGGTGATTTGACCCGGTGACCAGCAAAATTCAGTTGCAACCCGTTGACTTTTGTTTTTTTTTTTAACTAAAACAACGTCGTTTTGAATATTTTTTTAAATAGAGATTGACCCGACTGACCCAGTCAAAACCCAGAACCCGAACCTTAAACCGGATCGGGTTTAAAATCTATGCGTGGAGCTATGTTACCTTTCTTTTCTTTTTTGATTTTTCAGCTAATGCTATTTTTCTCGCAACAAAATTGAGGACGCATTTTTATGCAGTAAAAGACAAGCTTTACATGTAGGAATTAGGAAATTCATAACAATGTTACTTCTCCAAATTTGCTTTGATGTTTGAATCGAGAAGTGGTTTAAAACGTAGTTCTTCTTCCACGCTTTTTATCAATTAATGATGTTATTTTTTCCATTATTCGATTTATTCTTAACATTGATGGAGTAATAGAGTTGAACTTAACATTTTGAAAACTTTTTGATAGATGGAGTTACAAATGGTTATTCATGCCATGTTGATAGTCATTTAGGATGATTTTTTTTTTTGAAATATTGGGAATTAGGAGACAATAATTGAAAATAATGATGATGGAGGCTTTGGAAGTTATTTTGCTTCATTAAGGATGATCTCATTAACTTAAAATATGATGTATATTGGATGGTATTTTAAAAAATATACATATTGATATGACAACATATTAGATGATTATTTTTAAAAATACTGAGATCACAATAAAATAAATTAACCTAGGTTAACCTGTTAAATTTACAATCTGGATCATAAGACCATAATAAACCTATAGAAAGAAAATTAAAATAAATTATAAAGTTCAATTCTTAACAACTAAATGTTGAAAGAAGAAATTAAAAATATATTAAATTAAAAAAGGATAAAAAAACTACCCGAGCAAAACCTGCAACCCAGATAATAAGATACAGATAACCCTATAAAAAGAAAATTAAAGAAGAAAAAAAAACTCAATTTCTAACCAACTCAATATTGAAGGATAAAATAAAAAAAATCAATTAAAAAATGACAAAACAACAACCCAAATCAACTCAAGCTAACTTGTTAAGCTCGCGATCTCGGTCTTGAAACCAGGATAACTTCATAAAAGAAATTATGACACTCCATTTATAACAGACTTAATGTTGAATGTTGAAATTTAATAAAAAAAAAATATAATAAATACATGAGACCAGGATAACTATACAAAAAGCAAATTGAAAGAAATTATGAAACTCAATTCCCAAACAACAAAATACTAAAAGATGAAAAAAAAACTAAATAAAAAAAAAAGAATATTTACTTCTTACATGGTAAAATTGAAAAAAAAAATCAATTAAAAAATAACAAAATAAAAAGAACCGAGTAAATCTGAGTTAACCTGCAAAACTCGCAACTCGAGTCATGAGATTGGAATAACCTCATGGAAAGAAAATAAAAAAGATACGAAGCTCAATTAAAAAAATAAAGGTTCAATTAAAAAAGGATGTAAAAATGAACAGAGTCAAAACAGATCAGTCTTCCAAACCCGCAACTCAAATCATGAGATCAGGATAATCCTATAAAATCAAATCAAAAAAATTATGAGATCCAATTTCCAACCAACCCAATATTGAAAGATAAAAAAATGAGTCAATTAGAAAAAGTGTCCCCAAAATAACAACTTGGATCAACCTATGTTAACTTGTTAAACTCGTGACCTGAGTCATGAGATCAAGATAAATTTATAGAAACCAAATCAAATAAAAATTATGAAACCTCGCTTCCAATAGATCTAATGTTGAGGGTTAAAATTGAGAGAGAAAAAAACTAAATCTATGGCACTAGTATATAGCCCAATAGAAAAAAAAAATACAAAGCACAATTCTCAAAACAACTTCATATAGAATAACGAATTTGAAAAAAAAAAAAACTATATAAAAATATAGGTTGTTAAAGGTGATTTGTTTTTGATTTTTGGCCTTTAATATTTTATTCGTTAGAATTAGGCTTTCTAATTTGTTTTGATAAGGGTTTCATGGGGGTTATCATCATCTCATGCCCTAGATCGCGGGTTTTAGAGGTTAATCATGATTGGTCCGGGTTGATTTAAAGTGTTGTCATCTCAATATTTTTTTAATAAAAATATCAAGACAAATATGTCACTATTTAAGTATTTTAAAAGTGTTTTGCCTAGTCTACATCAAATTTTTTACTTCATGATGTCTTTATGTTTTTTATAAATTGAAAAAAAAATAATTTGACCCGCAACATAGCACAGATCAAAAAAATACTACTATATAGCTAAAAATAGAGAAGCAAATATCTCATTTTCAGTTAGGATTTCTCCTAACAAACCACCATGATATCATTTTCAAAATATTTCATTATTTTATTTTGTGTATCAAGTTAAGATAAAAGGAAACAAACAAACAAATAAAATACATTATAGTTAATTGCTAGATAAAGAAAGATTTGTTGGGATCAAACAAATTTTCATAAAACTCTTCCAATTAATTAGTGGAATCAAAAGGGTTCTTATAAAAATTTTCAATCAGTTGCTCGAATCAAGAATATTTTCATACAAATCCTCTAGTTAATTGCTGACATGAAAAAGATTTTCATGAAAATCCTTCGGTTAATTATTGGGATAAAAGGTTTCCTCTTAGATAATTTTAAAAGAGAAAGAACAATAAATATAGTGAGAGAAAAGGGAAAAAAAAAAAGAAAATGAAAGAATAGAGGGCATAGAGGAAATTATAAAAGGAAAAATTAAAAAGAAAGAAGAAGAATAAAAGGAAACAACAACATTTTCTTTACAAAATAAAAAAGCCACCAACACCCAACTCTTTTCACTTCCGCTACTACTAGGACAATTCCATCTACTTCCAGTCAACCCCAGCCACTTTGAAGATCATTTTTTATCCCTAAATTTATATCTGATTTTTTTTAATATGCTATTGAGTTCTTTTATATATAAAAAATTGATTATTATTGATGATTTTCAATCTACTGTGAATGATTGCTATTATATGATGGATGTTGACATTGTTTTGAATTGATTATTATCCCTAAATGTTAGTTTTGGTTTTTTTATAAAAAAAATTTGTGGTAATGTTGTGTTAACTTGTTGTTGTGTTGTTTTCTTAATTTGTTACTTTGCATGTTGGGAGTTTCACACACAATTTCTTTTGTGTATTAAGGCTTTTATTATTCGTGTACAACCTAAGATGATTGAATTGTCAATAGGCTTTATCCTTAAAAGTTAACTAGAAAAATAATGAAATCATTTGTTGCATAACTTTATTGTGTGCAAAATATTTTTAAACCATTCTTTTTATAATAAAAATAAACTTTGTGATTATTGTTTAGAGATTCTTGTTATGTATTAACGGTTTTCATTATCTATGTACCAACCTAAGATAATTGAACCATCAATGGGTTTTATCCTAAAACGTTGACCAAAAAGACAATGAAACTACTAAGTGCAAGACTTTATTATATGTCAAATATTTCCAAACCTTTCCTTTTATAATAAACAACTTTGTAATTATTGTTTTGAAATTTTTGTTGTATATTAATGATTTTTATTATCCATGTATCAACCTAGTATTAACGAATCATCAATAGGCTTTATCCTTAAAATGTGACTGAAAAGATAATAGATTCTCTTAATACATGATTTTATTGTTTGTAAATTTTTTATCTCCTATTTATTTATTAATGTGTGCAAATATTCGATCATAATTTTTCATATGTTAGGAATCAGTGTGAGTAGACTCAGGTTGGCTTAATGTAACCTAACTAATATTTTTTCTTAATATTGTTGTCTTGAGGAGGGTCTTTTTTATCATAATTTTGTTGGGTCATTTTAGGCTTTAATAAAAAAAAAATTCTCTATGACCATATTTTTATGGTTTCTGTATTTTGTTATCAAGTTTGTATTTGTTACCTTCTCCAATGAAATTTGTTTATCTTGTCTTGGTCTTTTTTATTTTTTAAAAATAGTTAAATGATTAAATTATTTTTTTTTAAAGGACTAAATTTATTATCAAAGGCTCTTTGCCTTTTTCATAATGGTTTTTTTATCATATGGTCTGCGGGGCAATTTGGTAATTTACTAAATATAAATATTATTAAAAACAATTAGTTGACATGTGTAGTGCACATTTCAGAACGTGGATTGTGCTGGTGGCCTTTAAGAGGCGTATGCGTCATCGTCTGGTGGCCAAACACTGGATTCTAGGGTGGTATTGGAATCTCCTCAACATCTCATCCATGCCTAGGCAACTTGTGCGATCAGCGGACCTACGATTTGGTGCTGAAGATCTTTCTTTTCTTTCGTTTTCTTTTCAAATTTCATGTCAAACCCTCTAATTTTTTAAAGCAACTCTTCAATTTATTTTTCTTTAAATTTAGTTCTTATTCTCTTGATTACAATTTATTTTATTTAAAATCATTTATAAAATTAGAATAGTTTTTCAATTTCATCCTCTATTTTTTTTTCATCTATCATATTTGACCATCATTCTTTTGATTGCAATTTTTTTTTAATTTTTTAATTTCGTCCCTCATTCTTTTCTTTCATTTAATATTTATACTAGATTTGGTCCTCGTTCTTTTGATTACTACTTTTATTTTTTATTCTTTTCTTGATTTTTTTTATTTTTTTTATTCCATCCATTATTGTTTTATTTCATTTAAATTTTATATTAGATTTGTTCTTTATTTTTTTTATTGCTATTTTTTTTTTAATTTTGGATGATCTATAATTTTGCTTCATGATTTTTTTAGGTTTTTCTTTTATGGAGTACTCAATCTCATGACCCGAATCATGAGTTTTGAAAATTAACTCGGTTTGACTTCAGTCTTTTTTTAGTTTTCTTTTTCAAAATTGATTTTTTTTTTCAATTTCATCCTTTGATATTATATTAATAGGCCTTCAGCTTCAAGATTTTTGGTGCTTTCTTTTCTATGAGGTTGTCTCGATCTAATATTCCAAGAAACGGGTTAGTCGAGTTAACTCGTGTTGACTCGAGTCTTTCTTTCGATGTTTTTTTCATTGATTTTTTTTCTCAGTTTTGCCTTTTATTATTTTGTTTGCTTGAGATTTGACTTCTATTTTTTTTTAATTTCTTTTGTATGGGGTTAACCCGCCCTCACAAGCAAGGCGCGAGTTTGGCATACTAACTAGAGTCATGTTCTTTTGTTTTTTTTTTAAACTGATTTTTTTTTCAATTCATTCTTCATCGTTTGATTTGCTAGTAACTAAGCTTTGATTTTTTTTTCTTTATGACATTATCTCATTTTTATTCAAGTTTTGTTTTGTTATAAAAATAGATTGTTGAAACCTTTTAAGAATATTTATAAGGTATCTTTTTATAATATTGGTAATTGTTTTTTTTATTAGTCATTATTGTTTTTTGTTTTCGTTTCTTGCTTTTTTTATAATGATATTATTAAATTAATTAATCTTATTAAATCTATTCTAATCAATAACTTGGATCTTAAATTTTTCTTTATTTTTAAAAAAACACTATCATTACATGAGCATTTTTTTTAAACGTTAGATTAACTTGACCAAATCCAAAATATAACGTAGACCACCTATTGAGTATTTTACATCAAATCTTATCAATGGATCCACTTCAATATCCCACTTTAATTAGTTCAATATATAATATATATCTATATGTAAATAGTACGCCCGTCATGAGCTTAATCTCTATCATTTCGTTAAGTGATTGTTCAATTTCTTCGTAGTTTTCTTCACTTCGTTGAATTTAATCGATTCCCTCTCTCTCTCTCTCTCTTTATATATATATATATATATATATATATATATATATATATATATATATATATATATATATATAATTGTAGTAGGTGGGAGAGACAATCGAATATCAAAGTTCATTATTTAAAGGTTTGGTCACCTAAAAGTCCATCATCCATCTTGTTTGTGACAAAATAAATGGGTGAATAAGTCCAGCATAATTTGTAAAGACTTTGGAAGAACATAGTCAAGGGGACCGATTTGACAATGAAAAATGACCTAAGAGTAAAAAAAGAAAAAAAAAACTGAAAGAGAAGGCAAATTCACTTTGCATATAAACACATTTTAGTATTCACTTTAGAGTATGTTTGGTATTGTAATAGCTGTTGTGGTTGTGATTTGAAAAAAATTATTTTATAAAAAGTACTTTTAATTGAGATTGGTTTAAAAAAATAGGTGTTTGATTAAAACTGTGGTTGAAATTGAGTTTGAACAAAAAGTATTTTAATGTGTTTGGTTAATAATGGTTTTGAAATTGAGGTTATAAAATAATTTTAAAAAATATATATTAATATTGATAGTTTTTAATTTAAATATTGTAGATTTAACTATTGTTATTACATCATGAAATAAATAATACTTTATATAAAATATTTTTTATTGTTCCATTAAACTATCTACAATTCCATCACGTATGAAATACATCCGACAATGGGTCATTGAATAATGTTAAATACTAGTTTTTTAAATAAAACACAATTAAATTGTCGTTGAATAATGTTAAATACTAGTTTTTTTTAAATAAAACACAATTAAAAAATAAAAAATAATTTTTATTTTTTATTTTACTGGGTCGGACCTGGTTCAATGCATTTAAAATTTTGAACCGGAACCGGAACCGGTCCAGCCGGAATCGGTCGGACCGGAATAGTGTATACTACACTGCGTGAACAGTGTATGCTACATTGTTCATGCTAATTAATTGGCATGAACAGTGCGCAAGAAGCATCATTTTGCTGCTTCTTCTTTTCCTGCGTCTCGAACGTAAATTTACGTGGGACCCATACACAGTAAACTGTGTTTTTTTTAACCAAACAGGTTGCATCTGCGCTTTAAATAAAACACAGATGCAACCTCATTAACAAACAAACTCTTAATCATGTAATTACTGTTTTACTATTCCCCAAAAATTCAATGGCGATAGTGTTGAGATGTTTAGAATTCTTCGCAAGCCTTAAAAAATTAACAACGGGGTGTGTATATGTGTTTGTTATAATTTTTTAGCATAGTAAAATGATATATTCAATTATCCTTCAAGTTAAAAATTTTAAAATTAAGAGACGACGGTGTTTTTCTTTAAAAAAAAAAGTTGAATGACATCTTTACCCTTAATATATATATATATATATATATATAAAATTGTGAGTTCAAGGCCTTTTGGTTTTTTTCATTATAATTTTTTGTTACTGTTTAATTTTACGAGTGTTTGCAATATAATTAAATAAAAAAAGTTTTCTTAAAAAGTTATTAAAACAAGTGAAGTCCATAACTAGGATCACGAGTTTGGTGGGTTTAATGTATGGAACTTTAGTCAATTCAATATACCGTTGCCTCAATATTAAAAAAATATCATCTTGAATATTCTTTTAAGTTAAATTATATTTTTACTAGTAATTCAGGTTACCTTTAGACCCACTTAGTTAATTGGATCATATCGAGATAACTCCCACATAGTTTAATTAAAAATTATGATAAACAAGGATTTGGGTCGACAAGTTTTAATATTAGCTCGTTGGACTTGATTAAATATCAATACCAAAGAATTCTCTATGACCTAGACTTTTTCTTACATTCAAATTTGTTTTTGGGCAAACCCATAGCGTAGCGTGAGTTAGTATGGTATATAATAGTGCATTACATTACAATTACAAAAGAAACTGAAATGGGTGATGAAGTTGCTATAGCAATTCCTATTGTAACACAAGACACATAAACACAACTAATTACAATAATGAATCTATAATCTTTTCTCTTTTTCCTTTTTTTCAATTGCTCAATTATTTTTTTTTTCAATTTCATTATTTTTTTTGTTTGGTGGAATGTGTGGTGGCCTCTGACATTTGCTTCCACCCTTCTTTGATGTCATTTGAATTGCCTCGCTATGGTCTACCACCACGTGTAACACGTGTTGACGATAGATGCTCGTTTTGAATCAGACAAACCATTCTTCTTCTCTCTTTTTTTTCTCTTTCTTTTATCTCCCCTCACCTTGATTTCCATGTCAAGTACTCTTGAAAGATCAAAATGGGCTTTCAAACTTCTTCTTTTTTCTTTTATCAAATTTGATTATCATTCTTTTGATTGTTGTTTTTACCAATCATTTTTTTTTCTATCAATTTCATCCTTCAATATTTGGTTTGTTAGAAAATTGGATTCATTAATTTTTTTATGCTTGTTTTATATGGTAATCTCAATCTCATGATCCAAGTAATGAGTTTTTAGGGTTGACGTGAATTTATTCTAGTCTTTTTCCTGGGTTGTATTTTTAAAATGATTTTTTTTTTGCATCCTCCATTACTGGGTTAGTTAGGGATTGAACTTCATAGTTATTTTTTATTTGCTTTTTATGAGATAATTTCATTCTCATAACCCGAATCGTGGGTTTGGAAGGTTCGTCCAGATTGACTTGGATATATTTTATTTTGGCCTTTTTTTTAAAATTAATTTTTTTTTTAGTTTCATCCTTCAACATTGTGTTGATTTGGAATTGAGATTCATCATTTTTTTTCTTTCTATGTGGTTATTATGGTCTCATAACCCTAGTCGCGGTTTTAGAGGGTTAACCGGGGTTGTCTTGGGTCTTTTTTATTATTTTTTTAATAAATAATTTTTTTTGTAGTTTTGTCATCAAATATTGGGTTGGTTGGTCGTTAAACTTCATAATTTTTTAAAATTACTTTCTATGGGATTATTTCATTCTGATGATTCATGCCGGTGGTTTGAAAGGCTTGCTAGGTTAACTCAAGCCTCTCTTTTTTATTTTTTTTAAATATAACTTTTTTTTTCATTTTCATCATTTAACATTGGGTTTGTTGGGAATTGAGTTTCATAATTCCTTTTGATATGATTTATAAGGTTATCCTATTCTCATTACCCATATTGTGGATTTGACCAGTTACCAGAATTGACCTAGGTCGGTTTTTAAATATTATTAGATTGATTTTTTTTCAATTTTATCATCTAATATTTGGTTGTTTAGGAATCGAGCTTCATAATTGTTTTCAATTTGTATTCTATGATATTATCACGGTCTGAAGACTCGGGTCACAAATTTTACAAGTTAACTAGGGTTGACTCTGATAAATTTATCTTTTCATCATCTCAATATTTAAATAAAAAGTATATGGATTATTATGCTACTGTCTCAGTATATAAAAAAATTGTTGTTCAAATATGTATTATATTTTAAATTTATAATTGAGTTATATTTTTTCTATATAACAGAAATTTATGTGCATTTATTTAATTTTTTTAAAAAAAAAATTGATTCAACAATGATGGAGCGCGGATTACGGATCTAAGTAGTTAACTATGTCAAATTATATCAATATAAGTACCTGAAGGTCCCATAAATCTCAGGGTCACTAAAAGCTTATATAGTCGTTAACTTCAGGGCCTGTAGGATTAGTCGAGATACGCGCAAGCTGACCCGAACACCCACATTAATTAAAAAAAAAAAAAACACCTCAAGGTAAGAGACCCTTATTATTAATGTACTGTTTTTTTAAAAGCAAACTCTGTCTAGGTTTGGAGGCTCTTTTGTACTTGGCATAAGTTTCGTTGTGATTGAAAATCCATCACCTCAAAGGAATAATAATATATATGTAATAAAAAATACTTTATTTTTTCACCTCCTGCCCTTAGCTTCTCAGCTCTGAGTTGGTGCCGTGTTGTGCATGAGTTGTATTTTGGAGTATAGCGAAAGTTGGGTATGCTTAAAAGTTATTTTTAAATAGAGTTGTGTACTTATAAAGAATTTTATCTATTAGTTTTAAATTAAATTAATGTTAAAATTATCTGTCTATAAACAATTCTAACATAGTTTTGATGAGAAAAAAAAACTCTTTATTCTTATATACTCTGCTATCAAAATTCTCATGCCCTTTTATCACACAGTGGTAAGACCACAAAACAATGTTGCAGTCATGCTATTAACACTATATAAAAGACAATAAATTATTTTAAAGCAAGAATATTAATTCTTGCTTCAAATTTTACCTGTTTGGGAGTGTGGTTGTGGTTGTTTTCAAAATGTTTTTCGTGTTGAAATGCATTAAAATAATATTTTTTTTATTTTTTAAAATTATTTTTGAGATCAGGGCATTAAAACGATCTAAAACACAAAAAATAATTTTTAGCAAAAAAAATTTGAGTTTTTAAGAAAAAAAAATTTAAATTTTTAAGGAACACGGTGCAACGGCGTTCCCAAACGGAACATATATCTTCCTGTTCTTTTTTACATCAACAAATACTATAAGTTAATTTTTATATCTGACATATTTTATAGAAACTAGAACACCAAAGTTTTTTTTAAAAAAAACCTCTTATGTAATGTGCTCTGACATTGTATCCTATTGAAACCCCATCGTTATCGTCTTAGAGAATTTTCTCAAATGATACAATCTTGTAAATATAATCATGAGTTAAATATGATATTAAATATTGAAATTAAAAAAATTAATTTAAAAATATTAAATGTTGCATTTGTGATATTTCTATAACATAAAATTATAAAAATGCTCACATTTCATGATGATTTGAATTAAAAAATCTAATTCATAATAAAACTATACATTTCACATAATTAATTAATATAAAATTTATAATTTTATTTCCATGAAGAGTAATAATGAATAAAGAGAATAAAAAAATTATTTTTAAATTCATATGAAAAAACACAATATAAAACCATTAATATTACTATTAACCATGGTTATTAAATCTATTTACTTGATATATAACTCAAACCAAGTTTAATTTGAACTAAATAACGAATTAATCAAGTTGAAATCTGATTGATTTGATAAAATTTTGTTGAAATTCAATTAAATCAAAAATTAATTTTAATAAAAAAATATTTAATACATGAGTTCAACCTTGATTATTTTTTTATATACACATCCACACAACCATTGGATCAACTACCCATGTATTAGAATCTTGAAAAAATCAAGTTGAATTTGACAACTAATATATATTAATGTATGTCAATATCATTATCATTAACATAATTGATATATATTAAAACTGAATTTTCAACTATCTTATCAATACAATTGATATATCTTAGAATTGGATTTGACACCTACACTATAATGATTGATGTATTTCAATAACATTAACATTAACATTATCATAATTAATTATTTTCACTTTAATACAAACAAATACAAATTTTGAAAAAAAAATAAAAAATATTAGGGTAGATTATATTTTTACCCTTATAGATTTATCAACTTCTACTGTTATAACTTATAGTTTTTCAATGTTACCCTTATAGTTTTTCAATGTTAACTTTATCATATGTCTATTTAAAAAAAAAAACATGGTTTAGTACCGTTTTACTCTTTAATTATAGAATAATGGAGAAGATTAAATAAAATGAAAAATGGTGGCTAAATTATAAATTGTACAAATTTAAACTACTCTTAAGGATAAATTACTTTACTACTAAAGTAGGTACGTAATAACATATTTGAATTAAGATATAATTTTTTAATATTTTATGTTATTAATAATTGTTTAATATATTTATAGCTATATTTATAAATGATAGACGAGAAATCACTACATAAATAAATTAAGACAAAAACTTTATACACAGCTAACTATTTAATTAATCTTATTGTATTCTCCATGTTTCAAACAAAGAGCCATCTCCTATCATTTGTCATGTCTTATAACTCTTCTTCTGGGATAAATTCACAAAATTATTGTACTTTACTCTTTTTTTTTTGTTCTAGCTTAGGTTAAAAAAATAACACTATACAAAATATTTAAAAAATAACACGGTATAGAGAATTCCAGATGATTTATGTAATTCGTGAGCTGTAAATATAATTTTTGAACTTTTTAGAATTGTAAAATTTAAAAGACATGTAATTTAATAAGAACAGAGAATAGAGGAGAAAACAAGAAAGAAATAAAAACATCCTGGAGATACATTGAAACTCTGATAATAACACAACCAATATCTTTGAAAAGATCTTGACAAGACGAGTTCAACGGTACAAAAAAATATGTCAACAATATCCGGAATGAGCTGCACGAGTGAAGTAATTTTTTTATTTTTTTCTCTCTCCTCTCTCCTCACAAATCATTAGGAGGAGAGAGAAAAAACAAAGAAAGAAAAAATGATCTCAGAGATATACCGAAGCTTCGATGACGATACCACTAGTATTGCTGAAAAAATCTTGATGAGACAAGTCCAACGACACCAAAGAATATTACAAAACAATGAACAAAGTGGACCACAAGAGTCGTTCAAAGATGTCGAAGCTCACTTGTCTTTGGCCCGCTTGTGTGGCCCACTCTGGTCATTATTGATTTTTTTATATCATTATATTTGTATTGTTAATATCTTTTTAACGATACCAATAATATTATCATCAAAGTTTTTGATGTGCCTCCAATTACCCCCACCCCCTCCATGTTAAATTATGTATCTTTTAAATTTTATAATTCGAAAGAGTACAGCAATACTATATGTCCACTTGCCTTGCTTGCTTTTCTTTGTTTTGTCAAGAAGCACACTAGTGTTGCCTTCCGCATTATCTTACTCTCACAAAACTTTTCTTGTCTTATCAGATGAATATAATAAGGTTTCAACAATTTGCAGCGAAGGGTTAGTCGGTTGTGTTTTTTAAATTGTTTTTTTATATAAAAATATTATTTTAATATTATTTTAATTATTTTTTTTATTTTGATGTATTATGTGAAAATAAAATATAAATCTAAAAAAATAATTATTTTAATATATTTTTAATTAAAAAATATTTTTAAAAAACAACTTACAACACATTACCAAATACACTAATCAATAAAAATTTTAAAATAAAAGCATTTTAAAAAAATGATGGAAACTCTCAATAAGTACTCAGGTAATCCGGTTTTGGGATCATCTTAGCAAAAACATGTGCATAATTTTAATTCCTCCATCCATCTTGCTATAACTTAAATATAATTTGTAAAAATATAAAGAGAAAGTGAAATTTAAATTAAATTATATAATTTTGTTTTTTTTTTTGTAATTGTCCCTTTGTTTAATGAAGCATCTAGCCTTTTTTTTTATCCGAACAGCACCCAAATTACAAGTTTGTGGACTTGAGTCCAAGGGTAAATAGATTTGTTATACACGTTATTGCTGTTTGATTTCATGAAGAGATTAAGAAAAGGAAATATTTTCCCAACAAATACACCACTTCAATTTTGATTTTGATGGGTTGTCTAAAATATCGAGCATAAAATGTTTTTGATAGCTTCATTATTTAAAAAAAATGCTTGCTAAAATTGAAAAATCATAATAAAAAAAATGATGTTCTAACTATTATAAGATGAAAAAAAAAGGAAAATGATCATAATAATTGTTAAAAAATAATATAAATCATATTATAGTACATCATTTAACAGCTTAAGTTTTTAGGTTGAATTAGTTTTTTAATATGATATCAGAGTTTTGATAACTAAACGGTTATAAATTTAAATCTTATTATTCTTATATATTTAATAAAAATTAAATATAAAATAATATTACGATGCACAAATTTCATTTTGGAAACTTAAAGCACAAGTTTTAAATCTTTAAATCACAGCCGCAAAAACTTCACCAATGTCAAACACTGACGTATAACACTTGTTCATTTATAGAAGAATTCAATGGAGAGAAGATAGTACAGAGATACACGAAAGGTTCCATGGCATCACATGTAAGTCAAATATGGGCTAATTCCCATATTTTGTTAATTTATCTTGTCTTTGTTTGCACTAGTTTCTGAATGAATTGTCTCTCTCAAGCATCGATGCATAGTATTATATTATAAATATTTTTCCTCCATTACGCGGTGGCCGGCAAAAATGGGATTCAACGCCAAATAGCACTAAACTAAAGGATGCAAAATAGTTTCCATAGACAGATGAAAATGAAGAGGGGTTGAGAGAGGAGTAGTGATTATTTTTTAAAGTATTTTTTTTTATTTTAAAATAATATATTTTTTTATTTTTTAAAAAATATTTTTATCAGCACACCAAAATAATTTAAAAAATATAAAAAAATTTAAATTTTACTAAACCCTATTTAGAACGCAACGTCAACCACAACCTAATTTTTGTTATTATTAACGTGAGTGTTCGGGTCAGTTTTTGCGCACCTTGACTAGTTTCATGGGTCCTGAAGTTAATGACTATGTAAAACTCCAGTGACTCCTCTAAAAGAACTCAAACTCGTGATCATTAAAAAAACAAATCCAAAACTTGATCAATTGAATTACACACCAGGAATTAACCTAAATTTGATCGCTATTGAGGCATACAGGTTAGTTTTTGTAACCTTACTCTCGTCAGTGCCTTCTTATTGTCATTAAATAATTTCTGCTTCCATATGATGTGAAAGGTCACGCCATCAAGACGATGAGGAAGCTAAAATAACCAAGAAAAAGAGACAAGAAACAAAC
>Ga0325410_1004160_pt1 | contig 16233 bp, 11 predicted proteins | sample PopdelMetagenome_16_FD_206182 | JGI IMG/M metagenome (GOLD analysis project Ga0325410, IMG submission 206182) | Populus deltoides microbial communities from Bellville, Georgia, United States - Xylem-PdIQD-R3 | ecosystem: Host-associated > Plants > Phyllosphere > Stem > Wood/Secondary xylem...
CAACTTTAATCGAAGCAAAATTTCACTGATAGCTCTAGATATGTCCCAAGGTCTAGTATGACATATTTAACAATATTAGTTTACTAACTTTGATCATCTGAAATATTATGTTTCCTATCTCCATTTGACCTGAAAATTTACCATAATATATTTTTATGTATTTAATATTTTCTTATAAAATTTCAGCTTTATTCAATATACAATTTGAAAGACATGTTCAATCTCGTAAAACTAGTCAGCAAACATTTTAAGGCCAAATTTGAACTCGACGCGGTTCATATCACAAATTTAGTAAACTCGTAAAATCAGACTGAGTTTACTGATTTTACTGATTTTTCACAAGTTAAGTCTAATTTTACTGTTTCAAGTTTTTAGTCTAATTTAGCATATTAAATATATATTAAATCATAAAATTATAAAATTTTAAGAGATAATTCGTGACTGTAACAACCTACCTCAACCATTCATTGTAAGAGAGAAGAAAATAAAAAGGGTAAGAGATAATGTATTTTCACTGAATTCTCTAATTAACTGGCTGGTGTTATCACAATTTCTATTACAAGGAGCATAGCCACACACTTTTACACGCAATTTGAGATGCTACCTAGCTAAGTCACCACAGCCATAGAAACGAGTTGAGCTGCATTTTTATTATCAGCATTCCTTGCCATCAATCATCGACAAGATCGACAGCGCAAAGCAACAGCCGCACACCAGCACTAAAAGGCTGATATGAGGAGATATATCTACCAGAAGACTATAAATTCTTCAGAAATTGCCAGAACAATGAGAAATAGTTTGAGCTGTGTAAATGTGAATTAAGAAGCATTAACATCTAAAACTGATCCGAATACTACGTTCCTTTCCGAAGACAACCTCTCCAGTGCCTCTTTCTTATTTTATTTAGGGTGCTCCATTAGTTGCTGCGTGTCCAGCAGCCTGCATGGAAGAAGGGTAATTACATGCATGAATGATGCAGAAAGAAAAACTGATCAATCCATGACTGCATTGTTGTGAAACAAAAATAGTTAAAGAAAAAACATCCCAACTCATTTCAATCCCAAAGGACAATTAAAGACATTAAGATCACACACGTACCTTTTTCTGCCGAGTCTAGTTTCATTTATCAAGTAAAGCAAGACTTTCTACAAAATAAGCAGCGTAGCCATCGATTGACAGCTCCAGCCCCATATCACGAATTCTCGGTGCCAGAGGTTGACATGAAACTAATCTATCAGATCCGTATCCTGCCATTAATATCTCTCCGTTACTCCTAAGAACCACTGGCCTTGCTACATGCAGCATTTCAATCTGGTATAGTCTGGTCCATGATTCCCTCACACCATATTGTTCCATCACCCATATCTCACAATTATATCTTCTGCTATACGGACCACCCTCAAACACATTAAAAGAAAGTAAGTCGTTGAACACTGAAATTGTCCTACATGTCACCACTTTGGTCGTATCATCAAAACATTCAGGCGGCCTTATCTCACCGAATGAATCATTGCTTAAATGGAAAGCCAGCACAAACACATCGTTATAAAGCATTAAAGGTGACCATCTGTTACTGGACATTTCCGTATCGATTTCGTCCCTACGATTTAAAAGCCAGTGAATAACCCCGTTTACTATAGCCTGATTATCATAGCCATAAAGGGTGATGCTGCGCAACGCATCTTTGTTGTCAAGACTACTGCTGAAGAAATCAACGTTTTCATTCCATGATCCAGAATTGAGAGAGAAAAACTGGAAAACAAATGGATGCTCGGCTGAATTGCCAAGCCTCACAATCCTAGGAACCTTATAGTCATCACTTCTTGGATCATAGCCAAGGCCTAATAAAGTCGGGACAGTACTGGCAAATGACCTCGGAGGTGGAAGGCGCAAAGTTTTCTTAATTGACGGGTTCCACAAAATAAGCCTCCTGCTGCCATCAAATTCGGGATATCTACCCCTAAGACATACAACTCCATTACAAGAAGCAACTATCTCAAAAGCATATGGGCGATGAAACTTTATTTGTGAGCTCCTATCTAAACGATCATTATCAATAAGTAAAGAGAGTGATACTACTGGGTTTTCGGTTCGAAGAATCAATGGTTTGGCTTTGGCCAAATGCTCCTTGATGAAGTAAGGGAGAGTAATGAGGGAGTTCCATGATTGTGATACACACCTGAATCTCAAAATTGACTTGATGGGTGATTTCAGTAGTATCTTTGTCACCACATGTTCTGGGATACGATCCCTTTTCACTTCTTCTGCACCTTTCTGTCCATCAAGATTAGTTTCTTTTTGGGTGGGTGTTTTCTTGGTGGATGATGTCAAGAAAGAAGGGAAAATGTGAGAGAACAGCAGAGAGGGTCTCTTAGTCTTTTCTTGAGCTTCTTGGCTTCTTTTGCGATAAAAAAGGCTGAGAGAGAGATAGAGAGGTGAATTGATTGGGAGAGGGCCCTCGCTCTCACTGATTGTCCGAGGCGTTCGAGGAGGGGAAATATGAGAGAAATAGTAGAGGAGAGTAACGGCTTAGAGATAAAGATACTCTTCAGTGGTATCTTGGTTTTATAGTTTACTGATGATTGGTAGTTAGAGGTTATGCAGTAGCTTTTAAAGGAAATAATTCTGGTTAGTCAACCTTCAGCATTATTTATAACAAACCTCGTCCATCACACTCTATCTATCCTCCACTTTCCTTCTCTTTAATGAAAATCCTCGTATACATGACCTAGCGTGGTTTATTTACCTTAAAAGCTTTAGTTTCAGAAAGATACAGCTTCGGATTCTTATAATCAGATCCATCCCCTAATCTCATGATCCAAGGAGATTGGGCTAATCTCAACAGCTGCTCTAGGTTTTGATCACATAGTGAATCCTGAGACGAAATTTGTAGCAGAAACAATACTGCAACACTGGCCTGTGAAACTGACTTTTTTATACTTGTTTAGAAGAGAAATGAAGGAAAAAGATCGAAAACATTTGGTTTTCCAGACGCAATGGCTTGTAACAACCCCCGAAGGGTCTAAACGTAGTCAACAAATCTTAATCCCAAACCCTAACATTACTCTCCGGCTTCAAATTGCTCGACTCGATCTCTCTGCCAGGTAAAACCACACCTCCATTGCTGTAAACATCGTCACACACATAGACAACTTCTCCAAGGCTTGTCTTCTTTACATGGACAGCTTCTCCAAGGACTGTCTTCTCTACGCAGGCCCCTTGCCCCACTGTGGAGCTCCACCCGATGATACTGCTAGATATGCAAGCATGCTCCTTGATGGTAACTCCACTCATCACAGAGCAACGAGAGAGTCTAACTCCTGACTCGACAACACATCCTGGTCCTATTGCAACATCAGGTCCAATCAAACAACCCTCTCCAATCTCCGCAGTCTCATCCACCAAAACATTTCCCACGATATGGGGACCAGTGGCCAACTTAGATGGGGATTTTTTTCTAAGGGAATCTAGATAGAGTCTTAGGCCTGTAATATAGTCCCTTGGCTGACCAATGTCCATCCAAAATCCTGGAAGCGCCATTGCATAGAGCTTCTTCTCTGCCGCTATTTTCGGGAAGACCTCTTTCTCAATTGAGGTGGGCCTCAGTTCAATTCTATCAACAACAGATGGGTTCAACAGATAAATTCCAGCATTGATTTTGTTACCAACAAATGCTTTTGGTTTTTCCACAAATCTCTCAACTTTTCCCGTGGATTCTTCCATAACCACAACACCGTACTTTGATGGCTCATCCACCTACAGCATAATAGAGAGAAACGGTTGTCGACATTTTTAAGGTTAGTTTAGTTTTACGTCTCCAAGAAAAACTGACGAAGGTAAATTGATAACCGGTAGGTGTTACCTTGGTCACCATTATGGAAGCCTCTCCACCATGGGCTTTGTGGAATTCTATCATCAGCTTGAGTGGGTATTCGCAGATGACATCACTATTGAGAACAAAAAACGGTTCGCCAGAATCATCGATTAGCTTGTCCCTTGCTAGTGCCAAAGGACCAGCAGTGCCGAGCGGCTCGGTCTCTTGTGAGCAAGTGATCTTAATATCAAGCTTCGTGTCAAAATCCTTCAAGAAGTTCATCATCTCCTGCAGGGAAGAGCACAATTTGTTAATTTTTAATAAAAGTTGATAGCGGTGAAAAGCAGGCTGCCTGTTCGTACCTCGGGCTTGTAGTTGATAGCCAAAACAACTTCAGTCACTCCAATAGCCTTGAGAGCCTCTATCTGCAAACAATTCAAAGAATCGATAAGTGGATATGAGATTGACAGAGCATGGAATGGTGACGGCCCATTATACATGGACAAGTGTTTAAATTCTTTTAGCACCTGGGTTTTAAAACAAGTTGTTTCTTAATCGTGGAAATCGACAGACCATATCAAGTTAATGCACAGAGGAAGCAGTTAACCATAAAGACAGCATCCAACACGAGTCCAATTATGTTATATCAACAAAGGCAATGCTCAAGATTTTATACCTGATGCAGGATCATAGGTTTGTTAGCAAACTCAACAAGTGGTTTAGGGTGTTTGAGAGTCAACGGCCTCAACCGTGTTCCAAACCCTCCAACAAGGATCAGCGCCTTCATTCTGATAAGCTCCCTGCTTTCCCTGCAAATTACATGTTCAGAAACCAGGCGGCAAGCAGTCTAACCAAGAGTAACAGAAAAACAATTTATGACTGTTTCGTTCTCGAACTAGTGTTATGGCAAAACTGTCAAATGCACTCCAACAAACAAAGCTACCCAAGAAAATCCTTTTTCTGCCATTTTGCCTGCTTTTTTTTATGTGATGTGATGAGTAGCAAGAGTCGCCATACTCAGTAGTTTATGAATTAGAACCATGATGGGGAAAAAAAGCTTTTAAAATGATTACACGAGAATGAGAAGCCAGGTGAGTACTTGGGGCATTAAACCCCAGAAATCATACTCGAAAGAGTCAATCTCGACCGACTGCGAAATAGATTTGCTACAGCATTCAGCTAAAAAAGATGTTAACATTCTAGCCCTCGAAAATTTAAAAAACTTGTTTCATCATTCAACTCATCCGCAAGCCTGACCTTTACCGAGTCGGATGCATCATTGGATAAAAAAGAAGAGAGCATTCCATCATTTAAACCATGAAGAACAGCAGAAATGTCAAAAGGGGGTCCTCATAGAGACAAAATCTTTCAACATGATTCGTCCTTTCTTGTTTTAAGTGGATTTTACATTGAGACTGATCGTACACATTAAATAGGACTAAATCTCACTAAAACAACAAATCTTAATATAATATAAACTGAAGTGGTACATACACACAGGATGTAACATAAAAAAAAAAGAGGGATAACTCTGAATTAATAAATTAACCGATCGTAAAAATGGCTTTAAAAATTCTTTCAAAGATCAAACAAAACCACAAAAATCAGAATCACAAGTAAGCCAAAAACAAAAAAAGGAATCAAATTCTTGTCAAAACATTATCCACGTTGCTACATTTCAGAAAACAGCACCAGACCCAGACAACAACACCATAAAGCCTAAAAACACAGAGACAAAAAACAGTGAAACGAGTACCTTTAGCCTCACAAGATCCCGAACCCGAGTCACAAGAGCAGGTTTCCTAGAGAGCGAGTCAGAGGTGTCCAAGGATATAATACAAATGGCAGAGCTTGGTTTGATGGGGGTACGTGAATTGCATGGAAGAGGCAGAGGAAGCTCAAACGGAAGAAGGAGGAGGAGGAACAAAGATTATATTATATACTTAGAGAAGTAGAAGAAGAAACTATCAAAACCCCACCGGCCTTTGCCCTCCCTCTCACCTTTGCCTCTTCACTTGGTATTTATAGACTGCTAGAATTGCATTTGCTTCAGGACTCCACTTCCACCTAAAGAGAGGATTTGTCTTTCTTCTTCTTCTTCTTCTTTTAAAAACTGCCCCTCATTTACACTACTTTTTTAAGGATTATATTTGGTCCCTGTAATATTGACCTTTTCTTAGTATTGAATCTCTACAACACTTGTTTTTTATTTGGTCCATCTCCTCATAAAAATGTTTCCTGGCATCTCATATATAAGCTTCCATTTTTTTCTGACATGTCAAGAATTAAAAGTAAATTCAACATATGGATCATATTAATATGTATTAAAGTAAAGAGATTAAAAAATAGAAGGCACGCTGAACAAAATTGTTGTCCGAGCTTCTATTTGGCACTTGGGCTTTGGCCTGTCAATGGAATAAATGTAAATTAATGTCCTTTTTTGAGAGGCCCGTTTGGTAAACCGGTGGATCATACTAAAAGCTTCCATTTTATGTTTTTAGTGGCCCGCAGTTAGTGGACGAAGATTTTTGTTCAGTAGTCAGATCTCATTCGAAAAAAAAAATTAATAAAAGAGGACAAACTAAAATATAAATTGAAGGATAAAATTAAATAAATAAATGAATGAATAAAAAATAAAAATAAAGAGAATAAGGAAAAAATTAAAAATTAAAAATAAAAAATCAAGATTATGGATTTAAGGATGAAATTAAAAACAAATTAAAATTTGATAAAATAGCTAAAAGTCAAAATAAAAAATCAAAGCATTGAAGGTCAAACCTTAAATATCATTAAATATTGAATTGAAGGGAAAAACTGGAAAAAAAAAACTAAATTCACAAAAGAATCCAAAATAAAAATAAAAATAAAAATAAAGATAATGGAGACCTAATATTAAAAAAAATTAAAAAATAAGGTTATGGATCCAATGATGAGATTGAAAAGAAATTAAAATTTAATAAAAGAGGCAAGAATATAAATTAGAAATCAAAACATTGAAAATCAAACCTGAAACATCATAAAATAAAAGGACACGTTTGATATAAAAATTAAATATAAAATGATAAAATTAAAAAAATAAAATTTGATATAATTAAAAGAATAAGAAGAAAATATGATAAACTTAACAAATTACACACTCTTTTGATTTTTGACAAGTGCAACACATTATTTAAGGTGGAAGAGAGAGAAAAAAGAGGGGAAAAAAAAATATTTTTGAAGTTCCATAACGTGTCTAGCAGCTATATATGTCGGATCATTATGAAAGAGGGTGGCGAAACACATCGAATGTGGTGTTTGGTTACCAAGAAATGTCTCACAAGCCGTTCAAAGGGCGCATTCACCTGTATGCTGGTGCGTGCGCTGCAGAGCCAACATTTTTTTTTTTTTTAATTTAATTTATATAAAATTCAAATTTCTCTTGTGCTAGAGTATATCTGATGACAACTGCTCCCCTGAGAGTGTATAAACCCAAGGAGGAAAGTATAAGCTGATAATTCAAAGAATATGGCAGAAAAGCAAGGCTTGAAACTACCCTTGAAAGGGAAACCAATTCCTTGCTCTCCTGTGTTCTGTCTCAGCAGGTCATTCATTTGTTTGAATGTTGGTAATGACTTCCAGGTCGGAACCCACTTCATCCCTTGGTTTAAGGGAATGGTGGAGACTTCGGGCAGGTATCGGTTGACGAGATCATCATGTATTTTCTCCTTAATAATACCAATAAAACTTGATCCGGTTGGGTTATAGACTTTTCAGTCTTCTTAGTTGTCTTTGGACACAGCTTAATCAATTTACTGTAAGTGTGAAGAAAGACAAGTATAACTTAACCAACAAATCTGCTTTATCATCCCTCTTATAAATCATCCTCCTATGAAAGGACAGGATTATACGAGCACACAATATTAATAAAAAAAACTCTTCAATTTTAGCTGTAGATTATCTGAATCTAAAAGCGCTTTAGCAACCACACCGTGTTAAGAAGAAGTGAAAACCAAAAACACTCATGCCCTTGTTGTGCAAATCAAAGACTAAAAACTTCTTCACCCCCATTCAATCTTGTAATAAAAAGTATATCTCATGAAAAATATCATATCATGCATGCTATAAATGATAAGGGAAAAACAATAAGTTTACTGTAGAAATCAACGGTAAAATGTGAATGTATGTACAATATATCACTGGGTGCTTCTAGCTTTTGTTTTAACAAGCAAGTACGCCTTTATAGTGCATTTAGCAAAGGATTCATATGGCTAAGAAGCTCGATTTAACCTATAGTTTTCGATTAAAAGAAAAAAATTATCCACACAAGGATGTATGCTTGGTTCTATGATGACCCCATTTTTGTAGCTTGAAGGCATTGACTAGTTGTCAATTTCTCTTCACTGGCAATCTTAGACAATAAAAATGCAAGCTTGATACCATAAGATCCTGGCTTGACATCATTAATGTTACCCCAAGTTGAGCACAAATCCTCCCCTGGAGGCTTTGATGCCTCTGAGCTCTTGTTCAGACCTTGGTCTAAGCACCATTTTCCAGGCACCAATCCATTGGGTTCACGGTTCAAGACATTCTCATCTATCATGTTTAGTGCAGCAGCATCTTCTTTAAATGGCCTTGCAAATGCTGCTCCACCATTTAGCATTTTGTCATAAGGTGATTCCCCATCTGTAGTAGTTTCCAGAATATTGTACCTTAAATCATTGCTTACTGTTGTGTTTTGAAACTCAGGAGAGTTGCAGAGGACAGAGTGGAAATACGATTCAAGTGGGGATGCCGTGTTGCTGAAGTACATTAGTAGTTTTCTAGGAAGGTTGTCCCATCCTTGGACACAGTACTCCATGAAAGCTCTTGTAAGAATCAGCCAGGGTGAACCTGGTAGACAAACAAGCATTTACAACAAGTGATGTCTTTAAGATATGCCCTTCGAGTTGTAAGGGAAACTGACCTCCAAATATCTTGAAAGCATCAGGTGTTGTTCGAGTCTCAACAGCGTAATAAAGGTGGCTACTCTTCTGAAGATGTAAGCTGGGGTCTACAACAATTTGGTTAATCTTGTGTACCCTGCACCAAATCAATTCAACAGCCATTGCTTCTTTAAATCAATCAGGTTACCTTGAACTTCTTCTCTCTATAAAGTAAAGAAATTGCAGGATGAAGAATGGCTCATGCTCACTCGTTTTTCGCAGTGTCATTAGTATAGTTGATGAAGTTGAGATCTCTTGGCAAGGAAGTGAAGGCATGGAGGAGATCTGCCCAGAAATATTTATTATTAACAAATGCCGTGGGCATTGGCATCACAAAGCTAAATTGCTAGAAAATATTGCAAGTAGCATTTACCATCTTGACTCACTAGAGGATAGTCTGAGACACTTAAATTGATGAACCAATCCCAATCTGCACTCAGCTTAAGAAGCAATGCAGCAGCGTTGAGTATGGCAGCAAGAGCAGACGATCCCATTTCGTTGATAGCATAACCTTTTCCAACAACATTAACATTACCAAATGCTTGAAACAAACTTTCAGATTGAACTGAAACAACTAACTCTGCCCTTTCATAATCTGAGGATTCGGCATCAAGTTGCAATAGATATTGGTTCCTTGGATGATAAATTGCTTTTAATAGCCTTAGCATTCTCTTCCCATCTCCATTAGTACCGCATATCCAATAAGCAAGAACAGGAGGATAGTCCCGCCCTTTTGAAGGGACAATCACTGAAAAGTACTGCAAATCCTCACTTGCAGTAGCAGAAGCGTGATCATAAAACCATGACTTCGACAAGGCAATCAGTATCAGTAGACTCATTGCAAAAGCAAGAATCCATGCATGATAGCCTGAATTCCCTGAAGAAATTTTTGATGTCCTCATTTGATCATCAGCTTCTCAATGCCAACTTCACCTTCAAGGATTAACGTTTGAAAAAGAATTGGAAACCGGTGAAGAACAGGAAAACAAAAAACAGGAATGTGGGAGAACTCTAGGAGGTGAGAAAATGCCGATACATGGTGAAAACTCGAGAACCTAAGAAGGGTTTGAGGAGGGTGTGAAGTTGTTGAACTCGCACTGCTCAACTTACTAGCAAAAAGGAATAAAAAAACTTGAACTCGAAGAAAATTAGAAAAGCGAGCAAAGGGATTGTGCAAAGGGAGGGTCCTTTCAAAACAAGGAAGCAAGGTTGTCCATGATGACAGCAGGGCTTTTAGAAAAAGACATGGAGGTGGGTGGTGGTTCTTTTCTGCGAGTTATAATGTTTGCTGCTCTCTTTTCACTTTCTTCTGTAGCTGGCGCATTGGGTGGGCTTTCAGCTTTCAAGATCAACCCCCCAAAAAACATAAGAAATTAAATTTGAAAACTAGAAAGTATTTTTCTTATCTAAAACTATTTAGAAATATTTAAGAAAACATTAATTTAATATTTTTTCCAGATAAAAATTACTTTGAGAATCATTTAAAAATTAAAGCATTAGAATAGCAACGGTGAATGATGCCTCCTTGATAAGATATATATATATATATATATATATATATATATATATATATATATATATATATATATATATATATATCTTGACATTATTTAAGAAATTAATTCGGAATAAATATTTGGAGGTAAACAATATTAATCTTTGTTGTCTGCCTGGAAGGATCCTCAAGATTATCCATCAGCGGTTGAAGACAAGACAGCCCAGCCAAAGCTTTACTTTAATTGAATCATATATACGTCTTCATCATTAGAGTTTTTAGTAACTTGAGTTTTAAGCCATTTTATTATTTTATTTTATCATTTTTCTTTCAATATATATATATAAATAAATTGATGATAGGCAGATTATTAATTTACCAACTGGACCGAACACAAACAGGGTCACTCTTTGGGCCCAAATAATCTATTAAACAAAATCACTCTTTTGGATCAGTCCATTTGTTATATGCTGGTTTGGGCCTGCCCCTTTCCATCACCAGCTGCTCTAGGTATTTTTTATTTATTTGTTGGGGAAATTAGAGCTGAATTCTTTTTATTTGAAAATTGAAACACGAAGAAGTCAGTTTGTATTCTTACAAGTTAATATAATGTAAATGTGTTTTGTATTGATCTTCACTCAATTAACCAACCCATCTAAACTACCTTTGTATGTAAAGATATGACATTATAAATAAACTAATTGGGATTAAAGATATAACTAATTAGGATAGCTATAAATTTGATTCGGGATAAAGATTGAATAAAAGTCAACCCAATAAAATAATTTCTTAAATAATATTGTTTTAACAAAATAAAAAATATATATATATATATATATATTAAAATCAATGCACTTTTTATTCAAATTTTCTCACGTGATATAACTAGGCTAATAAGGATTACGGATAATTCTTAATAAAATAATTAATAATAATAATAAAAAGAAATCTCCCGTCCCTCTCAAGTCTCATGCACTTGCCTCCTCCCCGCACAACCCAGAAGGATTGTCATAAAACCCTTGCTTTCATTCCTCTCTTAGTCTCTGCCTACTCCAATGGAATCAATGCTGGTGACAAGCTCAGTCTTTCCAGAGACATTCCCACTTCTCAATAACATCCCCTCTTCTCCTCTGCCCCCTTCTATCAAATTACACAACACCAAGCGGACTGGGTCTCTCAGATTTGCCCAAAATCCCCACTTTATTTCCCTTCGTCTTCCAGCTCTAGCACGTCATGTTTCAGGTGGTGATGGTGATGATCAGGGGCCGTTAACTAATGGGTCTGCCTTCTTTTCTGATGAGACTCTTTCTTTGCCCCAGGTGATCATGTTTTTTTTTCTTTCTTTTGGTCATAAAGGCGAATGCTTTATTTCTTGAGTTGATAGATTGAAAATATACGAATTTATGAAAGTTTTTGCAAGGTTTAAGGAAGTCTCAGGAAAAAGAGGGAAAAATAGTTGAGGTTGAATGTTGTGTCAGAGAATTTGATTGTCTTGTTTGTTTTTTATTCAGGATTGGAGAGAGAGAATTTTTTTACTGTTGAGACTGGAAAGAAATTAGCTTTAAGAAAGGGTTGAATTTTCTTTAGGATGTTAGGGAAAAGAGAAGAACTTTGCTCTTTTTCTTGAGGTTTTTGATAGGCTGAGGTGATGCTTGGTGGTAAGGGAGTTGTGGAAACAGGGTTGAAGAGCTGATAGGATTATTTTGAGCTTGAGAATCTCACAATTTCTTATACTACTAACCTGGTTGGAATCTGCAATTCTGTCCATTCAAGTTTTGTTTCCTTGTTTAACGGTGTATTTTTATTATGCGCAGATTATAGTGAGTTGTTAGGCTGTTAGGGAAGTTGGGGGGACAAAACCTGTGGTCAGTTTCTCCATTTATTGTAGAGGGTGTGGTTTTTTTTTCCTTTGTCTTCGATCAGAGTTGTCTTCGCATGCCTATATGATGTTTTGGAACCTTTTCTTTTCTATGAGGTAGACAATAACTGGATTTATCAAATGGCTACTTCGGCTTAGTAGTGATGGCTTATCTCATGTTATGAAGGATAACATAAATCAAAGTGAAAGTAGTGAAAAAGATGCGGAGAAAATACTGAAGGTGGAGACGCCTCTGATTGTACCCCATGGAAATGGAACAGGTGGGGGAGCCAGAGCTGGGCTTTTCAGAACACCAATTTCTGGTGGAGTGCAGAGTGCAACATCAGCTCATGGCTTACCTCGACCAGCATTAGCGGTCCGCAATTTGATGGAGCAGGTAATGACCATTTGTTTTTTTTCTCCAGAACCTAGTCATTGCCCAGAATGTGTCTAATTTCATGTGTTTAATATAATGATTCTGAATGTATATTTCTTCATAACTCAGGCTAGATTTGCTCATCTGTGCACTGTAATGTCTCGAATGCACCATCGAAGAGAAGGGTATCCATTTGGTTCCTTGGTAGATTTTGCACCAGATTCAATGGGCCGTAAGTTCTCAAGTTTTCTTACTGATTACTGCTAAATGATATGGTTAGTTTGGCTAAAAAGATCTAATCAAATTGGACTAGAATTTGACACAAACTCTCAATTCTGGACACTCATTTGTACAATTAACAATGATTTTCATAGTGTGTACATGTGTCTGCAAATGATTTGACTCTTTTAATCCTTTTGGTTTTCGCAATCTGTAGATCCTATTTTTTCATTTTCACCATTGGCCATCCACACAAGGAATTTGCTAGTAGACCCTAGATGCACACTAGTTGTGCAGGTTAGTACATGCTCTTTCACTCTAGAAAATCCTGGGTAGTATTTTTCTCCATTTATGAACTTTACTGACAGTTAGGTTTCATAGATCCCGGGGTGGAGTGGCTTATCAAATGCAAGGGTAACAATTTTTGGTGATGTTTTCCCACTCCCAGAACACCAACAGGTAATCCTCCCTCAGCTCTTGAGAAATTATGGTTTTGCTATATGCCCTTGAAGGTTAGATTTCTTTTCCTTTTTTTTTCTAGATGCACCGTGCGAGGGTATATACAACATGACCAGTTTCCATCTTAGTAGTGTCTATAAGGATCTCTTTGACATTTATGTTACTTTCAATAGAGTATGTTGCATTCTTCTGGTATTCGTGCTCCTGAATATTGGAGATCATTCTTTGCTGTAACTTACCTGCTAATGGGTTGTTAGTTTGTTGAGATACACAGAAATTTCTCAAAAGAATCAGCACCAATTTTTGTAGGGAATGTGCATCATCTCTTCATTTTTGTTACTCTAGAGGATCTCTCTTTTTTCTTTGTTGAGTATAATATCTGTTTGCATCTGCCAGGAGTGGGCTCATAAGCAATACATTGCAAAACATCAACAGGGGCCTTCCCAGCAGTGGGGGAATTTCTACTATTTCAGGATGCAAAACATAAGGTTTGTTTCTTGCATATCGAGGTTTGGTTAGATTTTCTTTATGCTTTTATCTCCTTAGATTTGCTGCTTCAAATTTTAATTAAAAAAATTAGTTCCAAATTCTTCTATGGCATTTTGAGCATTGTGCTTGCTTAACCAAACCTTCAAGGGGGTTGAAGAACATGCCATGTAAAACTGGAAATACAATTAGGATATGTCTTCTCAGAGTTGGTTTAGTTGGTTTTGCTCAGAAGAGGTTTAAAATTCTTATTTCGATGGCATCTTTGGGGCAATTTTTGTTGCCCTTCTTGTTAGATGGTCATGACATGAGCTGCAAACTGTTGTGTTCTTTTGCATGCTCATTGATTCATGGCCTATTGAGCACAGTGGCAATAAGGAAGTTGATATTTGTGTGCTCTGTGTTTGAGTTGTTTTTTTTTGCGAGTAAAGGCTTAGAACTCAACAGAGGATTTAACTTTACAAAACTTAATGAACATTTTCGGCATTCTAGTATATTGTATACATCTTAATCAACATTTCAGTAAATTTGTTGGCAGGAACTGCACGTAATTAGGTGGAGTCCCTAAGTTTATGTTATGAGCTCATCTTTAAATAAAAACTTCAATCTTTTGCTGAAATGTTGATTAAGAACTTCAAACATTACGTGCAGTTTGCAGTAAATTTGTTGGCAGGAACTGCACGTAATTAGGTGGAGTCCCTAAGTTTATGTTATGAGCTCATCTTTAAATAAAAACTTCAATCTTTTGCCAGTGACATATATTTTATTGGAGGTTTTGGCACTGTCGCTTGGGTTGATGTCAAGGAATATGAGGCCCTTCAGCCTGATAAGATTGCAGTTGACGGAGGGGAGCAAAATCTCAAGGTGATCTTGAAAATCCTCATTAGTTCCAACAGGGATGATGTGCACATGCATAAGGAAGTTATCTCTGGTTCTGTTATTGTGTTTTAATCTTTTATTTTATTCTCTCTATGGTCTGATAAGTTCATTTGGGACTTGTTTCTGTTTGGTGTTCTCTGATCAAGGATGAAAATATCTAATACTGATTAGTTTGATTTGCTGTTTTACACTAAGGAGCCAGACTGAATTTCATCTTTGAATAATAAGCTTAGTTCCTTGTGATGTTAGTCTGGTCTATTACTGATATGGCTGTTAATGTGTCATAGTAAGGGAATGGTGAAACAGAAAAATCATGCATGTAGGTATAGCTATGCAAATGTTAAACACAGTTTTTGAGGGCTGCAACTGAATGCAGTCAGATTTGAATGTGCCAAAAAGTAGCTTGGCTTTTATTGATTGTAGCGTTTTGTTTTGTTGAGTGTCTGTAATTATTGTTTACTTGGTGGTCGCTTCACTTTCGACGTTCATGGATCTCAAGTGCTACTTGGCCTGATAATAGATTTCTTTTAACAAAAAGTCACCCGACAATCACATGAACTTTATGTTTCTGAGTTTATAGGTCCAGAGCTTATCTCATACATTTTTCTCTATGATGATAAGATTTTCCAGCATGTACTTTGGGCTTCACCGTATTGGGATTTGCATTTGCTACAGGAACTTAATGCAATTTTCTCAAAACCCCTTAAAGAGCTCCTGTCATCTGAAACAGAGGTAGATGATGCTGCCTTTATATCAATAGACAGTAAAGGAACTGATATTCGGGTCCGTCAAGGGGCACAGGTAATTCCTTCGTTCAAGAACATTTCGTAGTCGATATTTGGTTATATTCTTATGCTGGTGACTATATTTTGTATTCTATTCTTTTATAGTTCAACATACAGCGGCTATCATTTGAAGACGGGCACGCTGTTGAAACATTAGAGGAAGCCAAGGCTGCTCTTTGGAAACTAATAAATAAAGGCCAAGTGCACGGTTTGCAGAAATAAAACTTGGGCTGCTCTTTACGCGACCTTGCTTTTTTTATTGAGCTTGAAGCGAAATAGCCGCATGAAGCTGAGTTTGTATCCTAATTCACATCAAAATAACCTCATTAGTTTTCTTTTCCTCGTTTTCCCCCTCAACTTTCATGTCCTAAAAACTCCTAGGACTTGTAGGTGGACTGCAGTTTGTACACAGGTCTCGTGATAATGCAAAAGTTTTTTTTTTTTTTTTTATGGCAAGCACAATTTCTTGCAAATGCTTGACTTGTATTGCCAGTAATTGATCTTCAAAACACACGTAAGGCAAAAGGGCTACTACATATGACGAATTCAGCCATCACATTAGCTTCTCCAAACATGCACGGCCATCGGTCATCCTTATCGGCTTTGAAAAATAGGCTAGGTCCTACCTTTTCTGTTTGAAAATGTGATGTTGAAATGCACTGTGATCAAACTGTAAGGTGTAATTGTCATTAACGTGAAATTGCAAATGAAGACAGAATCTCTTGATAATTGCAAGCAACCAAGTTTTAGTCTTATCTCAAGGAAGTATCAAAATGGTACAGCCCATGGCATCAGAAATTTGGTTTGTGGCCTGTTGAGAAACTACCAAGGCATGAAGGAAGCCATTTGTTTAAATCTATTCTTCAATAACCTGTGATGAACCGAGAGGGTTAATCGGATA
>Ga0325410_1004163_pt1 | contig 16232 bp, 5 predicted proteins | sample PopdelMetagenome_16_FD_206182 | JGI IMG/M metagenome (GOLD analysis project Ga0325410, IMG submission 206182) | Populus deltoides microbial communities from Bellville, Georgia, United States - Xylem-PdIQD-R3 | ecosystem: Host-associated > Plants > Phyllosphere > Stem > Wood/Secondary xylem...
AAAAAAAATTACATTATCAAAATAATTCAAAATTAAGTAGGAAAGGCAACTAAAACTCATGATTAACTAGAAAAATAATTAAAACAAATTAAACAATATTTGTTTTTAGTCTAAGTTTAACATGTTTTTATAAGATTTCGGATCGAAGCTTCTGTGCAAGTTTGGATTTATTTATCTAAATCCCATACCTACGCACCACGTCAACATAAATTTGTTTACTCAATATTAAAGATAGGACCCAAAATATCTTGAAGCCCTTATCTAGAGAGTTGAAATATGGGAAGACGAATTTATATGAGACGTGGCGTGTAAGGGTTTTGAAGCCTATATTCACATTTAGCCCAGTGTTTGTGCTTGGGCCACTTTGTTTGAAGTTTACAGAGAATGGCTTCCTTCCATTCACACTTAGCCCAACATTATTCACCCAAGAATTTATGATAATTTTCAAATAAATTCTTAGAAATATATATGTTTAATTTGAGGAATAATGTTGACTTGCTTATGCTCAAGAAATGAAAGGTTAAATACTCTTGTGTCAAATACGCAATCTTTGCATTTCCCTTTTGATTCAATTATGAGATTAATTCCTTAGAATTGGAAGTTATGAGTTTTACAATTCAGTCCTTATATTTGAAGTAGTATTCAATGCAGTCACTGTGATTGTAATAGAAAATAACTACATGAACATGTTCTCTATTTATTTATTTTTAATTTATAAAAACAAATAAATATACGTTTCTTGGTTTTCGATTGGAAAGTCAAAACTGATAATGAAGAAAAAGATTAAGTTTGAAAAATATTTTCAAGAATAACATTAAAATGAGGCTGATTCATCTTGCTCAGCCACTTGCAAGTATATGGGGTGCCTCCAGGTCCACCAAACATGAACCGATACTGCCATCGTGGATCTGCAGAAGAGTTGTCTCCAGATTTGTAACAAGAAGACCGTCTAACTTTGATGGATGAATCTTCAGGAGGTGTATGCTCATCTCCTCTGCGGAAACATACTTGCTGAATCCTTTCATTGGATGAATCTTCAGGAGGTTTATGCTTAATGTTTTAAGAAAGAAGAGACGGAGCACATCTCTCTGTTCCTCCTATTTTAAAAGAGCTTTAAAACTGTTTCAGAACCAAGTTATCTGTCTCTTCAACCAAATATCAAACTTTTTTTTTTTCGTCTTCTATTCCGGGACACTAGCCAAATCTAACCTGAGATATCAAAAGCTTGGCAAAACAATAGAGGATAAAGAATCAATGACCTTGAAAGAGAATGGGGCAATATTTCTGGAAAGCCTTGCACCAAACAGCAGAAGCTCATTCAGCAGCAGGAAACAACTCGACACATTTGGACCTGGAAGTCGGTTATAAGTTGCCACACAACAAGTTTAGCACAACGAATATAACATCCTCGAAAAATACAAGAAGTTTAACGAATATAAAGCGCAAAAAAATAGAAAAATACATCACTGCAGCATGGCATAAAGCCAAGCACGCTCAATATTTTTACACATGTATAAGAACAGCATCCCAAGTGCTGACATTGCATTTATATACAGAATTAAAAGCGTGCAAAAAAAAAAAAGAGGTAAAAGACAGCTTCTGTTATTACATTAACTTCAGTTATCATCATCAACTCATATCGCCTCGTTTATGCACAAGATGGGCGCTAAGAAAGCATTAACCTATAAACCATGAAATCACCTCTTAAACCAGGATTCTGTACAGATGTGCAATTATAAAAATGAGCTCAATGTCCAGTTGCACTGCTGCTTGTAGGTTTTGACATTGGAGCACAATTAGCTGAAGTGTTGGACCTGCCAGCTTGGCTAAGCAACAAGTCTTTCTTCATCTCTCTGTAGCCCTGGAGTTCTTCAAATGCATCAGCTGTTGTCCTTGATGCAACAGGTCCAGAAGACGCAACACCTGAAGCAGCAGCCTGCGGACCTAAGGGTGCACCAGAGATTGGATTGCATTCTTGGAGGTTGCTGCTCCATGTTTTGGACCTGGAGTCTGGTGGCAAATCAACTGAACCAGAGAAATCCTGGCATAAAGGTGGGGCTTTCTTCAGCATGCGTACAAGAGCACCAACAGCTGCATCTTGGGATTTTTTAACTGGAAAGAGACCTCCAGGCTCAAGCGGGTCAGATTGTTGACCTTTTTTATCAAAGGACTCGGGCCTGCAAGATGCACAAAGCACATTAGGTTGAATAACCAAAAGACTTGGACCAAATACCAGAATTCACTTCTAACTTGCAGTTCTTGTACATTTCCTATCAATTGACTAGGAGCAGACTTTTTAAAGATGCAAAATTTGAGGAAGAAAAACACATTCTGTCTACAGTAAGTTAACAATGATGAAACCAACCTGATTGCAATTTTGTTGTCTGTTTGGTATGTAAACACTTCCCATAACAGTTGCACATAATTGATTAGCTACTTAATTGGGCTCAGACAATAGGTTGATGGGTTGGTTTAAACCAGCCAAAACGAACACACATTGGATCAATGGTAGGTTTTACACGTTGCATATAAAGGTTTCAACATACTGTTTCTTACTTGAAAAATCTAAATAAAACAATACTCTTCCAAAGGGATTTACACCAATTTTTTTAGACTTATCAACCACCATGATCTCTCTGGACAGATTATTTGACACATGCAAGGACTCTGAAGTAAAAGTTGTAACCTCATTCAATAGCATGTTTATATACCAGTAACGTGTGAAGGGAAGAAACATTCAGCCAGTTATTCTAGAATTAGACCTAGATCATAAATATTCTTTAGGTATTGAATAATAATTCACCTTTACCAAAACACCTTTTTTTCGTCAACGCATCTCAGCAGAGGTGAGGGACATTTCAGAAACCTCAGCAAATATTTACTAGAAGTAGGTCTTACCAGAGAACTCCTTTGAGTTTAAGCATTTTTCTGGTTTGTGCAGGTGCCAAATCCTAATATTTACTTGAAGTAGAAAAGCCCGAGAGAGCCATTTCTTAGAAAACTCTTCATTGATTGGCCTATACTTTTCTGTCATTATTGTCTAACTAAAGTGCTATTTATGAGGGTGAAAGCAAAACACAAAATAGGAAAATCAAATCATGGTAGAAAGGTAAACTAAATGATAGGGTAAACCCAAAGGAATAAGAAGACTGCCTAATTATTTAGTAGGTAAATAGAAATGCTAATGAATAGTCTTAATAAAGATGAAAACCTGAATGAGAACTAGTTAAATGCTGAGTTTCTTCCAAAAACAAATAGTCCCATAAACTTTGACTGGTAATCCTGCAGTATTACACTCTTTAAGAAACTGAAAATCCATCATGGCAGAAGTTAAATGAAAGCACATAGGCTGATGAGCACTGAAGCTATGATACTAAAGAAAAGTATAAGCATTGCTTGATTTAGATCTTAGACTACAAATTATCCACAGCATTGATCCCTGATATTCAATGCCTATACTATCAAAAGTACTGTAGATCCTCTGCAAGAACCATCATTTGCTATTCATAGAGGCTTGGCTGAGAAAAGTGGGATAGTTCAACTCTTTGTGCAAAAGCTCTTTTACTCTGTTATTTGAATGTAAATATTCTTAAGGATCTAATGAATATATCACCTCAAACATCAGCAAGATAGTTTATTCACCAGAACAAAGGAAGTCGAAAACTTGATGTAATACCAGCACCAACCAAAATTAAAAGCACCAGGAGTAATAAATCATATTTCAAACATTACCTTCGACCTGGATCCATATCATCATCATACTCCACATCAAAGTAAGCGCAAGGAAACTCAGAGTCATCAAAATCATCCTGATATGACCTACTGGAAGTTCTGGACAATGAAATCTGTGGAGAGCTGTTGGACGATGTTTTCACGCTGGAATATTTTCTAATGTCATCTTTCCCGAGAGAGAAAAACTGCAGTACACAAAGAATCCTATTGAGCAAACACCTTTTAAACAAAAGCTCATTGTGATGAGCATATATAATACCTTCTCAACTGTAGCACCAGCGTGAACCAAACCTGAACTTCTATCAGTCTTCGGATTACCAGATCTGGTAGCTTTGAGTGGTGGTGATGGGGGCAAGTTTTGCTTGTTGGACAACAGGGGAGAACTAGCACGCTTGACAGCAGGTATACTAACAGGTGCACTTTCAGATCGTAAAAGAGCCTTGGAAAGATGACTCCCAGGAATATAGATTGGTGGTGATGGGGATGGAGATGGTGTATAGTTTGGAGAAGGATAATATTCATCAAAGCTCGTATTCTTCTTATGAGCTGAAGGCACTTCAGGTGGATGAGGAGGCAAGCTCATAGGTTGGAATCGGCAGGAACTTGGATTAGAAATTGATCCATGTTTTTCTAAATGAGTAGGTGATGGTGAGAAACAAAATGAAGGTGGCGAGGCTTTATTAAGGTCATAACTCCAACTATGCCGTCTTGCGAAGGGCAAAGATGATGGAGAACCATGTGACACAGGAAGAGAGGGGAATCTCTTCAGTGGTTCTGCCAATGGGCTACCAACATAATCAGGGATAAATTGGGAGGAGGACATAGGAGTTGATGACTCAGAGCTGACATCTGATAATGATGAGCGATACAGCACTGAAAGGCAAAGCCTGCCACAGGAAGTATCCACAGGGGTGAATACAAATCGCTGCATTTCAGAATCTTCTTTGCGTGTGAAGGGCTCAACAAAGGAAGACATCCTATGTGTAAGTGTATATGAAGGAATTTGCCCAGATGAATTGAGATCACGGAAAATCTTGTAAGCAGGTAAAAGTCTAACAGTTGCATACAAGGACCTCAGAAGTAGTATCGATTTCTTATAACATATTTGCAAGGTATTGCTAAGTCTCCTACTCCCAGAACCAGTATCCCTTGACTTCCGACCCTCATACTGCACCACCCACCTCTCTAAAATCTTTTCATTCTTACCCTCACACCCCAATTCTTCCTGATCAGAATTCCAATAAAATGGACTCTGATCCTTCGACAAAAAATTCCTAACAATCTCCCTTTTGGGGGAATAATTCACAGGATCCCACCGACCTGGTGGCCTCTGCACCAAAATCACATCAACAATCATCGGTTCTAAGTAGCTTTGGCGCCAAAGATCAAGCGCAGCAGGGCATTCCCTAAGGGCTAAATTGAACCATTTATCTCTCGGCATCACACTCGAGGAGGATGATAAAGACGAGGACGGAGACGAGGATACCATTTGTTCACCACTAAAATTACGTGACGACATGAAAGGAGACCTAGACTCAAGTATAATTTGAAGACTTTTAGGAAAAAACTCAGTGATAATTTGTTCCATTTTTGCAGCCTCAGTGGGTGTACTATGTGATGATGCCATACTCTCAAACTCAAAAAATAACTAAAAGGCACAAACCCTTTTAAGAAGAAACGAAACGAAACGAAACCACACAGGCCTTAAAACCCCACTTGACAGAATTTCACTGCAAAACAAAACAACACACAGCAAAAATACATCAAACTCCACAAGAACAAGAACCCAGAGACCAACAGGCCAACATAAACTGAATTAAGCAATCAAACTAATAAAACCACTAACTTAATCATTAACAACTGCCAACAAATAAAGACAGTCTATTCAAATTTTCTTTAAATTCACAACCATCAAACTAAAAGAGAAGACAAGAAATGGACTTACCGTTCAGAACTTCAGATTGCTCTTTTGAGGTTGTCAAAAGTAAAACTTTAAAGGGACTTGTTTTTCTCTTTATTTTGTCATCTGGGTGTTGATAAAGTTTGTGTTTTTCATTCAAAAATTGAGACTTTATCTGTTTTTTTTTATATAATTTTTAAAGAACCCTAAAACGATGGCATATAAATATATATCCACAAAAAGATATTTATAGTGAGGGCGTGGAGGTAGAGCTGACTTACGCGTTAGAGAGAGAGGGATAAATGCGTCCATAGGCTAGAAAGAGAGAGAAGTAAAGGTGGTGCAGTTTGTTTCTTCTGTGTTGCAGAGGAAGGGAAAGTTTGGATTATCAGCCTTTGGATTAGCTTATCTTGCTTTTATAAGTTTGGAAAATTCTAAGGCTACTCCTTCATCAAGGATCTTTGATTCCTGAGTTTGTGGGGCCTCTTAAGGTTTTTTTTTTTACATTAAATGTATTGGCGAATGGAACGCAATCGATAAATTATGTTATTATGAACAATGCAACTTTTATATTTAAAAAGATTTGAGTTGCGATATTTGAAAAAAAAAACATAATTTATTAGGTTTTGCTGTTTTCAACAACACAATTATATAATTGTGCTATTTTTCTGAATATATATATATATATATATATGCTAGTTTATCAAATATAATTTTTGGTATATGCTATTTCAAAAATAAAATAAAAAAACACTCAAACTAATCACTCTCTCATCATGTCACAGAAAAAATTCTTCAATATCCATGTGATTTGCTTAGATTATTGTTAATGTTGTTTGATAATGAAGATTGTTTAGTGTTAGTCCTAGCTTCAAGAGATTAATCTTGAATCATTCAATGCAATTGGTTGTCCATCCTTAATCCCAATGACTCACTCCATTTACTTTTCAAGATTTGAACTTGAAACTTTTCAAATCACAAATAATAATAGCTAAGAGATCCTTGAGGAAGCTCATGAATATGAATAAGATGGATCATACTTGAGTATCAAATAATGGGAAATTGAGAAAAGAAAAAAAAATGAATTTTTATATCCAACTTGTATTGGAGATGTTTTGGAGTGTATATATATATATATATATATATATATATGGTGGTGGGCATGGATCCTTACATGAGGTTTCTTCGTGAGGTAAGCTTGTTCAACTTTGGCCTCCTACGTGTGTGCATAACTATCTTCTTTCATAGGTTTATCAAAAACAAAAGGAAAGAAGAGTGCAAATCTCAAAGGAAAGAAGGTTTCTTAATTTTGCTCCCAGACAATTTTTTCATATCATGTTTGTCTCAAAACAATTTTTTTATTTTTTTATTAATTATAAAAAAATTAACAAGATTTTTTTTTTGTCTCCAAACAGAAGTTTCGTTGCAGTTTTTTAATATATATACATATAAACAATGTCATTTATTATCAAAAAAAACTATACAATTCGAATGAGATTAAAAAAAAAAAAAACTAATAGGGTCAGTTAAACAATGTGTATTATATTTGTTTTCATTATAGATTCAAGCAATATGTTGATAATTTTGACCTTCTCAAAAAAACAAAAAAAAAACTTATAATTGGACTGAAATCGTCTTTTTCAAGAGATTCATTAGGCATTATAAGATTAATTGTGGATAAATTAGTCTATACACTTTTTTTCACAATGAAATTACTTTGTTGCACTTAAAAGCAAAAAATTATCTTTGGACCAGGGGCATTTTTATCTTTTAAATATTAATTGTATAGTAAAATCACATTGATACCTTTAAAAGCAAAGAATAATTGAACTTGCATAGGAAGGCATTTTCATCTTTTTATTTTTTATGAACAGTTAAGTTATGTAATTACCCTTAAATTAAAAAAAAATAGAAGCATTGTTCTAAGGGCATTTTTGTGTTTTCCTTATGGTATTTTTGTTATTTTTTGGTCGAGATAGGTGTTGTTTTGTAATTGTCAAAATTTTAATATTATTTTAAAAAGTTGTTAACGTGTGACACATGACGGCTCTCGCGTCATTCAAGCGGTGCATGCAAGGCCGTCCAATTACCAAAATTTGTCATCCGTGATTATATTTAGAGTGACGCTTTGTCCTTTTCATGATGGTGAGTCGTGTGTTCATAATGGAGGTATAATTGAGCATTGGTGACTTTTTTTCTTTTCCTCTCTATTTTTTCTCTCCTAGCCTAGAAATTTGTGTCTATCATTCCAAAAATTAATTATGTCCTCCAATTTTTATTTCTATCAACTTTCACCCTCATTCTTTTTTATTTCTATTTGTTTTTCTTTTAATTTTTTTTAAGTTTAAATTGTTTTTAATTTCGCCCCTAAGTATTTTATTTTATTTCATTTAGTTTTTTTTTATCCAATTTGGTCTTCATTATTTTGATTGCTCTTTTTTGATGTTTTACCCTTTTCAATTTCATCCCTCATCATTTTATTTCTTTTATCCTTTTTTATTCAATTTTGATCCTCGTTCTTTTGATTGTTATTTTTTTATTTTCTTAATTTCTTTTGTTTTTCAATTTAATGACTAATTATTTTCTTTCATTTGATTTTTATACTAGATTTGGTCCTCATTATTTTATGATTAAAAATTTTACTTCGTGATTTTTTCATATCTTTCTTTTGATTAGGTAATCTTGTTCTCATGATCCAAGTCACTAGTTTAGAATATTATCCTGTTTTTAAGTGGGGTCCTTTTCTATATCTTTTATTAATTTTTTTTTCAATTTCATCATTTGGCAATGGGTTATTGGGCCTTGAGCTTCATTATTTGTTTCGCTTTTCTTTTTATGAGTTTATCTCGATCTTATATCCTGAATAATGGGTTAGTCAAGTTAACTTTTGTTAATTTATGGTTTTTTTTTCATAGTATTTTTTTTATGAAATTGATTTTTATTTAATTTTATCATTTGATATTAAATTTTTTACCCTTGAACTTTGTGGTTTTTCTTTTTTTTTTTAGTAGGATCATCCTAAGTTTGGGTTACTTAAGTTAACTCAGTTAACTTGCACTTTTTTCTTGTTTTTTTTTTTAATTCAGCTTTGGTCTTTTTTGCTTGTTTTTTTTTAAAAAAATATCTAATTTTTTATCACAATCTCATGTCGCAAGTTATAGGTTGATCAAGTTTACTTGTATTGACTCGATTTTTTTTTAGAGTAATTTTTTTTTAAATTGATTTTTTTTCTCAATTTTATCCCTCGACATTAGGTTATTGGGCCTTGAACTTTGTAGTTTTTTTAGTTTTGCCATTTGCAATGTTATCTCGATCTCATATTTTGGGTTACATGTTATTCGATTTAACCCATGTTGACTCGGTTTGTCATCGGCTAGACATCCTTTTTTTATTTCATGAAATAATTGAGCCGACCCATGACATAGCACGGGCCACCTATCTAGTCTATGACTAAGGCCTCATTTGTTCTTACGGTAGCAATGCGATTTTGCAAAATTTGATTTGTTTTTTTTCAAATTATTATTTTTTATTTTTAGATTGTTTTGATGTGTTGATATTAAAAATAAATTTTAAAAAATAAAATAGATATTACTTCCATGTATTTTCAAACAAAAAATATTTTGAAAAACAATCGCTACCACGATAACAAACGGGCCTTAAAATGGAGTAAAAGGAGAGTTTTTTAAACTTAATGAATAAGATTTATTTGAAAATAAAGTTGGAATTAATTATATAGTTGAGTTGGAGTCATATTTGAGGTTTTTTTTAAAAAAAAAGAGAGTAAAAAACACAATAAAAACTTTTTTCATGGGTGCTCGTATTCTTGTCTCACTAGATTATACCAAAAAGGTGGGTATCATTGGCCAATGCAGACAAAGTGAGGATCAAATTTGTAGAATATGATTGGTTTCGCTTTAACTCCTACGGCATTTTATATTCCATGGAAGGGATTCGACGACCTCTGTCCCCTCCCCTTCTCTGGACTGGTCAAGAGTGTCTTTTACCTCTCAAATTAGGACAGCAATGCAAAGGAATGGCATGTCTCCATGGATGTCGTCATTTGGTTGCTTCATTTTGAAGCTCTTCACTTGTGTCGTCCTTTAGGTTCTTCTTATTCGTGCCAAATTTAAATCATTCCTATTAAATCCACTATATAAGCTAGATTTTACACAAAAAAAATCAAAAATGAATTAACAATATATAACCGTTTAAAAAACCTAGAATAACCAGCTATATCTATATATATAAATGTTAATTTAAATTAACACAAGCGTCTAATTTGTAATTCTAGATTTATATTAAGATGACTTGAATTAAGTTTAATATCTATCATGTTATTATTATTATTTTTTTATTATTAACGTGGGTGTCCGGGTCAGCTAGCGTACACCTCTACTAATCTTACGGGTCTTGAAGTTAACGATCATGTAAGCCTCCAGTGGTCTTGAGGTTATTTCCAGTGACCCTGAAGTTTATGAGACTCGAACTGGTAACCTCTAGAAAACAAACCTAAAATCTAACCAGTTGAGCTACACCAATCATGGTTATTATTTTTTTTTTTAATCTTAAATGGTTTCATGTTATTTAATTCACAATCTCTTTTAAGAAACTGTTTCTTAATTTTTGTTGAAAGTCGAGGATTTGCAACATCCTAGTTGCAGGTTCACTATAAACTAAAATTTTCTTTTCCAAGTTCTATTTGGTATCATTTCGAGCATTCTTTTGGGTTTTTTTTTTTTTTCCAGTGATAAACTTTATTTTTGTCCCTGTAAATTCATTTACATTGACTTGGTTAAAAAACCTTAATATCATTTTTTACTTTGAACCATTAAATAGTCTAATTTTTCATAATTTAGTTTTTGAGTTGATTTAATTTTAATTTTTTTGAGATATTATATTATATATGGAGATTGGAAAAGAAAAAAGAAAGAGAACATTAAGAGAATAAGAGAAAGTAAAAATATAAATACAAATACAGCAAAAAGTCAATTTGTTAGTTGTTTAATAGTAAACGATAATTTTATCTTTTTTAAAAATTAAATCCTATAAATATTAAGAAATTCTGAATTATCATAGAAGAAGTGGAACTTGTTTTCCAATTCAACTGTTGAACCAATTTTAATATTAATTATAAGTTTTTTTTATCCTATCAATTAATCTAATATATTTAAAAATATAGTAGGTTAATTCTGGTTGACTCGAGTTATTTTTTTATTTTTTTAATTGATTTTTTTTAAAAAAAAAACTTTAATCTTTCTACACTAGATTTATTAGGAATCAAATTTCATAATTTTTTTAATTTGATTTCTATTGGGTTATCATGATCTCATGACCCGAGTTATAAATTTGGCAGATTAATCTAGGTTGACTCAAACTATTTTTTTTTGTCCTTTTTTAAATTGATTTTTTTTTTCAATTTCATCTTTCAACATTGAGTTTATTGAAAATTAAACTTCATAATTTGTTTGGATATATTTTTTATGGGGTCATCATGGTCTCATGACTCGGTATGTGGTTTGACATGTTAGCCCAAATAGATCTAATATGTTGTCATCTTAATATTTATAAAAACAGAACATCATCTTAAATGTCATAACCCAATTTTGGATTCCCTCAAAATTATCCTTTTCTTTTATACAAAAATAAGAAAAGGTAGAGAATTAAAAAACAAAAACAAAAACAAATGCAAGAAGTAAGTAATTTGGTTGGCAAGAACAGTATGATGAGAGATCTACATGCATAAATAAGAAACAAATGGACCAAAATCTTTGATATTTTTAGAAATTCAATTGTACCATTGAAAGACGTAAATGTGAAACGGCAATGCAAATTCAAGGATAAATTAAATTAATATTGGATGAATTTGCATAAAAATTAAGTCCGAGGATTTAATTAGATTTTTAATATGCTAATTTGATTTAATTATTGGTCTAACTAAAGGTTTAATTAATTTTATAAATTAACTTAAATCAAAATTAAAAGAATTAATTAAGTGTAGAGACTTGATTAAACTTTTAAGGGGTCAAATTAATTTTACTAAGGACTTAATTGGTAAAAAATTAAGTTTGGAAGCTTAATTAAGAATATTGAAATTTTGGAGGACCATATTTAATGTTCAAAATCTTAATTGGATGTTATCAAGGGTGTAATTATAAGAAAATCAAATTTTAAAGATCAATTAAGGGTCAAATTGAAGAAATTTAGAACCAAGGACCAGAGTGCAACATATACGTAAGTTTAGGGATTAAAATTAATCAAGATCAGTGGTTAATTTGAAAAAAATTGAAAGTTTCATGGTTGATATAGGTCATATTGAACAAATTGAAAACCATGGACCAATTTAAAGAAGACACTCAAATTAGAGGAATTCAATCAAAACTTTTAGAGGTGCGATTGAAAAAATTAAGAAGTTTCGGGAGTCAATTGAGAGTGCATGTGCTCTAATTGAGCTTTTATAGTGGTAAAAAACAGTTTAGAATCATATTTGTATTTTGATAGTATGTTATATGATTGCTATGCATTTTAATATTTACATATTTATTGTTGCTTCTAAAAGTTTAAGCACGTAGACATGAGTGTATGTGATTTGCATTAATAGGTTTAAGTCTTTTTTCTGGGTTTGAATGCATTTTTCTGGGTTTTAGCTTTGTAAGGCATTTTATAGGTTTATAGGTTGGTGTTCTTCAATTGAACATTATCTTAGGTCATTGATTTCTATATCATTTTTATCGTTTGTTGGTTTTTATACATGCATAAAAGACTATTGATTACTAATCTAGGGTCCTGATGATTTTAAAAACACTCAAATCATGTCATTTAATATTTGGTTCTTTTTCTGTGTTCTTTATAAAAATCAAATAATCATGATGATTATTTAATTGTTGTCCTAATCCAACCTTCAAATTTTATTTGAATGATGCATGTTTCTTTGCCTTTCATTTTACATAATATGGTTTGATCTTGAATCCATGTTTTCTAGGTTCTTCGAGTGTGTTCTTCACTATTCATAATAAGATTCAAATGAAAACCTCTTTTGATTTTTAAATTTTTGTTTCGGTTTCTGGACATTATTTTTGGGCTTGGCCCTTTGGGTCAGAAAGCTCAGCCCACATGGCAGGGCTGAGTTCATTTATGCTAAGGTAGCGCTTAGCAAACTCAAACGCAATGTTTTGTCCTTAAAATATGTTTGTCAAACATAGCCTTAAGATATTTTTTAAACTTCTGATTTTTAGTTAAGACAAACACGCCTTACAGTTTTTTCAGCAATCTTTATTTTCAGCTTTTGCCAAACAGACTTCAAATAATTTTTAAAATATTCTGAAAACCCACGTGACAGGGCTGAGTTCATTTATGTTAAGGTAGCACCTAGCAAACTTAAACGCAATATTTTGCTCTTAAGACGTGTTTGCCAAACACAACCTTAAGATATTTTTTAAGCTTTTAATTTTTAGTTAATGGTGTGTTTGTCAAACATGCCCTACAATTTTTCCAGCAATGTTTATTTTTTGTTTTTGCTAAACAGACCTCAAATAATTTCTAAAAAATTTTGAAAAAAAATTAGGGACTATTTTAAATTTAATTTAGGCCTCTCACGTGTTTTCCAACCACCTACGCTGTAAGATACTGATTTAGTATTAAATATACATTTGTTTCTTCAAATTTTAAGAAAAAAAATACAAAAATAAACAAATAAAGAATTCCTTATATGAAAAAAATACAAAAATACATTTTAGTCATGCGCATATAGTCAAATACTAAAATTTTCACGCATATTTCATATTAAAAATAAAAATTTCATTTTTATAAAATATAGAAAAAAAATCAATTAATAGGTATCGCAACAAATTTATGAACACCCATTAGGATTTGACCAACATTTCAAGAACACTATAAAATCATTTTTTTAAGCTTTGGAATATGTCTTTTACATAATTTTTGGCTTTATAATGATTAGGTTTTAGCTTGATAAGATAATTACCTCTTTAACGCTGAAGATTTTTACCTTAAATAAACTAACGAATAAAAACTTGATCTTAGAAAAAAATAATCAATCAATAATGATGTTTACCATAAGTAGGGTGCATTGGGGGTGATGCATCTTGCTCATACACAACTAATCTTCTTAACCAGACTCTAGCAGACCATTAGATTTTCTAGTAATTATAATATTTGATGGCGACTCTGAACATTATTAATCATGTTTTTTTTTTATGATTAATTCCTAACACTTTTAAAATCCCTCTTAATCCAGGAGCCATAACAACCATCCGGCATCGTGCATGACATGATATTTTTTTTTTGTGTCAAACTATATTTTTATCGATAATTCAAGTTGTTTTTAAACTCGCTAAGAAGACCAAGTCACATCAAATCAATCTCACATAATTTAATTATTTTTTTTCTATTGTAAAAAAACATTAGAATGCTAAGATATATTTTTATATTAAAAAAATTAATCCAACCGGTAGCATAGTACAAACCAATAATATAGTGAATATATAAGAATTAAAAGAAGAACCGACATATCACGAATTTAGTGACCTGAACCACTCCCCTTTTAATTGTCCATAGTTTTTCAATTTCTTATTGAAGCCGATAGGCAGCCCATGGTTCAAATGACTAATAAAACTGTATGTGCGTGAATGGTTACATGGGCCTGAAAGCCTTATTTATAATGCTCCTAAAGAGCATGCGACGACCAATTTATATTAAGGCTTACAGTTGAAGCCCAGCCCATTTCTAGATAGACGAAGGGTTGCTTTCAATCTATCATGTTGAGTGGGCTAGGCCTGAAAAACAAAATGCGAGTCTTGGAAAAAGAATTGATGAAACTGTCAGATATCGAACAGAAGTTCAGCTCAAGTGTAGTAGGCTCAACAAGATTCAAGCCCAGACTTACATTTATTTGATCACGTTAGAACTTAAAAAGCATAACCCACCTCCATCCCCCCAGAATAATAATAATAATAAAGGAATTTTTTTATATACAAAAAGCCTTTTTATACTCTATTGGTTTGTAATGGTGTCCCTGGCACTAGCTCAATGCAAAGGCAAAACCCGAAAACATGTTTAAAAAGAAAAAAAAAATCAAGAAAAAGAAAGGGCAGGGGATCATCAATTTTTGTTAATTAGTAGAGAAGAACAACAAAATGGGTGGTGCTGTGGGGGTTGTGATTCTCTCCCTCTGGCCTAAAGATGGAGAGAATAGAGTAGTGTTAGGTTATTGTTTTTGAACAAAAAAAAAAGATAAAAGATAGTAGAAATTAAGTATGTTTGGTTAAAGAGACATAAATAAATACATAAAAATAAATTTGTTTTTGGGATAATTTTGAGGTGAGTTTATGTATTTTCAAAATAAAGGTATATAGATAACATGTTTTCAGAGACAATATTTATTATTTTTTATCCTTTAAATATCATTGTAAAAACTTTTAATTAAAAAATTATTCAACTAAGACATGTAAGGATAAAAAATGTTATTAAGATAGTTTTAAAAATAAACTTGGGGGTTGATTCGGGACAAAACTTGGATCACGAGTTGAGTTGACTCGAGTTGACTAGAGTCGGCGTAAAAATAAAAGTGGTTATTATCATAGTTTTAAAACTTGATCTAGAGGTTGACTTAAAGCAAGACTCGAGTCACAAATACAGTTGACAGTTGACACGGGTTAATGTAAAGACAAAAATAGTTATTATCATAGTTTTAAAACCCGACTCAAGGGTCGACTAGAGGTAAGACCCGGATCATATGTCAGGAGAATCAATATAAAATAAAAATGATTATTATCATAATTCTACAACTTGATTTGGGAGTTCACCCGAGGCAAAGCCTGGGTCACAGATTAGAACAGTCAACCTAGGTTAGCCTAAGTCAATGTAAGGATAAAAATTGTTATTATCATAATTTTAAAACCACACTCCGGGAGTCAATCAGGGCAAGGCTTAAGTCACATATCGGGAGGGTCAACACGGGTTGATCCAAGTCAACATATGAATAAAAATAACTATTATCATAGCTTTAAAATCTGATTAGGGATTCGACTCAAGGCAAGGTTTATGTCACAAGTTGGGAGGGTCAACTTGTCATGTCGGTTTTGGTTTTATAACTAGGGTTATTATAATATTATTAATTTCAACACTCAATATAAACTAAAGTATAAAAAAATACATATTAAAGGTAAAATAGATTTGTTTTATGTCTTGCCTATCAAAACCAAATAGTAAAACAATCACTTTATCTTATACATTATTAATAAAAATAATTTTTACTCTGTCTCTTTTGTTATAGTAACTAAACACTATGGGAAGAAATTTGGTTTTGCTATCATGGGTTTTAATGATAAGACTTATTAATTAATTGGGTCAAACTTAGAATCATAAAATTTCTTGATAAATTCCAACATTTAATATTTCTTATTTAGATGTAAATAAAAAAACTAAAGAGTATGGTGTTTTACTACATATATAACGATATAATGTAATTTAAGAATTACTTCCATAATTTATTGGATAATATTCTAAATTGTTCATTGAAACAAAACCACATTGTTTAGTGTGTTTATAAATAATATATATAACATTGTTTTTATCCAAAAAAAAA
>Ga0325410_1004165_pt1 | contig 16231 bp, 8 predicted proteins | sample PopdelMetagenome_16_FD_206182 | JGI IMG/M metagenome (GOLD analysis project Ga0325410, IMG submission 206182) | Populus deltoides microbial communities from Bellville, Georgia, United States - Xylem-PdIQD-R3 | ecosystem: Host-associated > Plants > Phyllosphere > Stem > Wood/Secondary xylem...
TAACAAAAAAAATATTCAGGTTACGAAAATTATTTGATATTATTATTAAACTTAACTTACTGAATTAACTTTGAAACTTCTTGCCAACTTCTTGCTTAATACAAATTTAAAATTAAATTGTGTGAGAGTTGTTCAGACATAACTCAGTTAACTTGACCGATCTAAAAGCAACCCGACCTATAGAAAAAAATTTGAGGATGAAATTAAAAAAATAAATTAAATTAATAGGAAAAACCTCTCATCCTAACTCATTACTTTACCCATGTTTAAAATTAAATTATATGAGAATTGATCTGATATAATTTAATTAATTTTATTATTTAAAAAACAATCTAGATGACTGTTAAAAAAATCTAATTTTAAAATTGAGAAGATAAAAAGAAAAAATTAGAAAGAAAAAAAAGAAGAATGGTAAAAAAAAATGAAATAAATAAAAAGAAAAGGGCTGCTTCACTTTTCATAGTGAAGCTCCACCAAGAAATCCTAGTTTATCGAGCATAGAAGGTAATTTATTAAATCCAAAATTGAAATTAGGAAATACTGGAGGCGGTTGCATCAAACGGCGTCGTTTTCTTTAAAATCCTTTTAGCCCCGAGTTTTGATATTTCGGATCCTCGCCCACCTTCAAAATTCCAATTCTCTCCTTCAAAGCCAAACCCACAAACAATTTCAATGGGAGAAGTGGGAATTGAATTGAGTAGAAACAGATTCAGTGTCATCGGTGAAGGAATTCTCAAGAAAAGAAGTCCCCGATTAGGACGACGAAATAATGGCAACAGCCCGATACAAGGCATTTAGTGGGCAAAGATCAGACTGGGAACCCAAATTCTTGTTCTGGAGAGATTTAATCATCAAAATAACAATATCCCTTATTGCCCAATAAAAAAAAATACAAAAAAGTCTTAACGCATCACCACAGAATATCTGCACGCGACTTTTGGGTGTCGATTGCGGGCTTTTCTGACAAACACTACAATCTACGGTGGCGTTGGGAGCCTCTCACCAAGATTTTTATGACGGATGGGCGTGTGTCAGCGGAAGACATGAGGTGTGGCTCCGGGATGCTTTTTTTTTTTCCTTCTTTTTTTTTCCCCTCTCTTTTTACTTTGGTAAAATACAAAGATGTCTTTTAATTTGTTTTTTATATTCAATTTAGTCCTCATTCTTTTGATTTTTTTTTTAATTTCTTTTATTTTATTTTTTTACATTAATTTTTTCTTCAATTTAGTCCTTCATCACTTGATTTTATTTTATTTTATTTTTGTACCATTTTTGATTTTGATTTTTTAATTGTTATTTATGTGTCTTTTTTAAAAAAATTCATCTTCAATTTAATCTTTATTTTTTTGATTATTATTTAATTTTATTTTTATCTTTTTATTATTATTTTTCTTTCAATTTAGTCCCTCATTATTTAGTTTCATTTTATTTTTGTAACAAATTGAGTCAACATTCTTTTAATTGTTATTTATTTTTTATTTATCCTTTTTCTAATTGAGTTGTGTTTTTAATTCCATCCCTTAGTGTTGGATTTTGATTTATTTTTATCGGATTTTTTTATTTTTTTTATTGCTATTTATTTTTTTTATCTTTTTTTACTTTTTCTTTCTCCTAATTTCATCCTTTGGTATTTCTCTTTACTTCATTATTTTTTAAGGTTTCTCTTCTATAGCGTTAGTTTTGGGCTCATGACAAAAATCGTGAGTTTCAGTATTTAACATGGGTTGATTTCATTTTTTTTAGGTTTTTTTCAAAAAAAAAAATTTCCAATCTTATCTTTCAATGTTTGATTTACTGGGAATTGATTTTTGTACTTTTTTTCTTTCCTGTCCACGAGGTTATCCCAATCATAATGCCCCTGGTCACAGGGTTAACAGGTTAACCTAAGATAATTTAGATAAAAAAATTTCTGTTGCTTTTTTAATTTATTTTTTTCGACAATGGATTGTTTGATAATTAAACTTCATTGTTTTATTCAATTTGCTTTCAACGGAGTTGCCCTTGTATCACAACTGCATCACAAATTTAGCATGCTAACCCGGTTGGGCTCTAATTGTTTTTTTTTTATCTTTTTTTTCAATTTTTTTATCATTTTATTTTAATATCATTGCATTTTTTATTTCATGATAATCAAATCATACAATCTTATTACATCTAGTCAAGACGATGACTTGAATGTCGGTTTTTTCTTTTGGAATCACTTACATTGCCTTAACATCTTTTTTTGTAGTGAAACAAATTCAGGTTAACCCGCAACGTAGCGCAAACCACCTATCTAGTAAGAACTAATTGATGAGAGAAAACCATTGCTCCCCTCCTCACATCTAATGAACAATAACATTTTTTTTTTCTTTTTTTCTTTTTTTCCTTTTTTTTTCATTTTCATATTTAAATATTGAGTATATCGAAAATTGAATTTTTTTATTTATTTTTGTTTTCTTTATATGGAATTATCATAGTTTTGGAAAACATTCCGACATTGGGTTGATGCTCAGTTTTACGATCATCTATTTTTATCTATCATATTATTAAATAAAAAAAAGGTATATCTATCATGTTATTAAATAAAAAATGGTTTTGTAAAAAATATAATTATTATGAATTGAGTTTTATGATTTATTTCGAATTACTTTTAATGAGATTATTGTGATCTTAAAAAAATGAACTGACTTGGGTTGAAGCTCGGTTTTCAAGCATCTATTTTTTTTTATCATATTATTAAATAAAAATCGATCGCATAAAAAAAAACATAATTTATTGAGAATTAAACTTCATAATTTATTTTGATTTACTTTTTATTGGATTATTGTGGTCTTAGAAAAACATCCTGGTATTGAGTTGGTGCTCAGTTTTACGATCATCTATTTTTATCTATCATATTATTAAATAAAAAAAAGGTATATCTATCATGTTATTAAATAAAAAATGGTTTTGTAAAAAATATAATTATTATGAATTGTGTTTTATGATTTATTTCGAATTACTTTTAATGAGATTATTGTGATCTTAAAAAAATATACTGACTTGGGTTGAAGCTTGGTTTTCAAGCATCTATTTTTTTATCATATTATTAAATAAAAATTAATCCCATAAAAAAAAACATAATTTATTGAGAATTAAACTTCATAATTTATTTTGATTTACTTTTTATTGGATTATTATGGTCTTAGAAAAACATCCTGGTATTGAGTTGCTGCTTGGTTTTACAAGTGTCTATTTTTTATCATATAATTAAATAAAAATAGTTTAAAATAAAAATATTAAACTCAATGGAGTTCATGATCCAGGTTGCGGGTTTAGTAGGTTGACCTGGGTTGATTCAACGTGTCGCCATCTTAATAATATTTTTTTAAAAATATCATCCTGAAAATATTTTTAAATCTTTTAAAAGAAGAGGAGGATGATATGAACCAAGTCAGGTTCAAATTCAGCTTTAAAATGTATGCTGACCAGTAAAGTCAAATCATGTTTTTACCAGTTGTCTGAGTTTGCTTTAATCGATCAAGTTTTTTAGGTCATACCAGGGTAACTCCTATACAATTTAATTTGAGACCTGAGCTAGGTAAGGAGTATAGTCGAGAGGTTTCAAGTTTAATTTGTTGAGTTAGGTTTAATGACACTGTCAAAGAGTTTTTTTTATGGTTTGGGCATTTGTTTTTTACATGTAAAGAAATTTTAATCTCACTACAACGTAGCGCAAGGAATCATCTAATCTCTATTTAAGCATGCTAAACTATGCAAGTTTATATATAAAACCACACTGAATTCTTATTGAGTTGTTTAAAAAACTATCATGATAACATGATATAGCAAGGCTCGTGAAAATTAAATGTTTTGTTCATTTAGATAGAGATCTGTCACAAGCAAACTACATGGATGACATAGCAAATACTTTTATAGACTAGTATGACAAGTTTAAATCCAAAAGAAGATGTTTGGTTGCGTTAGACCAGAGTAGCGACTAAAAAAGGTCATAACATAATATTTAATTGTTGAATCAGGATGAAATTTTTACATGAGGTTCTCGAGACCCAGTTCATAGGTGACCAACATTTTTTGTCATCTACTATCTAAATATTTTGAAATTAGATTCAAAAGATTCTATTTGAGCTAATTTTGTTGTTTTTCTTTGACATTTCCAGTTTTATTGTTTTATTTTGAATATTATATTTTTTTATGCTTTCAAATTTTGATTTTATTTACTAGAAGAGATAGATTTTATGGTCTATTTAAAAGACCTGTAAACCTTTTTATGATGTCAACTACTAAATTTATTTTCAGAGAATAAAAATGCAAAATCAGAATTTATACTTGCAACTTTTTTACTCATCAAAATTGTATTTTTCTATGATTATTTGTTTGTCTTTTTAGCTTTTGCCCGCATCACAATTATCATCCGGATAACAACAATAATGTGATTAGATGAGCAACCATGCATTTAATTATATAAGAGCATTAAATTAAAAAATTCAATTTCATTAGAAAATTAAAATCAATCGAGATTATCATTTTTCATTAAATAAAAAAAATACATTTTAAGTTCAGAATTAATATTTAAGCCATCTATTTGGTTAAAATAACCTTATTCGGAGGTGGCATGAAGGATAATCTTGACCGAGGTTAACAGGACAATAATAATACAAATGCCATTAATAAAAGGATAATATATATATATATATATATATATATATATATATATAAAGGCAATTTGGAACTATAAAGGTGTATATGTTAATTCACAGTTGATGCCATTAATTCATTTCCTCCAATAATGAAACTGAAAGCACGTCAAGCCTGGACTCGATGCTTGTACAATCCAAACTAGCTAGAAGCTTGGCCTCCATTGCTTATCATTTGCGAGCTGATGTATTGGAGTGAATAATATCCTTTGAACTTGGAAAGACAGCTGAGCGCATAAATTCCAGAGGAGTACTGGCCACTCCAGACATGGCCGGCATCGGAACAGATGAGTGTGTGGAATGCCCTCCGATATTCAAAGGAAAGAATGGCGCTTGTGATACCGACATGGGTAGCATCTGACCAGCTGGTAGCCCAAACATGCCTGAAGCTGGGAATGTTGCTGGACTGCAGCCAACACCCATTTGCATTAATCTCGTATCCATCCCCACACCCATAGGAGAAAATTGAGTTAATAGTGGTGCATGTATATGTTGCATTCCTGTTGGTAACATCATTAGAGGCATACAAAGCCTAGTTCCCATCGACATCATCTGCCCCAGGACACACAGTTAGGATTACAACTACATATATGTGTAAGATTATTATGATCATGTGCATGTCTCATGTGTGTGTCAAAAACTGAAAGTAAGGAAATATATACCTGTACTTGAAGCTGAAGGGATTTTAGGTAGTCTATTGCCTCACCAAGCATAGAAGCTTTATCCACCTGACAACCACAGGTAGAAGAGCAAAACCAAAAAAAAAAATTAAGAAAAAGATTATGAAAGAGAACATATATATTTATTAAGTTTTGGATGAAAATAGTGCCAACCTTATTTGAATTGGGTATTAGATCTTGTAATGCACGCATCTTCTTGTTGATCTTATCTCTTCTCTTCTGCACGTACGCACACATAAATGCATAACAGCTAATTAGATTTGTCAAAGGATATCAGCTTATTGATTTAATTATCAAATCAATGGCATCACTAACCCTTTCAGACAGATTATGGATTTCTGTTGCTCGCCTTCTCTTGGAACCTGCACTCCCTCGAGCAGGTACTTGTTCTTCTTCCTCAAGATCCTGGGTCATTTGTCAAACATGAATTTTTTCAGAATAAGAAGGAAATGAAACACGGAAAAGGTAGACAAGTTCTAATAATTCACGTACATCGCTTGAATACGCTGTCCCCTCTGTGTCTTCATATTGCCTTTCTAGAGAAGATGTTGGATCATTTGAAGCTTCTCGTGAGCATATTGAACTAGTTGCAGTCAGTTGATCTATAGATTTTCCTCTATCAGGCTTCCCCTTTATTTTTTTTTCTGCGGAGCCTGAGGTTGAACCGAAAACCCGATCGCAGCACCTCTTACTGGTAGTGGCATAGTTATGGAGAACAGCTTCAGATAGCTCATCTGGGGGTGACGCTTCTGCAGACCTGTCAATTGGTCCAATAGGGACTATCTGACTTGCCAATAGATATTGTTGGTCATTGAAATATTTAAAAACTTTTGAAGCATAAGTCGGCACCATCTGTCCCGACCCAACAAGATTTCTACAACCTGCTGGAGACTCGTCAGCGTTGCTTTTCAGTTGCTGGAGTCTTGATGATCCAGGACCGCTTGTCGGTCTTGTTGCATTACTGCCCTGATTAGGTTTAGGAAGAGCTGGCCTTAAAATGTGGGACAAGTTCTGCAACCTCGAGTGGTTGTCAGATCCAGAATCCACCTGCTGCAGCTTTGAATTGGGCAATCCATGGAATAGTGGAGCTGAAGCTTTGTGTTGCTCCAAGAAAGACTGATATAGCTGACCATTACTAGCTGTTGTAAGCTGAGGAACTTCAGCTGCAAACTCGGATGCATTCCCCGGTCGCCAATTTGCATCTTTATACCCCGGAACAACATGGGCGTCCGTGATATTCTTCTCAAAAATGTTATTTTCATTATTTTCCAAGAGCATATTGAGATTAGTTTCACATAATTCAGAGAATAACTCAGGATGGTGATCGTCTTGCGAAGATTTGTCACGCTTGGCGAGTTCTCTATCATCTATCAAAGGAAAGTCGCCCAAGATAGAATCCCCAGTTCCTAACCTTGGCCTCTTTGTAGTGTAGCCATCACTATTATTCTCGACTTCACTAACATTTTTTATAGGATGAGGAGTGTAACTGGTGCATGAGCTACTAGTACTGGGCAATACACGCATAAGAACCTGACCATTTTCCCACACCAATTCCATATGCCCGCGATCATCCCTGCATTTAAATTAAAATAACCTGTCAAACAACGCATCCAAGAAAAAATGTCTCCAAGAAACAGCATGTACCAAGTTGATTTAAAGAATAGCATACATGGAAGCTAAACTAGCTAAGCGGGTCGTCCAGAACAGGATTGATTCTGGTCAGGTGTCTCTTATGATACTGGCTGAAGGTAAAACTTTATGGAGAGGACAGACTCAACAACGAGGACATCAAAGCAGTATTACTTTTATAGAGTTATTCGTTCTCTCTCTCTTTCTTTTTTATATTTTTGAAGAGAGTATCAAGAAAGAAACAACAGCGACGGTGGACAAGAAGATCTCGAGCAGACTCTGTGATAGGATATCTTGAGATTAATCAACCGAAAGGATAACTCCACATGGTCCAATTCCAATTTATACACTGGACTGCGTTATCCCTGTTAACAGCTGGTCCATCTTCAACCACTTGAATCATGAAAGTCGACCGAGAGTTACTGTGAGAAAAAATAAAAAAAACATCAAAATCATGGTCTCAATTTAAAACAGAAACTACGACAACACCCTTCTTGATGGAAGATTCTTTGGTGGCCAAGTGAGATTCTAGCATTCACAGAAAACATGTGTACATAATCTAACCACGTCTCCAATGGACTCTGGTGTGGAAGGTCAGCGTCCACGACCAGAAGCTGGACCCACTTGCTGCTCTAAATACAAAGAAGTACCTACTAATTTGTTAGCTCGTGTGAGCCAAGAAGTTAACTGGGGCTGTGGGATTTGGAGCCATATTTTTTTTTTTATCTGTTTACACGTTCAGGACTCGAGACTTTGTAACTGTACCAGCTCTAAAATATCTGGACCAGTTTCCTTATCACCTCATGAAGATATTCGCATCGAGGTTTTCTAGATATGGTAACCGTGCCCACTTTACGCTGGGGGTATCATTTCAAACGTGAACTAACGAGACTTCTGCTTTGTAGATACATTTTTAAATTTGTTAATTAAAAAAATATAATGAATTTAAAAGTATATAAATTAATAAATTGTAAAGAGAGTTGTAAACGATAATTAAATCAACAAAGTGGGAAGTTGAACTCGTTAATAATAAGCAAAAAAATAATACATACAAATATTTAATAAGAAATGGAATAGAAAAAAAAAAAGCATTGGCAGCACAATAATTTCCAAAACTAGTTTTTATTTAATTAAAATAAATATTCAAAAGAATTTCAACGATTAAAATTATAAATAAAAAGTATTTATTTAGTCAAAATTCTTTTTTTTTAGTTTTGGACGAAACATTTTCTTTATTAAAAACATGATTTTTGAATCTCTAAAACCTAAATTTCAACTTATTTTAACCAAAACAAATCCTAAAAATATCATATAAATCTCAATAACTCCATCTTCAACCACAAAACAATCTTTAATCAATCTAAAAGTAAAAAATAAACAAATAATAATAATAATAAATTTATGGATCTAATCTACTTTTTTGACATGGTCAAAGGGCAAATTCATCATCATTGAACCTCCATCCCCTAACGAATCTTCATTGACACCAATATCTATCTTTTGTGATTGGAATATTATGGCGGACCCATTCTCTCTCTCATCTTTTTTTTTTCAACGACTTTATCTTTCTACGCTCAATAATCAAGTACTAAATTGTGAAGGAAATGAAGTTTTAGAATCAAAATGTAAAAACCCATAACTACAGGGACTGAAAATGTAAAAATAGAAACTTTAAGGGTGAAATTGAACATTTGTGAAAACTTCAAGGACTAAATTGAACTTTTTCTCAACATTTATGGACATGGAGAGAAAAATTAAGTTTTATGGCTAAAAATAAACATATAAAACTATAGGGGATGGAAATAATTTTTTTAAAAAGATTTAGGGATGCGATTGAACTTTTTATTATTGTATGTATTTTCAAAAAAGAGTCATTGCTCTCATTTAATGAAAATTATAAAAATACCACCATTCATTGTTATTTAAAGAAGGATACCTATATTTTAGCTACAATCCCAAATCTTAAGAAGCAATAAAGAACACAATTTCATCACACTTTCGGCCAAAGTTTCAAAAGTCAGAATACACAAGATTTAACAATATGTTTATGCCAAATTTCTAGAAATTAAAAAAAAACACCCATAATTTTCACCATAATTTTAGCATTCAAACCTGTCAAACCACATTACCCAAATTCCACCCAACAACATTACCTAATCACCAAGACAACAAAAATCATAGCCAACACTCTCAAATTTGACCAATAAACACTTACTAACATCATTAACATGTCATCATCTACATCAACTACTATTACATTTTCACCTTGGTTCTAGAATCATAGCCAACACTCTCAAATTTGACCAATAAACACTCACTAACATCATTAATATGTCATCATCTACATCAACTACTATTACATTTTCACCTTGGTTCTAGCTCTCTAAAGGAGCATTAAAGGTTAGTTTAATACCAAACTTATCTTTAAAAATGGTATCGAGTTCTTTAATTGATATATTTAGATCAACACTCATTCTGGTTAGTTAAAGGTTGGTTTCTATCTTTTTTATATTATTTTTATATGTTTCAGTTAGTATTAGAGCCCAATAATTTCCAGTTGTTAGTTATTGTATGTTATTGAATAATAATGATTGGAAAAGATGTCGCAAAACAAGATGTGTTTAGGTAAGAGGGGATGAGGAGGTCCCCCTTCAAAGAAAAAATATTTTAGAAATTCATAAAAGAAGACATGAAGAGACAAATCACAGAATTGACCCGATAGTTGGTGGAGAAAAGAAGCCTAAAGAATTGTGATGAGAGTGATTACGGATATATGGCTAACTTTGAAAACCCATTTTAGAGGTGAAAGCATAGAAAGCATCATCTTGATCGAGATGAGTATTATAAAGATTTATGATTTTGTATAAAGATTTATGATTTCACGGTTCCTTATAAACAGAGAAGTTTATCAATTAATTGAATGAAATTGAAAAGATTTTCGAGTACATGGAAGTTCTAGGATAGATAAGGTTAAAGCTAATTACCGTCATATTAAAAAAGCAAGATTTTGTTTAGGGAGATAAATTGAAAAGGTCTCAAGAGAAATAAAAAAAACAAAAATTAATGATTGAAAGAAGATGGATGAGCACCTTTTTTTTTCATTTGGATAAACTCAAACTTTATAATGACCCATACTTTAAGACAATGTAGGAGAAATTTTAATGAATGCATTGACAAATTCTACTAGAATGATTGTCAGAAATGAAAGAGTTGTTGTTACTAAGCACCTATATGGATTGCAGCGGTCCATCAAAGACGTGTTGTATTTGCGATCCTTATCGATAATTTTAAAAGTCTATCAAAAGACTTTGAGTATAGAGAAATAATATTTTACTAAGATAACTAATAAAGGTTTCTTTTAGTTTAACCAGAATAATAAAGAAATATGTGTTAATGAATAAAAATCATACGTTCAACCTGAATCAACAGGTAAACAAACTGCAAAGTTAGGATTCAAGTTTTAGATTTAAAGAGAAACATGTAGTCAACACTTAAAAAAAATAGGATGATTGTTGAAAGCAAGAATAAAAATATATTGTTTTTAAAAAGAAGAAAGCTTAAATTATATATAAGCTACCTCCATTCACACATCTTGAATTTTTTTTTTCCAACCCAAAATCTATACGGTGATGTATTTGGCAATAAAACATGAGTTGCATATTTTTTTTTATAAAATGTTAAGAAATCATAAAAAAAACAGATCAAAATATCATTCTCCATTAATATCACAATAAAAATATATTTTGCAACTGATTGTAATATAAAAAACACTATTTATCTATTTTGCAATCCGATCAAAATATCATTCTGTCTTTGTTCAAGAATTTTTGTAGCGTCTTGATGAATGACTTGCGTGGTTTTTCTTTTATTTTTCTAGAAGTGAAAAGTGTCAGCATATAATTGAAGAACACCTACTTCAATTTTCATTTTCGAAATGAAAGCCGAGGAGGAGACTTCGCCGAAGCCTTTATATTGGTTGTTCGAACAGTCACTTTCATCATCACTTGCTTGAATTGGAGGAAGCGCAGTGTTTGCAAGGAAACTTCGATAATGAAAACGACACCACTAGAACCACGACATGTGCCCACTCCAGGAATTTAAGATGTCCTCGTGGAGCAAGGGTCCTCTTACGAGAATAGGCATTTTCACGGGCGACCCCATAGGGCCCATACCCAACATCCACTTCAAGTGGGACCTACTACCCCCTGCTGGCTGCTGCTACACATTCTCGATCAACGTTCTTTCAAGTTTGACAAAAGAGAATAGGAAGGCAGAAGGCAGAAGGCAGATTAAAATTAAAAAAAGTTTGCACTTCACGTGCACCCGCGTGCCCATTCACGTGCATCGTTGTTTATCTGTCTGGGGTCCGTACCTTTTCCCCTCCCTAAGCACCGACTGACTGGCGACGAAACAAAATCAGAGCCAATCCAATCCAACAATCAGATAAGGATTGCTTGCCAATAAAAACACAGATTACATGCCAATAATAATGAGAGCATGCAGCAGCCCCCACCATCAAAGCATTGAGCGGTGCACATAGCAACCCCACCCATTTCTCTCTCTTTCATTCTTCGATCGCCAAATCTCAAAAAATATCCTCAATTAAATCCATGTCTTTTGTTTTGTTTTGTTTTTGTGAAAACTATATCTATCTCTTTACTGGGTTCTAAAACGTCAAAATGACAATCCTCATCCTCCACGTTCTGTCATATCATACACCTTATAGCCATGGAATTTCATGGCTGCTAGAATGGCTATGCGTGAAATATTTATAGAATTGTGGTTCATCCCAGCAAGGCATGTCAATTCTGTCTTGATGCTCATTTTGCACAAGACATGGTTTGCTGGTCAGTTGCATGTTGGATAATTGAGGATGTCTCCCAGAAGCCAATCCATTGAATCTCTTGTAACGGACCACCGATCTTTCACAAGTTTTTTTAATTTCTTTTTCTTTTTTTCCTTTCTAGAAGGCACTGTGGAAAGATAAAGAGGCTATTATGAACTCTGCTTGTAAGAAGTGCATGTGTAAGCAAATTGACAAGAAAGACTCGCAGGGGCCTCCTAGAGCAACTTATAGTAACATTGTCATGTTCATTTCTAGTGAAACATGTTCTATGCATGCAGTGACATAGACTGTAAACTTGGACTCGCCTTGATTCGTTCTCATGCACTGCTATGCTCTATCTTCTCAGAAATGAAAATACTGGAACAGCGAAACATACTTTTACCATGATGGACTGCTTTAACTCTCAAGGAAGAAAGGCATCAAACTATCTAATCTGTTGTTGGCTATTAAATGAATAATCTCACTATTGTTTACTATAAAGCTAAACTGCAACACCGTGGACACGTGACTCAAAATTACATGCTACAAGGAGTTTATTTTTCATGATCCCAGCGCAGTTATGAAATGAATGACAGATTCCACAGAATGATGTGCATTTTTGTAACCTGGGAAAAGGTTACGTACGAGCTCAACCTCTAGGAGACTCTATCATAAAACCCCTCAGCCTCTTCCTAACACTGGTCTCCGTGCAAAGTCCCCATCTCTTTAGCCATCATGAAACGTCAACTTAGGCCACCCTCATTCAAGCCCTTGCCTACAACATACTTCAACTGGAGCATTTTTTCCCTTGCTGACTGCAATGAATGAATGACAGGAAATGTTCAAATTAGCTTCATAAGCTTTCTTTCAATTATTGACTACAACAAACTGTATTTTTATTATTGTTTTGCCTTTTTAACGGGCATAACCCTAAATGCATAAAGACATAACCTTCAATAGGCCAAAACTTGAGAAATCTCTAGGTGTAATTATGAACTTTAAATTAAGGTTCGAGCACTAATAGATTAATGGTGCATGACAAACACCAGTTCATAAGCTTTTGGATGGGCCGGATGGGCAAGCGCACCCAAGAATGTGAATTCTCTTGCCACCACCTCAAAATTAAATGCCATACCAACAGATGCGACAAAACAGCCATATCTACACGGGCAAAGGCCGCTGAGCATGCAATACAGTTATCATGAAAAATAAACCCAGAATCCAGATGGTAGGAAATGCTGGCAATCATATTTCCTTAAATAGAAGCAGACTTGCCTTGTGCACTGCTGTGATTCTTCTTTGTGCATCATCTAGCTGTGTCTTCACTGATTCTTCCGCTTGCATCAGAAGCTTCTGGTGTGATGCTTCTGCGATATATGGACATATTCAATGAATAAAAAACTGAGTATTTCAGAGTTTGCATACACGATAGTTGATACATCTTAATCCAACTCTGTTTCTGTTGTTACCAGACTGGGATCCATTAGTGTATCATAGAAAGACTTAGATCAAGCTAAATGGCATTTAGATACTTCCATGTTGTGTCAAAACTAAAGTCATACAACCACAACAAATAAAGCGTTGCAGATAAAGTAGCTTTATAAATTCAAAATGATAAATCGATATTGTGGGCACTTATTTACTTTGCTGTCGAGGTCTAAAGCGCAAAAGAGATAGTGCACATGACTGTCGTTAATCTTCCACTTATATACCACTACCTAGATGGTCGAGCACGTCAATCAAAGAATTGCCCTGAGATGTTTCTATCCCCAAATCATTTACACCAAATGAAAACTATGCAAGCCAACAATTAATTTATGTCGGATATACAAGTAACCAATTAAAAACTTTTATGTAATGTTAAAGACGTCAGTTAAAAAAGTTTTGAAGTTGTGATCAACTTGAAACTTATCACAGACCTAGTACAAGCATCGTGACGTCCAAACTCACATGCTTGTATATGTACCTCAGAAGTTAAAAGTATTAATAAAAACGAAGGAATAGTGTGAAAGCAATCAAACACATTCAATACCGTATTTATTAATAAATTTACTCGCTATAACATATGCTGCCATACTTTGCTTTTTCACAGTTCCTTTGAAGTCAATCTGGTGCAATTCTAGTCCTTCAAGAGTGATTTTACACTCCTGGAGATGCTGGTAAATATCTTGTTTGAATCTATCGTGTATCAATTTTAGCTGTTCTTGTTGTTCTGCGCACAGAAAAACAAATTGTAATTAGAACACCAGCTATTCAAGCTTCAGCAAGAAGAAAAATCTAAGACAAGGAATTGATCCAACATAACAGCTTGACGACCCTTGAAAAGTTAAGGCACAGTGAGACTGGTTAGAATTTATCAAATCCACAGAACCTTTATTTAAAGAAACATGCATGCCTGGTATGGATCTGCATGTGTAGCCAAAACCTATATTTATAAACTACCCATTCATATACAGTGATAAGGGGAACTGAGATACAAAAGATTTCATGAGAAACAATACATAGTCATTAATACAGAAATGAAGAAACGGGTGGTGCTAAGCAAGGTTTGAATACTATTAAAAAGGATTATTGGATATTATAAAATGCGTATTTACACTGCAGAATAGATGGCTAATGGCAGTTCAAAAATGTGTTAGGTCAACCATAAAGAAGAAAAAAATACACCATCATATTCAATAATCAAAAGGGAAAGATATGCTTGACTGCAATGACATTTTGATAAATTAAAATAGCAGTGGATAGTCAAGAAAGTTCATGGAGCCATTCGGTAGCGATAAAATTCATTACCTTCAAATCTAGACTCCAGCCGTTTTCTTTTTGATTTACTAACACTTGACAGCTTCCCCCTGAAATATTATCAAGATTAGACCTAATAACTGACTTTCACAATTAGAAAACCAATTAATTTCAAAAAACGCACAGATCTGTTTGGATTTGTGACTCAATATTCTGCAACTGTAGATGCATCTTCTCTGAGACAGACATTAAAATATCAGAGGATTTCTTTCCAGTCTCCAACTTCATTTTCTTTCGGAAGTTTTCTAAAGCCATGACAAATAGCAAGATGACCCTGAAACATGATTAAGTCCTAAATCAAGCAAATATTATAACGTAACGGTATTTAATAGTTCGGATCCAAACTAGAAATTTCTCATTTCTGTCTTAAGTATAGAAAGGAATACCTTTCTAGTTCATCCCCTTGGTTTTGTTCTGAAATCTCAGGAGTCAACTCAGTTTCAACAATGCCTAAGAATTTATTTTACAGAGAGAAAACGAATTAAAAAGGCAGATGATGGCAGTAACTCTGTGGACATGAAGCAGCAAGTGTTACTAAGTTATAGGCAGTGCCTGTTGGAGAGGGCGGGGTGGGACTAAATACTCTCACTTTTTCACCTTTGTGGTTGCAGAACCTTTTAGTTGGATGAAGCATGAACTTTGATTTTTCAGCTGTTGCAGTTTCTGTAGAGCAGTTTTCTTCTTCCCTACGACCTGCGCATCATGATTAAGGGGGTGATAAAAAAAAAGGAAAAATAAAGAAAATAATGTGTGGGAACAACATAGAATGATAGTACTTGGTGAACATTCTATGACTAGTATAGAAGAGCAATAAAATAGTCGTTACCCTTAACAAGAGGTGAACCATCTTCGGAGCTCTCAGAGTATCCACATTCAGGAGATGATTCAGAAAGACCACCTTCCACATCTCTTTTCCCCTTAACAGGTAATGTATTGTTGGGTGGGGAATCCATAAGTTCCGCTGCAATATCCTGAAGTCCAATAAGGAAATGCAAAGGCAAAACGAAACAAAACTTGACTAGGCATCGGTAACCTGATAGTAAGCTACCGTATTGAAGTGCTCAAAATACTTAAGGATACAGGTGATTCTGTTTGAATATTTGAGGCAAAACAACCTGCATTTGAATTCCTGAGAGTCCAGAAGCTATGGATTTTTCCCACAGTAAAGCTTCTCATTGCTTGTTCAGGGCTGGCAAAAACCTGCTTTCTCTGATCAGATTTTGGCGTTGAGCTTGGGAAGGAACTTAAGGTAGGGGAATTGATTTTGAATGTTGGACTCTGGAAATCATCCTGTGGGTTGACAGTACTATTTGAGGAGGGAGTATCAAAGTTTTCTTGTTGATCCCCATGTTCAGGTGCTGCTGGGCTGTTAAAATCCTTCTGTTGATCAGTCATGTGTGTCCACGGGGACTGATGGGAATCTTCCCTTCCAGATTGATGGGAACATCGTTTTCTAATCTTCAGTTCGAGGTGCTCCCTCTTGTTCCTAGGAGAATCATGAAAATTTCCCATTTTATTGCCAAGTGAAAATGTTTTCTCAGCAGAGAACGATGCTTCCCTTGCAGATTGATTGGAATCTCTTTCTTTGTTTCCATTCTTTGGTTCACGGCACTCTCTCT
>Ga0325410_1004170_pt1 | contig 16216 bp, 13 predicted proteins | sample PopdelMetagenome_16_FD_206182 | JGI IMG/M metagenome (GOLD analysis project Ga0325410, IMG submission 206182) | Populus deltoides microbial communities from Bellville, Georgia, United States - Xylem-PdIQD-R3 | ecosystem: Host-associated > Plants > Phyllosphere > Stem > Wood/Secondary xylem...
AATATTGATAATAAATTATGGTTATAATTCTAGATAAAAAAAAATAATGTTGTTATTTTTGTGGGTATTCACATAAGGAACATTTTCATCGGTGAATATAGAGAGAATTACAGTTGAAAATAAAAAAAATAAAAAAATAAAAATATAATGTGTCAGTATTACAAACGAAATTACCGATGAAATATAACCATCGCTAAATCTCCGTGATAATGTTTAAGTTATAACCTGTCAGATGACTCCCCTCTCCTCCTTCCATATTTCTATTTGTTTTTTTTCCAGCAAAAAACAACACCCTTACCCCCTTATGTTGTTAATAATTAAGCTACCATCATCATAAATCCGGCCACCCCAACATTTATTTTGTCAGAACCCTGTTTTGGTTCAATTTTTTTTGAAGATTCGTCACATCAAGTAAGCAAACTAACCTATTTTTTTTTGTTGTAACTCATTTTTATGTTATTTTTTTGGCATTTTTATTTATTATATGTAGTTTTTTTGTGTGTTTACTTGTTTTATAGCTTTTTTCTATAGAAATTTGTTGTATGAATGTATGATTTGTACATATTAAGGTTTGTTTGAGATTTTAAAACATTATATTTGTTTGTCATTTGATGAAATTGAGTTTGATTTTGTAACTTAGGTGTTTTATAATGAAATAAATAATTGGTTTTTTAATTGGTAAATTTCACATTTTGTCAATTTTATTGTGAAGTTGAAAATTTAAATAAATTTAGAGGAATTTGATTTTTTTAAGAGAATTGATAATCATTAAAGGGTACTATTAAAATAGATTGAATAATTTTTAATTCAACCAATAACAACTAATTAACTAGGTACCGATAATTTGTTATGATGCATGTAAGAGGTGTAAGAATAAGAAGTTTCTCAATCTAGATGTTGTTATGATGCATCTTTTATAAAAAAAAAAATTCATGAAAAAATAGTTGTGTTGGTCTGCACATGAAGAACCCTATGTTCGTTAAAAGATTATGGTAGAAAGGATGACTAGGTCAACTTCTAATTCTAACAACGTGCATGAAGTTGTAGATGATAATATTAATCGTTATAGGAGTATGATTATGAATGCAATGAGAATGAATGAGGGTTATGTCGGTGAATGTTCAATTATATATGAAGAACTAAATGTAGACGCAACTAGGTTTTTTGAACTCTTGAAAGATTATGACAAACCATTATGGGATGGTTGCGCAAATCACAATAAATAATTGGTTGTTGCACATGTGTTCACCATCAAGTTAGACCATGAGCCGAGTGAGGTTGGTTACCATAAAATCATTGAATGAACAATAAGTACTTTACCTAAAAGAAATAGGATGAACGAGAATTTCTATACTGCTAAACTCATGATGAAACCCCTTGGCTTAGGATACCAGAAAATCAACATGTGTCTAAACTTCTGCATGTTTTACTACCTTGAAAATACAGATTTGATCAAGTGCAAAACATGTGGGCATGCTTGGTATAAACCTAGAATTGGCAAGGGAAGGAATCTTGTTACACATAGAAAATTGAGATACTTTCCACTCACTTCGAGATTGCAAAGGTTATTCATGTCTACAAAGATTGCTGAGCATATGACATGAAATCATTAACATGATGCGGTGGATAGAGCTATGAAGCACCTTTTCAATGGTGAAACTTAGAAGCATTTTAATAGGGTATATCCTTGGTTTTTAAAAGAACTATAAAACATAAGTGTTAGGTTATGTACAAACATGTTTAATCCATTCAGGTCATTTGCTGCACCATATTCTTGTTGACCGATGATACTCACAATTTAAAACTTTCCACCAAGGATGTGCATGAGGTCAGAATTCATGTTCTTATCTATGGTCATACCTAGTCCTAATAGTCCAGGTAGTTAGATGTTTGGTTTCAACTGTTAATTGATGAGTTGGATCAGCTAAGGTCATTTAAGACTTTGATGTATGATGTCTCGAGAAAACAGAATCTTCAGATGAAGAAAGCTTTCATATGAACTATTAATGATTTTTCTAAGTATAAGATGGTTTTTGGTTGGAGCACGTATGGAAAATTAGCATATCTATACTGTATAAAAAATAACAAGACCTTCACTTTAACAAATTGTGGTAAAACATCTTTTTTTATTGCCACTAGAGATTCTTGCAAACTGATCACAAGTATAAAAAGAACAAAAAAAAAAATTCTTTGTTGGTAGAGTTAAAATAGATATTGCATCACCGATACTATCGGGTGAAGAATTGTATGATATTGTCTGGCAGTACGACGGCATTGTGTTTGGTTTTCAATCTGGTAAGAAGAAGTTTCTTGATTTTAATGTGACCCACAATTGTGTCAAACAAAGTACTTTTTCGGAGCTTTCTTGTTAGAGGACTAATCTCCTCTGCTATAATCTTATATGTCATGCATATAAAAAAGAAGTGTTTGAATTTTTTTTAACATGGTGATGGACATGAAAGGAAAGACAAAAGAAAACATAAGAGCTAGAATGAATATATATTTGTTTTGTCATCATAAAAATATGGAGTTAGTTTATAATGGGACACGGGTCGCTAAAGCCAAAAGTAAGCTTCACCTTAGACAATAATGCATAATTACTTGTCTATCAATGGCTTAAGATTCTGTGTTTTCTTGATGGATATGAATACATATATAGATTGGTGAATTAAGAATCACCATAAGAAGGACGACAAATTGTACGAAATAAAGAGTCATGACTGCCACATGTTATTCCACTTACTTACTAGGATTTATTGTCAAAAGGGATATGGGATACACTAACGGATATTAGTTATTTTTTTAGAGATACATGCTCAAGCAAGTTGCATACCTAATAAATTGAAAAACTTGAAACAAATATCATCCAAACAATCTGCAAACTTGAGATGATATTCCCTCCATCCTTCTTCAATTTAATGGAGCATCTACCCATACATTTATCATATAAGACAAAAGTCGGAGGCCTTATCTAGCACAGATGGATGTATCCATTTAACAGGTTAGGGATTACACATGCATTGTAATTAAATTTCTATTGTCTTTATTTTTTTTAATCTAAAGCATTAATTTAATTCCATATAAATACTTGTTTAACCTTAAGAAAAAAGTTAAAAACCAGTCGCATATTGAGGTTTTGATATACGAGACTTATATTATTGAAGAGATCTTAATATTTATTTCGTACTATTTTGAGCCTTACTTGAGAATAAGAATTAACTGCGTTCCAAAACATAATAATAGTAGGGAAATGCTTTCAAGTGGGGATTTATCAATATTTTTTCAACTTGGACAACCTCTATCAAAAAATACAATGAGGGAAGATAAATGACATAAATCGAATTGAAACATACATATAATTATGTGCTATTTAACTACAATGAATTGGAGTCTTTTATTCAGAGAGCACAATATTAACATGTTGTTATTTTTGTTTTTCTTTTATACTCTCATAAATTAATAGATTGAATAATTTCTCCTAGGAAACATTGTCAATTTTTATATCTTAAAATTCACATATGACTATATCTTATATTTTCCAATTATAACAATATGCCACATGGTTCAGAACACATGTAAACAGTACTTAATAATTCTTAACTCTTTTCATACTTAATTTCATTATATCTTTCTCTTTATTTATTAATGGTTGTAATCTTGTACCAGGTTTGTCAAGTGAGAGGAAATGTTAGTGATAATTTGAATTTACTATATTTGAGTCTTGAAAGAAAGGCCAAGTGTTATACTGGGTATTTCATTAACGAATATGTCTTTCATATTGAAAAATATGGCCAGGATAAAAAGACCTATAATAATAGAGTTTGTGTTAAGAGATCAACTTCTAATAAGTTTGAAGTTGATTATTATAAGAAGTTAGAAGAGGTGATTGAACTACAATATCATAGCAAGCAGAATAAAGTCTTTTTATTCAAATGTTATCAATAGTATACCATCAATAGAGGAATCATAGTAGATCCTCACTATGGTTTGGTCAAAATTAATACAAAGGTTAGATTTCGTAACATCAACAATGTCTTTGTTTTTGCCAAACAATTTCAACAAGTTTATTACACATACATTCATTCCTTTATAAAATATCTTTCTAGGGTTGATTGATTATCCATAACGAAAACCAAACCTAAGATTCGTGTCCAATTTATTCAAGATGATAACAATAAGGTAACTATAGGAGACATGCCTTTTAACTTAATAAGCTAGTTGATGCATATCGAGTTACTTCATCTATCGATTTAGAAGAAAATTCAATTTTTCATGTACTTGAAAATATTTTTGTTGATCTTGAAGTTGACGAGTTAAATGATTTATTGAGAACCAATGGACATACATAATTTAATGAAAATGATGATATTGTCGAGCTTTAATTCAATGACGAAGATTATGATGGACATGACGATGATAAAATTAAAGAAGAAGAAAACAATTCTGATTAAAAAGATTTTGAATTGATTTTAAATGTAAAACATCAATGTGTAATGAAATTGATTTTAATGTAATTCTGTTTGTTATAATAGAAATGGTGTTACAGTGTTGTGATTTTAATATATTTACAGGTTGGATAGATAGGAAATACAAAAACACCGGGGATAAAGAAATTACCGATGGAATGTAAGATACCAATAGAATTACCGATGTACGAAGTCCCTTGGAAAATTCTAGAAAGTTGGGAAAAAATTTAGGACTTTACCACTGACAATTACAAAAGAAATTACCGACGGACTAAGTCCTTTAAAAAGTTCAGGTGAGGTGTAAAAACATTATAAGACTTTTTTCCTTTTTTTTTTTTTGCAACTAAGCCTCCTCCAGCTTCGACCCACTAGACAAATTGTATTCAATAATATTTTTAAAATTAATAAAAAATTTTGATTTTTTATTTTAGTTTTATTCTTTTTTTTTTAATTTTTTTGTTATTTTATTTTTAAAAAATATTAAGTACAATGATGATAGAATTATTGATGGAATTTATATCACCGAAGGAATGACTGATGAAGTCCATTGGAGAGTTCTAGTGAGTTGGAAAAAAATTACAGTATTGCCACTAGTAACACAACTAGAAAATTGATAAATACAAACAGAAATATTGATGAAATATTTTTGTTGATAAATTACAGTGAATTTTACCAGCAGAAATATCCCCTTGGTATATAACGAGGGAATTACAGTTGAAAAAGAAGAAATTAAAACAAAGCCATAAAATATGATAACGTGTCATTTATACCGATGAAATTATAACAGATATTAATACCATTAGTAAAATCCATTGGTAAACTCATTGGTAAACTGTTCACTTGTCACTGACATTATTCATCATGTCAATTACAAAGAAAATCACCAATGGATTAATTTCATAGGTATTATCCAAAGAGTTTTGAAACTGTTAACTTCTTAACTGCATTGTTAATTATTGTTCTTTACAGATGAAATTACTGATGGATTGAAAAGTCGTTGGTCTTATTTGGCGGGTTTTTGAAAATTTTTGATTAAATTGAAAATTTTAATTAAATATTACAGACAGAATTATAGAAGGAATGAAAAGACGTCAGTGATATTTGGTGATTTTTGAATTTTTTTTATTAAATTAAATATTATAGATGGAATCACCACGGAATGATTAAAAATATTAATATTTAATTCGCCATTAGTAAAATTCCCTAATAAAGAGACTAGTATCCCTCATTTTATAATAGACGTGCCTCTTATTCGTCTTCTTCTTCTTCTTCTTCTTCTTTCTTCCCTTTAGGTAAAAAATATCAACATCCCTTTTTTTTTTCTCTTCTCTTCTCTCATCAACTCCTTCTATTCTCCTCCACGCTCAAGTATGTCTTTTCCTCTTTTTATATTTTCTCTTCTCAGGCTTTTTTAATTAACATATTTTATGAATTTGTTTTTGCATTTTATTTGTTTTTTATTTTAAAAATTTTCTGTTCTTAATAATTATATGAATGTTGTTGTAGGATTTTTTTTTCATATGAGATCAATTTTGTTGGATTTTGTTTTTTAATTTGTTGTTCAATTTCAATTAAATTATTTTATTTGTTGCTAAATTATAGGTTCTGAAATAGGTCTTCTGAGGTATTTATTTTTTTTGTGTTATTTATTTGTTGCAAATTTATTAATTTGAGTTGATTTTTTTTCCAAGCAACTTAGTTCCTGAGAATTATGAAGTGTTGATTTATATTAATTTAATTATTTTCTAGTTCTGTTAAATAGATTGTTTTAAAAAATATTTTTAAATAATCACCAACGAAATTGCATACGGTATTTCTGTCGATTATATGACAAGTTTTTCGAGGGAAATACTGGAAAAATGAAGTGAATAATTTTTTTTTTGGTGCTTTTTCTGTCAATAAATCCATCTGTAACAATATTTTTTTTTATTACCGATGGACTCACCAACATGCCAAAAATTACCGACGAGAGTTTTACCAATAGAGCATTTCTATCCGTGATCTTGTCAATAAATTAATTGTTGACAGAATGATAGTATAAATTCTAATGGAAAATTTTATCAGTAAATATAAGAATCCTAGTAGTGCAATTACAAACAAAATTATCGATGAATTAAGTCTACCAAAAAGTTCTAGAGAGTTGGAAAACAATTACACGACTTGCCACTGTTAGATGTAATTATCCAATGCTTTAATTACTTTGGTAATATGTATATGATCACCGATAAAAGTTCCAATGGTTTATTTATCGGTAATATATATAATCATCGATCAATTTACCGATGTAACGAATACCAATAAAGTTTTTTGTTTAGCGCACCTTTTTCATCTGTAAATCCATCACTAATTATATTTTTGATAAAATTACTGAACAACATATAAATCATCGATGATATGTTTTCCAACAATATTATTATGTGTGATGCTATTGGTATATGTTGGAAAAAAATTACAGGACTTGCCACAGTTAGATGCAATAATCCAATGCTTTAATTACTTTGGTAATATGTATATGATCACCGATGGAAGTACCAATGGTTTATTTATCGGTAATATGTATAATCACCGATCAATTTACTGATGTAATGGATGCCAATAAAGTTTTTTGTTTAGCGCACCATTTTCATCTATAAATCAATCACTAATAATATTTTTGATAAAATTACCGAACAACATATAAATCATCAATGATATGTTTTCCAACAATATTATTCTGTGTGATGTTATTGGTATATTTGTTTTCTGATATAATCAGTATTTAAAGACTGACGGAATATTTTATTTATGTTATGCAATATTCTAGTAGAGATAATCCGATTTGACTAAATGTTAGAAGAAGAGCAGGCCATCTGCTTGGGTGTTTAAGTCACATAATGTTTACAATGCTGATATTGTTCATCTTCAATATTTTAAATGTTATCTACATGAATACCGCAATGGGATATTGATGCAAAGTTTGAAGATATTTAAATGATTGAGAAAACTGCAATGAGATTATGGTAATGCATCAGCCCATTAGGAATTAGTAATTAGGAAACTTATCCTACTTCCAAAAAGGAATACCCTCTTTCATTTTTAATGCACGTCTTCTTTAAATATATCTCTATTTTATATGATATACTTGGACTGGATCATTGACTATTGATCATGCAGACTTCACTAAATTCTCCTATATGCAAATATTACACCTTTGTGTGTGTGTGTTGTTCTATGTAGCAACTTAAATTTTTTACCATAAAAATACTATTGGAAAATACATTGGAAAATAAATTTTAGGCCATAAAAAATTATTTTTTGCCAACTTAAATTTGGACTTAGATTTGATCCATGAAGAATTATTTCTTTTAACCCAACCCACTATTTTGTCCAACACATGAAAGAAATAATCTAATAAGTTTCTCTAGTATTTTCTCAACAAAACTTGAACAAGTTTTTTCAACTCGAAAGAAATTTTTTTTATGACCATGAAAGAATATTTTTCCCTAATTTTACATACTCTTCCTTACCTCATTTTTTTTTTTCTCATTTTAAGCTTTTGTATTCCTCTCAAGTCTAAAGCTTGGGTTTATTTTGTTGAGATATTATTGAACCCATCTACTTTGTTCAAATACTTTATTTAGAAGTGCATATAAACTAAGGTGGTATTGTTGGGATCTTGGAAGACTTATTGCAAATAACTTTTGCATCAAGAGAGAAATAATAAAGTCTTAAGGAAGAATAATTCATCCTTGACAACAACAAAAGCTTTACTATTCAAAATGCTTTAACAACTAAGTACATTTCTTTATTTTAATTTAAACATAGATATATTATTTAATTAGTATGATTGCTGATAGCATATTTTCCATGATATATATGTGTGTGTGTGTGTGTTTTCACTCGTATAATTTGGTTATGATAAACTAAATAATCTAATCTATAATTATTTTTGGCTTACACTTAATATAAATAAATTTGATAGACTCAATAGTTTTAGCTTATGAAATGTCAAGATGAGAGTGATTCTTTCCCAAAAAGAGTCAAAGAAAATTTCATAGTGTAAGGAAGAAAAACCAATATCAATGATAGATGAAAGTTGAAAAAAATATATAAAAAGAGAGGTTTGACGATGATCAAACTTTATTTATTAGATTGAGTTTTATGCGATGTAATGATTGAACTAGAGAAAGGTCATTCAAAAAATAACTTTAAAATACCTTTAAAAAACTTCTAACCCTCAACAATATGTTATATGTGGCTGATATTAAAATGAACTTAATGTCTGGATCATTGTTGAGCAAAAGAAATATTTTTAAGTTGGTTTTTTAGAGTGACAAATTTATACTCTTTAAAAATAGAATGTTCATAAGAGAGGGGTATCTTAGTGATGACCTCTTCAAAATTAATATATTGACCATTGTAACAATGAATAATAAAAAGGAAAATTATAATAAATTTTCTTCTTACCTGCTTAAGTCTTGTGATGTGTGGTATAATAGGTAAGATAATGTGAATTATAATTCTATATAAAGGTTAATAAATCTTAATTTATTAATAAGTATGATGTTTGAGAAAAATCATTAGTGTAAGGTTTATGTAGAATCAAAATTCACAAAAAGACTTCTTTTCATTTAATTAAAAGTAGTGAACCTCTAGGTTTAATTTACTTGAATATCGAAGATTTAAGTTTGTGCGAACCAGAGGTGAAAAAAATAATAAATTATTTTTATAAATGTTTGTAAAAAATATTGTTATACTTATTTCCTTAAAAAAAAGATGAAGCTCTTGTAATGTTGAAACATTACAAGAATAAAGTTGAGAATTAATTTGATAAGAAAATAAAGGTAATAAGAAGTGATAAATGTGGAAAATATGAAGCATCATTTGGCAAATTCTGTTCCCAAAATGAAATTATCTACCAAACTATCACTCCTTATTCATCATGACAAAATAACATAGCAAAACATAAGTGATGAATGTCATATTGATAAGTTTGAAAGTATATTAAAACTTGTGGGGAAAGGCAATTCTAATTGCCAATAATATACTTAACAAAGTACCCCTTAAAATGTTAGAAAAAGATACCATATGAATTATAAAAAGATAGGAGATCTTTCTACAAATACCTCAAAATATGGGAATGTCTTACAAATATAGTTATACTCTATCCTAAAAATATCAAGATAAGACTAGAATTGTGGATTGTGTCTGCTTGCAATAATAATGGATATCTACTTCTTCTACATAAGTCAAGTATTCAGAATCTTCATCCTAATACTAATGGAATCAAGGAATGTTTTTTTATTAGAAAATTTTTTTCATTTAAAGAAGCACAAGAAAACCATTCACTTAAGAGAATGATTGAGGGTAGTTTGAGTAGTCATCATCAATCGAAAGATAATGAAATTGAGTTTAGGAGTAAAAATGAAAAAATGACCAAAACCTTTGGTCCTAATTTTCTAACATATTTGTTGAAAAATGAATCTCAAACCTACTCCAATGCAATGTCTTGTCCAAAGCTTCTTATTAGAAGGAAGTAGTCAATATATGAAATAGAATCCATTATTAATAATCATACATAGGAACTATTGGAGCAAGTAAACCATTAGGTCATAAATGAATCTTCAAAAGGGAGATGAAACCTAATGACACTATTGATAAATACAAAGTTAGTCTAATTGTTAAAGGATTTAAACAATATGAAAGTGTAGATTATTTTGATATATATTCACTTGTATCAAGAATAAATTCTATAAGAACATTAATAGTCATCATAACTATTAACAAGTCTGAAATACATTAAATAGATGTTAAAACAAGCTTTTTAAATGGTGATATTGATGAAAAGGTTTACATGGAACAACCCGATGGGTTATTGTTAATGGACAAGAAAAAAGTTTATAAACTTGTCAAATCATTATATGGTTTGAAACAAACACCTAAATAACGACACAAAAAAATTCATAAGATTATGTTGTCAAATGAGTTCAAAATCAACAAAGTTGATATATGTATTTATGTAAAAAATATAGATAAAGGTTATGCCATTATATATCTTTATGTAGACGATATGCTTGTTTTGGGTATTAATAACTACACGATCAAGTTTATTACTAAAATGTTAACTAACAAGTTTGACCTGAAAGACTTGGGTATTACTGATGTCATACTAGGAATAAAAAAATTTCAAGACTTTTGATGAATTAGTATTGTTCCAATCTGACTATGTTGATAAATTTTTTATAGGAGATAATAACATTATGAAAACACCAATGGACATAGGTGTCTATCTATCCAAAAAATACAATGGAATAAACCAATTGAAGTATTCTTGAATAATTGGTAGCCTAATAAATGTCATAAATTATATAAGGCCTAATATCGCTTACTTGGTTAGCAAATTGAGTAGATTTTCCAATAAACTAAGTATGAATAATTGGAAAGCAATAAAAGGGTACTTAACCTTGGACTATGTTCTACATTATACTGGTTACCCGATGGTACTTGAAAGGTATAGTAATGCTAATTGAATATTTGGCACTAAGGACTCAAAATCCATAAGTGGATAAATCTTCACACTTGGTGGATTAGCTATGTCATGGAAATCCTCTAAGTAAACATGTATTATAAGACCCATGATGGAATCAGCCTTTATTGCTCTTGACAAAGTTGGAAAGGAAGCCAAATGGCTTTAGAAATTCTTAGAGGATATTTCATGTTGGCCAAAACCAATGCTAGCTATTTGTGTGTATTGCGATTGTCAGTCAACAATTGAAAGGGCACATAGTAGTGTGTATAAAAATAAGTTTAGATATACAACATCGACATAATATCGTTAAATACTTGTTCTCAATTGAAATTATTTCCATTAACTATATATGTTAGGCAAAGGTTTGCCAAGAGAGCTTGTGTATAATACATCGATGAGAATGAGTTTAAAACCTTAGAGAAAAAAATGAAAGAGTGTAATGATAGTAACCATAATTAGTTGATTGAAGATTCCAAGATTTAGGTTTAAATATAAAACTAAGTCATATAACATTCTCGGTAGCATTAAAAAATTATTATTTATTGCTTATTTCTATGTGAAATATGTGCTAGCTACAACATGATAAAGGGTGAACACTGCTTTTAATGATTTTCATATCATTGTATACCAAATAGAGTATAACATAATACTTTTAATAAAAAAATCACCTATATGAGTGAGAAATGTTGCTGTTTTTTTAAGAATTTTGTTAAATGTTGAATTATCAAAAGTATTCATGAATCCAAGAATTGTTTAAGGTCAAATTGAACATAATAGTGAGCACCAAATGAAATTTGTAGGTAGAAAACAATGTGAGTATTATTATCTTAATTTACATAAAAAAAATAGTTCAAGACATCACGTTCACTTTTCCTTGTTCCCATGAAATAATGAGTGAACAATCAATTCTGGATTTGTTTATATCTGATAAATCTGATAGTATTTTACCAAGAAAGGTTCAAAGTAAAAGGCTATCTATCTTGATATAATGATCCATCAAATCAATATCTCTCAGCAAAGCTTCGAGTTATTTTCAAACTAGCTAGATAATTTTCATTCATGTAGGAGATTATTGAAAAATTTGATTAATGGGTGCATTTAAGGCCAAATTAAAAATGAAGTCCACTAAATTTTTGGGTTAAATTTTTGTTGAAATTTAATCTCAAACATAATTTCTTTAACATGGAACATTAACAGTTTATAAAACTTTACGGGTGAATGAGAAATTAATCTAAAAAAACCCTTGATTAGCATGTTTTAGTGAAACCAAAATCCCTATAAAATAATTGTATCCCACGTAGAAAAGAAACACAAATTTCTTGCAATTTATGAAATGGAAACTTTAAAAGTTAATATTGGGCCCAAAAGGCTTCCAAGCTTTAGAGGGAAGGGGTCCTAGGCAAAATAGGTTTTGGGCTAGAATCCACACATAGGTGTGCGTCTGCTCAGCTCGGCTCATTCTCAAGCTTCGAGCATAAGCCTTGGTTTTGGTTTGGGTTCATTGCAAAAAATATTTTAGGTTACAAAATATTATTTTTGGTCAATTTAAATTTAGGTTTGGATTTGATCCATGGAGAATTATTTCTTCATAAAAAAACAAAACTTTCTTACAATTTATAAAATGAAAACTTTAAAAGTTAATATTGAGCCTAAAAGGCTTCCAAACTTTTAGAGGAAAGGAGTCCTAGGCAAAATGGGCTTTGGGCTTAAACCCATACACGTGTGGTGTTTGCTCGACTCGACTCATTCTCGAGCTTTAAGCTTGAGCTTGGATTTTGGTTTGGGTTCATTGTAAAATAAGTTTTAGGTTATAAAATATTATTTTTGATCAACTTAAATTTAGGTTCAGATTTGGTCCATGAAGAATTATTTCTTCCTGCCTAATCCACTGTTTTGTCTAACCTATGAAAGAAAGAATCCGATAACTTTTTCTAGTATTTTTTTCAATAGAACCTAAACAAGTTTTCTTAACTCAAAAGAAATTTATTTTATGACTATAATGTTCAAGTTTTATTATGAATTTATGGTAGTTAATCAAAAGTTGATATATAAAAATTAATTCTAGTCATTACCATAATTAATTCTTCAACTTTTTCGCTTCCAAAATTAACTATAAGAAAGGGGATTGAAGGAAGAGTTCAACATAATTTTTTATCATAGTTTTACAAACTTTTCCTTACCTCAAATTTTAATGTTTTTCTCCTTATTTTCAAGCTTCTAAATTCCTCTCAAATCTAGAACTTAGATTGAAATACCTTATTTAGAAGTGTGTATAAACTAAGGTTGTGTTGTTGGTATATTGCTTATTGTAAATAACCTTTATACCAAGAGATGAGCAATAAAGTCTTAAGAAAGAGTGATTCATCATTGACAACAACAAAAGCTTCACTATTCAAAATGTTTCAACAAGTATATTTTTTATTTTAATTTAAACATAGATCTATTATTCAATTAGTATGAATGCTAAGATTTTATTTTGATATCAATTACAAGTTGATTTATACTTATTTTGTGTGTGTGTGTGTGGTTTCACATGTATTATTTTATTATGATAAACTAAACAAAAATCTATAATTATTTTTGGCTTACACTTAATATAAAAAAATTTGATAGACTTAATATAATCAATAGTTTTAGCTTATGAAATGTCAAGATGAGAGTGGTTTTTTTCCAAAAAGGGTCAAAGAAAATTTTATAGTGTAAGGAAAAGAAACCAATTGCAATTACATATGAAAAATAAAAAAAAATATAAAATAGAAAGGTTTGACGGTGATCCAACTCTATTTATTAGATGGAGTTTTATACAAAGTAATTATTGAACCAAAGAAAGTTTGAATTCTTGTACATGTCCATTGATGATGAAGCTTTACTTTAAACATTATTTGTATATCATGCATATGACATAAGATATACCAATGAAACCATATCTTGATAAGCTATTTCAAATATTACAAAATTAAATTGTGTGACAAAGTAAGAAAACTATATCTATGTGCTTTTAAAAAGATCATATAAAAGCTTAAGATTGTAATATTTTAAGATAAAACTAATATGAAAACTTATACTATACATCTTGGTGGCCAGAAAGTTAATAAGTCTTTTCTTTTACACATGTGAGGTTTCTTTGTAAAGAGAAAAGAATGGGATTTTCTTTGTTATTTCATATATCATGCTGGAAGCTATGTAGATTTTAGACTTTAGGTGAGAAGAAAATTTAAATGACTCCTTACAATCTCCAGTTTCATATAATGTACTTTTATGATAGCATTCATTTGTGGATATAAGCCAAAGTTATCAAACCATGCAAAATCTTTTTGAGTTAGTGTGATTGTTGATGACATTATTTTGTTTTCATATTTCTCTAGTTATTAATTGTTTTCTGATTCAGTTTCATATATATATATATATATATATATATATATATATATATATATATATATATATAATATTTTTTAAATATCTCTATCACCAAAATTGTTGTTGCTATTGGTAAAAATATTATCATTAAAAAAATATTGTTAATAATAAATATTCTATCAATAATTAATTTATGGATAATAGTTTAAATTACTCATCTATAATTGTTAACTAATGAAAATTTTAATCTCTAAATTATTGCTCACGAAATATTCTATTAGGAATTATTTTTCCTTTGAAATTAAAAAATAATAATTAAATTTCAATAATTAATGATATTAGCAAATAAGATAAATAAAATTAAATTCCATAAATATTCCATTGGTAATTAAAATTAAAAAAGAAATTAATCAAATTAAAAAGTACAATCCAAAAAATGTATTTTTCCATATTTTTATTGATGAAATTATAATATTTTGGCCGTCGATTTTAAAAAATTTAACAAACCCAACAAAAAAAGATATTTTATCGCAAATCTTTTTCATCATCACACATAATCTTACACATCCTAACAATAATAACAAAATTATAAAAAAATAAATAACAAAAACAAAATAATAATCATAACATCCAAAAACATAATAATCTTCCAAAACACACACATCTTTTTAAAGTAATAATTAAAATATAAAGAAATCAATAACAACAACAACAACATAATTATCACAATATCTAAGCAATATAATTAGTCACCATATATATCTACTCAAAATAATACTTAAAAAGCTATAAAGACACAATAGAAGAATGACAAAAATTTTAAAAATAGAAAATTTGCAAGAATAGCATAGAGAAAAATATTAAGTTGAGAAAATAAGAAATAATATACAAAGAAAAAAGGAGACATGTATAAGAAAATAAAATAAAGAATAGAGAGAAAATAAGAGATAAGGTATGAAAAGAATATGGTATATTATAGAGGATAGTTTTGAGATTCTTAAACTTAATTGCATTACAACTTATAATACTATTGTAAGTCATTAAGGTATATTTTGGTATCATAATTTTTTTTCTTGTTATTTTTTCACTGCTAGAAATTATCAAATACCCAACATAAAAAATATCATCGGTAAATTTCAGTGACATTTACCGACAGAATATAACGTCGTTGTTTCCATCGGTAAATATGGAAAGAATTATAGGTGCAAATTGAGGAATGAAAAGGAAAATTGGACGGGTATTCCCTTGTTATTTTCATCGGAAAATATGACGTGTCAATATTACAGATAAAATTACCGATGAAAACTAACCGCCGCTAATATTTGTCGGTGAATTCGTCAGAAATATTTAAGTTATAACATGTCAGCCGTCTTCCCTCCCCCATTTCTTCTTCTTCTTCCTTTTCTTTTCTGTAGAAAACAACACCCCCCCTTCATTTTGTCACAAATAAAGTTCTCATCATCATAAATTCGGCCACCCCAACACTCAATCTCTTAGTATCTCTATTTTGGTTCAAGCTTTTTTAAGATTCGCCATATTAAATAAGCAAACCTACTTATTTTTTGTTGTAGCTAATTTTTTTTTTGTTTCAAAGAATTCAAAGCTAAGCATTTAAATTTAGTAAACTAATATATTTATACTGTCATTGTTGATGTATTAATTGTGACGATTAGGAAATAACTAATTCTTCAAAGTTTTGCTAGGTGGTGAACATTTAAGGTCATGTAAATGAATGTGTACCAGAATCTCCATAGAATTAAGGATATAAAGAAAGCACGAAATATCCAAAATGGTGAAGCAACAGTCACTTTCTGGGAGCCAGCCAAAGCAGAAAGAAAAAGTTGGTGAAAAACAGCAATGGAGAGGCATCTTGACCTCATCGAGT
>Ga0325410_1004171_pt1 | contig 16213 bp, 8 predicted proteins | sample PopdelMetagenome_16_FD_206182 | JGI IMG/M metagenome (GOLD analysis project Ga0325410, IMG submission 206182) | Populus deltoides microbial communities from Bellville, Georgia, United States - Xylem-PdIQD-R3 | ecosystem: Host-associated > Plants > Phyllosphere > Stem > Wood/Secondary xylem...
ATACCCACCAAACCAAACCAAACCACACTGTTACTTCTGTAATAACTAATAATAACAACAATACTAACCCTCATAATTAGTTTATTTCATCAAATTTTAAATTTATTATTTAATAATTATAAGTTTATGTTTTTTTAAAATTACTATACTTAACCGTTAACTTTAAAATTAATAAAAATATGCAAAAACTAACTCCAACACTTATAATAATAATAATAATTAAAAAACAACAACAATACCATCTCATGTATATCCATACGATTTTTCCTGTTTCGAATGAAGGGTTCGAAGGGGACAAAAGCACCTCTGGACCCCACCTTCCCATTACCATACCCTCCACTGTTGTTCTCTGCAATTTGAAGAGAAGGGGGGGAAGAGAAGAAGATACAATCGTCCTCGCCGATGCGCACGCTCTTTTTAATGAATGGGTATTTGTGTCCTCTTGCAGACATGATCATATCGTTGAGTATTTGTTTTAATTCATGATGATGCTCAAAGTGTTGACTTCTGTACCTCTCAAGGTCCTAAACAATGGCATTATCTGTAAAACAAGAAACATAAGGATTATGATTGTGATGCATATACATCTATAAATTCAAATAGATTATAAAATTATAGATTGAACTCTCCTGTATAATTCTTGTATGGAAGGTTATGATCCCTCCAATTGGATATTGTTTTTTATTTACAGAATTTTACCCCATATATACCCACCTCCTCAGAGACGCTTGTGATTGGAAGGCTCTACTAAAAGCCCTACAATATCCTAAAATTTGTCCATAGCCTTCGATTAATGTTTGTTAATAATTTACGTTCAATGGCTCTATTTCAAGCAACAATATGGTGCCATTTTGAGGTAATTTCAATAGAAAACCTTGACTAGACGGGTTTGATTTCAAACTCAATTGGAAGTTGAGTGATTAAATTTAACGGCTTAAGTAGTTAACTTATGACCACCCATAAACCAAGAGTTTGGTCTAGATCGGGTTTGATTTCAAACTCAGTTGGGAGTTGAGTGATTAAATTTAACGGCTTAAATAGTTAACTTATGATTCAATTAACTCGATTAATTCTAGTTGAGATTACACATAGACAACACTAAAGTTTTTTTTTCATGAGTTTTTTATGTAAAATAACTTTTTATATTTTTTTATTAAAATAAAGTTATTTTAATATAAATTCGAGTTAATCCACCAAGTTACTTATACGTACTTAACTCAATCAATTTACAACCTAAATTTTGTATCGGGTTAAACTTTAAGTTGGTATAATAACTATGTTTTTACAAACCACTTAAAATCATACATTTTTTTAAATCTTCTCTCTCATGTTTTTCTTTTTTTTTTTATTAAATAAATATTGGTAGTCACACTTTAATACCATGAAATGTCTAGCACGCGCTATACACAGAAGCAGGCGCATAACAAAGCAATAGAAAATGCACGATTCCTATAATGCCCTCAGAAAAGGGACTGGACGAGACGTACGGTTTATTCCTTGTAGAGTAAAAGACTGCAAAAACACTTTAATTCTGTTTTTTTTTTTTTTACTTCTTTATTTCCGACTGTTCAATCTGTTTATCCATTATCCAAAGTTTTTTTTTTTTAGAATATCTCATAAATAAAAAATAAAATATTTTACAGTTTGTTGGAGAAAGATACTTCTTCTGTTGGCTGACGAGAGCATTGCTTGTACTTCTTTAAAATCCAATGGTGTTTTGGTTTTTTCTTTGTATTTTTCAAGGGATCATTCTTTGGTAATATTGTTTAATTTTATTTTTATTTTAATTTAAAATTAATTTTTTATAATTTTAATATTCTGATGTTAAAAATATTATTTTGATATATTTTTAAATTTAAAATATTCTAAAAAACACTTTTTACTATATTTTTAAACAGGTATAAAAATTATCCGTCAGCTCATGATCACCTTGTTTAATATTCTTGTTTTACTATAGGATGATTAATTTGAGTTTTTATTTATTTGATTAATGTGTCATGAAGTTCTTTTTTTTTTTTACCAGATGCTGATTTTCTTACATGGTGGCCTTGCAAATTAAGCAAGGGAGGTTGGCACTTGGATTCGAATAAAAAACGCGACTGAAATTTGAAATCAAAGCACTACTGGTCATCTGATTATTGCCGAAGAAAACTTGCAAGGCGACAAAGGAAGATGCTTGTTCATTCACTTCTAAGCCAATTTACCCCGAGTTATCATTGCTGTCGAGGGAACCTAACTAATATATATGATCGCTAATTATAGAGAACATAAAGAGGTTGGTCTCCTGATTTCTTCCAACAGAGATAAAATCGACGCATGATCATTAGACTAATTAAGATTATGTAAATGGGAAGGTATATATATATAGAGTAGACAGGCACAAGCGTTAATTATCTTAAATATATCCTTAATTACACCAATTGTATGGTTTGAATTATCATTATATCGCCAGCTGCAGGCAGCTTCCTGGCCTTTTTCAAGCGGAGCTATCATTGTATGGCAGCCCCATGCACCTTCAAGCAGGCAGGCTCGTTAAATATTTCTAGCAAAGGACAAATCTTATGCTTACATCCATACAATCTCGTAATCAATAAAAGATTATCAGTTGATTAATTGACAACACATTAATTTTAGAAAACGCCCAGCCAGTTATGAACAACGTAAAAAGATGTTGGATGGAGGTATTCCAAATTAAGTCGAGATCTAGCTGAAAATTAATAAATTAAAATACTGAAAAGTTGGAGGATAGATGATTCTGCTTGGAGCTTTGTCGTTATCATGGGAAATACTGTAGCAGCATTAATAATGATACAAAGCAAGTTAATAAATAGTCATCATGGTAAAGCCTTAAGCAAAGTCAAAAAACCAGCACAAAAGAGCAACCACCGTTTCAGTATGCTCGATGCTGTGCAAAGCTTAATTAATGACCAGAATGTTGGACTGCCACCACTTTATTTTAATAAATTAATGGACATTGTGGGCAATTCAAAGAGTTTGAAACATCCCCGCCAAGCTCTGTGGAAGACTTGCAATCCCAAAATGTGAGGGTAATAAAAGACAATTTCTGACAGGTGACAAGACACAAGTCATGTACCTTGGTCGTGCATCCAGTATACATACAGCGAGAGAATTATACACACTTACATGCATCCTCTGATCGAGAACTGCAGTTGAATGAATGGCTGCGTCGTGGTTGATTTCAATAGGTTGTCATTAAGGGTTTGCTGGTCTGGTCATCTACAACTTGGATTTTCTAAACACCCCTAGCTAGAGTTATATTACACGACAGGAGGCTCGAGTCACCTTACTTGTCGAAACCCCAAGTAGGGATCGAAGAGCGGATAGTTAATTTAAGAAGAATATGGTGGGAAATTGAAATGACTTTCTTGGATCCTGAGAGGGACGATTGTAACAGTGACTCATAATTTTGATCACATTATTAAGCAAAGAAAAAAGGGAACACGGAATCATGAAAGGGGGAAACAAAAGAAAGGAAAAAGAAATCCAAGAAAACGTAAAGTATACGAGGAAAAATACAGGTATTTCACAAGAACAGGTGAGGTGAGATAAAAGATAGAAATGGAAGTAAAGAGTAAGGGAGCTACGTCTCATAATCATATGGTTACAGTAGCAAGTACTTTCCCTATTTCTCTCTTTTTTTTCTTTCATATACCCACCCACCATCCGCATTCGGCACCAAGAAAACCCACTGAAGCTCAGCAAAACAATCATGATGAATCACCCTCTGCAGCCAGCACTCTCAAAAAGCATAATCATCTCTCTCTATCAAAACCTTCCTTCCCTTAAATCTACCTCTCTTAACTCCACACTTCTCTCAACCAGATTTCTCACTTCCCCACAACCATGAAACTTCCTTTTCTTTCCTTTCTAGTTACATTCTCCTTCTTCTTCTACCTGTTCAAAACTTCTCTTCTAGTCTTCTCTGCTTCAACTCCCCCTCTCCCTCTCCACTCTCTTCTCTCCATAAAGACCTCCCTCAAAGACCCTCTCAACACTTTCCATGACTGGAACTTGTCCAAGGCTTCAATCCAAGACCCAGTTTGGTGTTCATGGTCTGGCATCAAGTGCAACCCAACAACTTCTCAAATCACATCACTTGATCTCTCCCACCGCAATCTTTCTGGTGTTATTCCAGCTGAAATTAGATACTTAACCAGCTTAGTTCACCTCAATTTGAGTGGGAATGCATTTGACGGGCTTCTTTCACCTCTCATATTTGAACCAAGTGACCTCAGGATTCTTGACATCAGCCACAACAACTTCAATTCAGAATTCCCACCTGGGATTTCCAAGCTCAAGTTTTTGAGAGTCTTCAATGCCTACAGCAACAGCTTTACAGGTCCATTGCCTAAAGAATTTGCCAAGCTGCGCTTCTTGGAGGAGCTCAACCTTGGTGGAAGCTACTTCAAGGGAGAAATTCCAAGGAGTTATGGAAGCTTCCTGAAATTGAAGTACCTGGACTTAGCTGGAAATGAACTGGAAGGACCATTGCCACCCGATTTAGGATTCTTGATCCAGCTCGAGCACCTGGAGCTTGGCTACAATGAACTCCTATCAGGCAATGTTCCAGAAGAATTTGCATTGTTGACTAATCTCCAGTACCTAGATATCTCACAGTGTAATCTATCAGGCAATCTCCCGCCACAACTCGGAAATCTTACCAAACTCGAGAACTTACTCCTTTTCAAGAACCAGTTTACTGGTGAAATTCCGGTGAGCTACACCAATTTGAAAGCTCTCAAAGCACTTGACTTATCCGATAATCAGCTTTCAGGAACAATTCCAGAGGGATTATCTTCCTTGAAAGAGCTAACCAGGTTGAGTTTGCTGAAAAATGAACTCACCGGCGAGATACCACCGGGAATTGGCGAGTTACCATATCTTGACACGTTAGCTCTCTGGAACAACAACCTAACGGGAATCCTCCCGCAAAACCTTGGTTCCAATGGGAATCTACTGTGGGTCGACGTCTCAAACAACTCGCTCTCAGGCCCAATTCCTCCAAATATTTGCCAAGGAAACAAGCTTTACAAGCTCATTCTGTTCTCCAACAAATTTTTTGGTAATTTACCAGATTCTCTAGCAAACTGCACCTCTTTATCCAGGTTCCGAATCCAAGACAACCAACTCAACGGCTCTATCCCTTACGGATTCGGCCTCTTGTCTAATCTTTCCTTCATGGATTTAAGCAAGAATAACTTCACAGGTGAAATTCCTGATGATCTTGGCAATTCCCAAGAGCTTCATTTCTTGAACATTTCTGAAAACTACTTCCACACTGCTTTACCGAACAACATTTGGAGCGCGCCGAATCTTCAGATTTTTTCCGCCAGCTCATGCAAGCTCAAGAGCAAAATACCAGATTTCATCGGATGCAGCAATCTGTACAGGATAGAATTGCAAGAGAATTTGTTAGATGGCAGCATTCCATGGGATATTGGTCATTGTGAGAGGCTTCTTTCACTTAATTTAAGCAGCAATTCTCTTACTGGTATTATTCCGTGGGAGATTTCTACACTTCCTGCCATCGCTGATGTCGATTTGTCCCGTAATTTACTCACTGGTTCCATTCCTTCAAATTTTGCTAATTGCTCGACTTTGGAGAGTTTTAATGTGTCCTATAATTCGTTAACGGGTCCAATCCCTGCGTCCGGTACAATTTTCCCAAATTTGCATCCCTCCTCCTTTTCGGGCAATCTAGGCTTATGCGGTGGGGTTCTGCCGAAGCCGTGCGCTGCGGATACGTTGGGGGCTGGAGAAATGGAGGTCCGCCATAAACAGCAGCCCAAAAGGACTGCTGGGGCTATAGTGTGGATTATGGCAGCTGCTTTTGGTATTGGCCTGTTTCTGCTAGTGGCTGGGACTAGGTGTTTCCATGCGAATTACAGCCGTAGATATAGTGATGATCGAGAGATCGGACCGTGGAAATTAACCGCCTTTCAACGGTTGAATTTCACGGCTGATGATGTGCTTGAGTGTCTATCAATGTCTGATAAGATTTTAGGGATGGGGTCAACGGGGACGGTCTACAAGGCCGAAATGCCAGGTGGCGAGATCATAGCAGTGAAAAAGTTGTGGGGTAAGCACAAGGAGAATATCAGACGGAGGAGAGGGGTGTTAGCTGAGGTGGATGTTTTAGGTAATGTGAGGCATAGGAACATAGTGAGATTGTTGGGATGTTGCAGCAACAGGGAGTGCACAATGTTGCTATACGAGTACATGCCCAACGGGAATTTAGAGGATTTGTTGCATGGGAAGAACAAGGGAGAGAATTTGGTGGCTGATTGGTTTACGAGGTACAAGATTGCACTGGGTGTGGCACAGGGGATTTGTTATTTGCATCATGATTGTGATCCTGTGATTGTGCACCGTGATCTTAAACCTAGTAATATATTATTGGACGGTGAGATGGAGGCTAGAGTGGCAGATTTTGGGGTGGCAAAGTTGATCCAAAGTGATGAGTCCATGTCTGTCATTGCTGGGTCTTATGGCTACATTGCACCAGGTATGGTCCTGTCTCTGTTCCTCTCTATTTTATTTGATGGTACAATTTATGCTAGTTTGGAATTTGTTAGTGTCAAATGCATTTCATTTCTGAGAGAAACATAAAACAAGGGAACCGATCCTTATATTAAGAACTTGGAATTTAATTGTTAATAGTCAGTTTCTGTAAGAATTTAGAGTCTGTAGTTCGGCACTGCAGCAGCTCTCTCCCTTTATTTCGTTGCCATAAACAACTTAATTAAGTGATGTTGGGATAACAAAGAAAACAAAAGAGGAAAGACAACTGCGTTACAAGGGTACTAGATTCATGAGTAGGACGGAAAGTATAGAAATTCTGTTTTCTTTCCAGGAGAATGGTGATCTTCAACGTAATATTGCTTGCTTACTTTTCTTTACTTGAGAGTCCAAGTCTGGCTTGTTTGCAAACAGTATCGGACAGAAGCTGGTTACGTTTAAAGTTCTAGGAGACCTTTTGTCTTTCTCCGTTTAGTTCGTTTTGTTGTTCTATCTAAGATATGGGGGTGTCAAATCTAGAAACAGAACACGCGAATTGAAGATAATGCCACATTAAAAAAGAAAAACACTATTCAGTGGTGTTATTTTCTTGATTATTACGGTATGAAAGACATCCATCCATATTTGATTTTGCAATTGCAAGAGGAGGAGTGGTTAGTACTACAGTACAGAGTGCTGTGGAGGGGCGGGGCTGGCGTCATTCCTTCTATTGGCGCCGCGAATTTGGAATTGTTTGAAACCTTTAAGTGCATGGCGCACTCACTGCTGCGCGTGAACCCTCTACTCTTTTTTTTTTTTTTTTTTTGGGGGGGGGGGTTTGGATTTACCATATACAGTTGGACCCCACAGAAATTCTTTTAGATCCTTTCATTCATTGCAGTTTTTGACTTCGTGATGCACTAGGCATGATTTCTTTAGTGTTTTGGATTGAATTGGGTGGCTGATATATTGCTTTCTTCTCTCTTTTGCGCAGAGTATGCATACACACTACAAGTTGACGAGAAGAGTGACATTTATAGTTACGGGGTGGTGTTAATGGAGATTATAAGTGGTAAAAGGTCAGTCGATGCTGAGTTTGGGGATGGTAACAGCATTGTTGATTGGGTAAGGTCTAAGATAAAGAATAAGGATGGTATTAATGACATTCTGGACAAGAATGCTGGGGCATCCATTGCATCTGTGAGGGAAGAAATGATGCAAATGCTTAGAATTGCTTTGCTATGCACCAGCCAGAATCCGGCAGACCGACCGTCGATGAGGGATGTAGTGCTGATGCTGCAAGCAGCCAAGCCCAAGAGGAAATTGCCTGGAAGCATAGTTAGTGTTGGTGGTGGTGACCACATAGTTACTGCTGATGGGGCTATTGCTCAAAAGCCTGCAGTTGAATGTTAATATGATTAATTTTACCGGTTTTATCTTCTTTTTCCTAAATGTTATTTTTCAAATGGTGGGGATTGGTATAGGAGAAGTGATTTTTCTTTTCTTTTCAAGTGTTCTTGCTCTTATTTCTTTAATGTTATATTGCGTTATGACCTTTTGTTGTGTGACGCTTATAATTAATTAAAGTTAATGATTGTCAGTATGGAAAGGCATGGAGGGTGGGGTCAAAAGTATCCAAGGACAAAGGTTTTTAACATGAAAAGTCAACCAAGGGAGCAGTGATTGATTGTTTAATAATGTATTAAAATTAAATTAAATTTTAAAAAAAATTAAATTCTCATAAAACATCGTTTTTACAGACTCAAATTTACGAAATCAAATTACCCCAAGGGGGAAGGAGCAGAGAGGAATAAGCTCCCGAATGAGCATACAATGCATATGGGTGAGCGCTACTAACCTGAGATTTGTTGATATCTAAACAATGAATGCAGGGAGGATTTGTTTTAATTTGAACGTTCGAAATAGATTCTCTTAGGAAGGTAAAAGAGGGTTTGTCAATTTAAATCTAACAGTTTATTCATGTGAATGCCATAAGTACTTTCTTGCTTTCTGTAACATCTTCATAACTGGAAAAAGAAGAAAACGACCGCAAAAACAAGCAGGGGGTCGATCAAGAACTGTACCTTATCAAGCTATTATGAGATTCTTATGCAATAGTGAGGAGTAGAATATTTCAAAACCTTCACAGCAAAGTGGTTTGACTTTCCAAGGGTCCACTATTATGCTGGAATGTTGATGATCTATATAACCTGCAGAAGGTTACGCAGTCCCTTGAACCCTTGCATCTGCTGAGGCGCTGAGGCACCATCTGTTCAGGTTCATTTGCATTTATCCTCAGACTTCATTCGAAGCTCGAAGGTTGGTCTTAAACCCTTAAGGCCCATCAGCTTTATACACTATGCTTGAGCCTGCACTATAGGGCCTGTGCTTCTCATGATTCATTCACAAGTCCACAATCATCTCTCATAATGCTGAAAATTATAATAATTATAATTATAAGAAATAAATACAAAATCTCTTGTAACTTTTCTTTCCTATGGCGCCCGACTCAGGTGCCTCATCATTAATTTGTTTTCCCCTATTTCCAAAGCCCACGTACAAATGGTGGAAAAAGAATGGGACTGATCTCTCGTTCTAAACAGAGAGATATCAACGTAGCTCTGTCCTTTCGTCATTAATCATGTCTTGAGACAGCTTCCTCTTCCTCTGAATCCTGGCCTATTTGCAAGAGATGTACTCTCACACTTTTCTCCCATGCCTGAAAAAGATGATTCACAAAGTAAATATTTAATACATCAAAGAAAACGTTTTTTTTTCCTTTTTTTTACCGTGTAGATAAACTTAACAATTCTGACACAACTCAAGTGAAATCAAGTTTGGGCTAGACACATTCGTTGGACACTCGAACCCCTTTGAAACCTCTTACCCGAACTTGAATATGTGGATTCAAGTCCAAGCGCCTGATTTCACATAATTAGCCGAAATTGGGTCCAGCTTCAGATTTTTCTGTAAGCGGCCAAATATCACTGTGTCAGACTGTTGTCAGTGGCTCAAAAACCCAATTTCGAAACGAATTCAGGCATAAGGTCGGCTCGTTTTAAGAAATTAATTTGAGGTTGTTTTTCTACTCACTATTGATGAGGTATTATTAAGGAACAAAGGAAGATTATGATATAAAAATACTATATGAAGTTCTAAGGTAACAGCTAGCTCTACTAAGCTCACCACTAGTTTAGCAACTACGGTTATTGTTTTCTCCATTTCCTCCAAGCTTTCATCTTGATTTTGCAGTGTGCTCGAAAGCTCTGTAATCAGATAAAGGACTTTCTCGACCTGTTGAACAAGGTATTATTGAGTATATGCCACACGTAAATAATCATATCAGCCCAGGAAAAGAAGACACAAATTAACCTGGGAGAGGAATTTATTTATGGTCCCTTCTATGCTATCCATGACCTGCGCAGCATTGCTAATAGCTATGTAGACTGATTCCACATCTCCCTGTTGAGGAATCAAGAAATTAATTTTCGGAAAAGAATTTAAATTAAACAAATTAAGTAGACACCCCTCTAATCATGAAATACCTTAGCATCTTCTTCAAGAGGGAGTTTGACTGACAATGCTGATAGTTTCCTTGTCACTCTGCCCACTGCTTCAAAGTTTTTACCCTCTAATTTTGCCCATTCATTAAGCAGTTTCATTTGTGGGTTGATAATTTGACACAATTTGACCTCGTGCTTCAGCTTTCGGATTTGAATTCGCTTTTCTAGTATGATATTTCTCGTGTTGACGATTCTAAGCCAAACATGAAATAATTTATCCTGGAAATTAAGGAAATAGAGATGGAAAAAGTTAGAACATGGATAATTACACTAATCTGGAATTAAGATTGAGCAGCTGAATCGAGTTGCAATGAACAATAGCAGCAAACTTCAAATGTCAGTTCATAAACACGAAACGGTGCGCCTGCCTGTTTAATTTGATATGAGTTCTCGCACCATGAAATTAAATTTTTTTTGGTTACTGCTAGCTACCTAGTTACCTAGATTGTAACCTGGAAGTAAGTGAAACTTACCTCAGCAACTGTCTTCACATAGGACATAGCAGCATCAGCCCTAGCATTAACAAACCTCCACTGCAACAACCTATTGTACAAAACCCTATACCTATGGTACTCCTCTTCTTGGATTGGATTCACCTTCTTTTGCTTGAAGTACCTCAAAACACTATTCATAGCACCACCACCACCGTTACCTTTAACCTTCCCTCTCATATCTCCACCAATCCCTGGTGATGACTCTGGTGTCGGAAACACAGGAGATCGTCCAGGTGATAATGCCCATGCTGACTGTGAAGACCCTGCTGAAGACTTCGTCCTCTTAATTGCAGCAGAGCTGTTACGTGGACTAGTACTGCCTCGGTGCAAGAACTTAACAAATCCATCTTTGCCTCCGCTCTCCTTATGTTGACTGCTAGGTTTCTTGTGCATGTTAGTTAAAGAAGTGCCAGTAGTATAATTACATGAAGGGTTTACATTTTCATTTCTTGATCTTGTAGTTGATTTTGATCGGTTATTAACCAAACTTCGGTTCGTGGATAGCGAGCTTGAATTGTTTTCGGCTTCACTTCTACTTCGACTTAGGCACGGTGATGGTGACAATGGCGCTGGTGGCTGCCGTCTACGCGTGAGAGGGTATTCCATTTTATTGTTCCTGACAAGTATTTTTTTAAAAAAAACTGATCAATTAAGTTCTGTTAGAGGACGCTTTGATACCATATATATATATATATATATATATATATATAGGAAAGGAGGATGTATGAAGTTGTTGCATGGTTTTTTCAAAATAATTTCATTAAGGAGGAGTTGATGGCACGTTGAGTTAGGACTGAAATGCATGTCAATGGGACAAAGAAAGGGGACTTCCTTTCATTCACGAATTGAAGTAAAGGCTTCCACGATGATTTCCATTTTGATTTGTACCAAGATTAGTATTTTAATATTAGGTTTTCTTTATAGAAATAAATTGACCCCCGCAGGGCAACCACCATGGAATTCTGCTTCAATATATATATATATATATATATAGACACACACACACATAGAGAGAGAGAGGGAGGGAGGGAGAGAGATACTGACCATCATATACCTGTACTCTAACATGGAATATAACATCTTGCCTTTTAACACCTCCTCACGTATGTTATGGGCACAAAGTTTTTTAGTTGTTCTATATTATATTAATGGCTTGCGCTATGTTATATGTTATGAGTTGAATAAAATAAAAAATAATCAAGTGTGATTAATGCTTTTCTAGTATAAAAAAGTTAAATGATGTGAGAGTTGATTTAATATGATTTGGTTGACTTGACGAGTCTAAAAACAACCTGAACAATCGATAAAAATATGTTTTGACTATAAAAAAATTAAAACGACATCTTTCTTTTTAATGTTGAGACGACAACATATTGTATCGATCCAGGTCAACCCGGATTAACATTCAAAATCTACAACCCAGGTCGTGAAACTATAATAACCCCGTATAAAGAAAACCAAAATAAATTATGAAGATCAAGTCCCAATCAATCCAATGTTAAAAGATGAAATTAAAAAAAAAAGACACAAAAAATGAAACCTTAATAAAATAATATATATATATATATATATATATATATATATATATATATATAGGAATCATTGATTATGGTCTTACATAAAAAATATTTATTAAACCTTAGTACATTCACTACTAATATAAAAAAAATATTTAAGAATTATCTTAACCTAAATTTTTAAGTTGTCAAGTAAAACCCCCAAGATATAATTTATATTATTCTCTAACAACTTCCTGAAAAGAAAACTCTTTGAACTTAAAACTTACATAGACTCACACTGCATCGTACTATTAATTTTATCAAATGAAAGAGGATGATGAGGTATAAACTTGTGGCCACTAGATCAACATTATTGTGATACCATGTTAAGAAATCATCTCAACCCAAAAACTTATATTGTTAGGCAAAACTTCAAGATATGATTTGTATTGTTCTCTAACACACCTTTTCGAGCGAAAATTCTTTAAACTTAAAACTTGCACAGACAAATAGAATAAGAGTGGTGAATTTTGAACTTGTGACCACTAAATCAACCTTACTCTGATATCATGTTAAAAAACTATCACAACTCAAAAGCCTTATATTATTAGATAAGATCGATTTCAGGATATGTTTTGTATTATTATTTATTTTTCAATTACTTAAACAAATAATTTATAATATTTTTGTTGATTTATACTTATTATTTCTATTCATCCCGAGTATAATTAAAATTAAAATTTTATAAAATTCAACAAACCTTTTAATTAGAATAATTTTATAAGAAATCCTTAGTTATAATCTTATAATACCATTGGCTGACTTTTTAGAAAAAAATACATTTTCTTTTATTCAGAACATTTTTTGATGTGGAATCCAAGAAAGAATAGAACTTTTTTTTCTTTTTTATTTATTTATTTATTTATTAAAAGACATATGAAACTTTATTCTAAAAGCATGATATAGAAAAAAAGTACATTATTTTAGTTTTTAAGTATGCTTATAGAAAAATTATATGAGATTTTGGAGAATTATTTTTTGGAAGTTCTATACATATACATATATGTGGAATTTATATTTTCTAGCTATTAATTAATTTAACAATATATGAAAAACTAAAAAAAATTATTAAATATATAGTTGAATACTACACATGTGATGCACTTAATTTGTAAGAAAAACTAATAATAAAATACATGTAAAATATTGATTTCGATATCAAATATAAACTTACAAGTCTATAAAAAAATAATAAAAACTCTTAGTATTTTGTTCATTAAAAGTGAATTGAATAGTAAATTTTCAATAATAATAAAGAAAGAGGATGTATAACAATATGTTCATTAAAAGTGAAAAATCTAATTTCACTACCAGAAAATTGATAAATACAAATGGAAATACCGACAGAATATTTTCATCGGTAAATTTTCGAGGGATTTTACCGACGGAATTACCGTGGGAAAAAAATTTAAAACAAAGCAAAAAAAAAAGATGACGTGTTATTTTTACCAACGGAATTACCGACGGAATTTTCCGTCTGTAAAATCCCTCGGTCATTCCGTCGGTAAACTGTGAACATTGTTCATCATGTCAATTACAAAGGGAATCCACGACGGAATTTTCCGTCGGTATTTTCCAGAGAGTGTTATTTAGCGGTTTTCTGAAAAAATTCAATTAATTAAAATTTTTCATTTAAATATTACAGACGGAATCACCGACGGATTGAAAAACCGTCGGTAATTGTTGGCGGTTTCTGAAAAAATTTTATGAAAGTAAAAATTTAAATTAAATATTACCGATAGAATTACCGACGGAATAATTAAAAAATATTAATATTCAATTATCCGTCGGTAAATCCGTCGGTAACGCACCCCAATAAAAAGCCTGAATCCCCTTATTTCACAAGAGACAGACCCATTTCTTCTCCTTATTCTTCTTATTCTTCTTGTTCTTCTACTTCTTCTTTTTATTCACTATATGTAAAAAACATCAATATATATTTCTTTCTCTTCTTTTCTCTCCTCATCTCCTTCTCTTTTCCTCCATGCTTGGGTATGTCTTCTTCTTCTTCTTTCTTTTATTATCCTCTTAGTTTTTTTTTTAATTAATATGCTTAACGAAATTTTTTCTTTCTCCTTAGCTTCACTTGCAACTACATTAAGGTAAGATTTTTTTTTTCTTCTTTTTTCATGATTTTTTTCACTATATTTGTTTTTTATTTTATTTTTAATTGTTTTTGTTCTTAATATTTGTATAAATGTTGTTGTGAGATTTTTTTTTTCATATGAGATCAATTTTTAGTTGATTTATTTATAGGATTTTTAAATTTTTAGCAATTGCAACTTTATTTTTTTCATATGAATTTTTTTAGTTGAATTTATTTTTTTTTTTTATTTATTTGTTGCAAATTTGTTTGAGTTGATTTTCTTATTCTTTTTTCCAAGCATTTTTTAGTATATATTATACAATGTTAATTTATGCTAATTTAATTATTTTATAATTTTATAAAATGAATTTTTTAAAAATGTTTTTAAATAATTACCGATGGAAATTCCATCGGTAATAAAAAAATATTATTACTGAGGGATATACCGATGAAATGGAGCGGATAAATTTATTTTTTTATTACCAACGGATTTACCGACGGAAAAAAAATTACCGACAAAAGATTCACCGATGGAGAATTTCCGTCGGTGATTCCGTTGGTAAATTAATTACCGACGGAATATGTGTCTTACACCGACGGAAAAATTCCATCGGTAAAACTGTTAAATCTTGTAATGTTGCTTATATATCCCGAGTTTCAAATTAAATCATGTGAGAATTATCCTAACATGATCCGATTGATTTGACAAGTTCAAAAATAATCCGGATGACAGGCAAAAACATGATTTTGTTTTTTTAAAAAAAAAATCAAGATGACATTAACTATAAAATTTCTATTTATTTTATTCTTTGGTTCTCTTTTGTTAAATTATTTATTTCCTTGACAAGTGTTTAGAAATTGGCCATGAATTTGAATATAAAAGGTTGCAATTGAAAAAGAAAAAAAAGAAGTTCAAAGATAATTTGAATAACAGGAAAAAACATGATTTAGTTTTTTTTAAAAAAATCAAGATGACATTAACTATAAAATTTCTCTTTATTTTATACTTTGATTCTCTTTTGTTAAATTGTTTATTTCCTTGACAAGTGTTTAGAAATTGGCCATGAATTTGAATATAAAAGGTTTGCAATTGGAAAAGAAGAAGAAGAAGAAAGTTTGAAGACAAAATTTCAGAACAAAATTGCAAAAAAAAAAAAAAAGCGGTATATATATACTGTAGATGACTAGAGTGATTTACTTGGCCTCTTGTATATTTTGTAATTGTAGTGTGATATACTTAGCCTAATATTTGTATGATAAAAGAACTCCAGGCCATACCGCCGTGACTTCGCAAAACTCTACAAAGAAGTACTGCATGTATGTTTTGATCGTCAAATTATTAGAGTGATAATCTCAATATATTTTCGGGCTAAGATCCTGCGACTTCCCTTCTCGATCGATCGATATCCAAAAATATCAGCCCTCCCCAGAAAACCCAACCCATTGAAGACTTGATTGGTACTGCTGAGATTAATGGAAGCAACATTTCCGGCCAAATGGTTATTTTTATTCCTTTTAATAAAGATTAACAAAGTAGAGAAGATAAGAAGGATGAGTTCTTGGCTTCTTCACCAACTGTAAACTCTAAATTAAAGCAGAGATGACTGGTAGAAGCTAAATCCCATATCCAAACAAACAAGAAAAAGGCCTTAAGATAGACTCTCTCTCTCTCTCTAGGATTTTTTCTAACGAGTGATATCGGGGGAAAGAGTTAGCTAAGAACAGCTGGATAGAGAAGCAAAACAAGATAACCCTTCACCTTAAATTAAATTAAATTAAATTAAATGAGAATAAATTCTCTGTTACTTTTAAAGGTGCACCAAATTTGGCTTTTACATGGTAAACAACATTTTTTATGAACAAATGAGAGAGCAAGAGCAAGGGCCTTGTCGGCTAGGGACTCTTAATTCTGCTAAGCAGAAGAAACTAACAAGATAGGGATTATATATATATATATATATATATATATATATATATATATAAAAAAAAAAA
>Ga0325410_1004172_pt1 | contig 16208 bp, 9 predicted proteins | sample PopdelMetagenome_16_FD_206182 | JGI IMG/M metagenome (GOLD analysis project Ga0325410, IMG submission 206182) | Populus deltoides microbial communities from Bellville, Georgia, United States - Xylem-PdIQD-R3 | ecosystem: Host-associated > Plants > Phyllosphere > Stem > Wood/Secondary xylem...
TGTATGCCAGCCATCACCATTATGTAAATCACAACTCTTACTAAGCTTAGATTAGCACATAAGCAAAGGATGTTGACCATCGCTAATTAAATTGCTCAAGGAAACTAATGGGAGAACAGCCGACATTTCATTGTCGGTGATGTTCTGCGCACCTTATTAATTATTTTGCATATATAATTGCTTCCCAAAATGCGCAAGTGTATTAGAATTATAAAGGAATCTTTCTATTTAATCAGGACGATCCATGTGGAGCAAAAATTAAATAAATCTGAATATCATATGGGATCTCGTATATTTCCCTTAAAATCAAAGTCTAGGTTATACTCCCGGATTTGAAAGTTTGGTGCAGGGGTTGCACCATCCTGTCGTAGATTTTTAATTCTTCTATTTAAATTTAATTTTTTTGAGTGTTTTAATGGGTTGGTATTTAAAATATTTTTTTTAAAAAATAAAAAATAATTTAATTAATTTTTAAATTTTAAAAATCAATCTCTATGTTACATGGCACAGCTTGATTTTGAATTAAAAAATAAAAAAAGGATGATTGTGTGGTTAGAATTTTCCAGGTGTTTTATTGTGTGGATAGAAAAAAAAAGATTGGTTGTGTTTTCATTTTAATTTATTTTTAAATAAAAATAATTTAAAAAATTAATTCCTATTACTACCATCTCAAACACCTAGGCACACTTGATTTTGAATTTAAAAAAAGAAGGAAAAAAAGAAAGATGATTGTGTGGTTAGAACTGGATTGTCATCTTCCAAAGCCATGCCCGACTGCAAGAACTATACTATTTGAGTCAGCTTAGAAAGGTAGACCGTCATCATCTCCAGCACATGCCAGAGTAGGTGATGATTCCTGAACGAAGAAACAGCGGCAGGATGGTTCAGCCCCAATACCTTGCAAGTTGCAACTACTGTCCTGCAGTATCTTACCAGTTGACGGGCTACCGCAAATAGATCCAGATTACGATTGATTTAAGATCTAAACTACATTTCTTGTAATTTCTCAATTACACCCAGACGAAAGAAAAATTTCCGCGAAGCAATGAACAGGAAAGCGTCCTGGAAAATCCAATGGACAAGACATGATCGCCTCGTGGGTTAGATAATTTATTGTTCTTAAGCCCGGGATACTGAATAAAACCTCTTACAGTGTCTGATGATGCGTTTCGGCCCATGTCTAAAAGTCAAGGCCTGAGTCAGAACTCGTTCTAGGAAGAAAAAGAAAAAAAGAAAAAAGGAACATGACTAGTAGGGAAGTTCACGGTTCGGTTCGATTCGGTTTTTATCAAAAAAAGTAATCAAACCAAATATTTTTTAAAAAAAACCGAAACCGAACCGAAACCAGTTCAAACCGACCGGTTTCGGTCCGGTTTTTTAGAGCAAAAACCGGTTCAAACCGGTTTGGCTTGGTTTTTTCGGTTTGGCTCGATTTTTTCTGGTTTTTTTTTGTTCCGGTTCGGTTCGGTTTTTCCGGTTCCAGGCTTAAAAAACCGAACCGAACCGGTTGGTTTTTTCAAAATTTTAATCGGTTTTTTTTCACGGTTTGGTTTTTTCGGTTATTTTTTTCCGGTTTTTGTCGGTTTAATCGGTTTTTCAGTTTTTTTGAACACCCCTAATGACTAGGAAAGCAATTTGATTAGATTAATGAAATTCTTCCATGTTGCTCTTCTTTTATTACGAGGCATGCGTGTATAAATTACACCTTACTATTCGCACCAAGAGTATTATTTATATAATTTTGACCATGTGCTTCGATTGCTTTACTCTAAAGCAAAGTGTATAAAGAAATTGATAAATTCGAATTGAACAAACTCAAAAAACCCCTCAATCAAGCAAATGACCCGTTTTATTCGGGCTCTGCCAAGACAATGGGCTTAGTTTCATTGATGATGCAGCTATATTTTTAGCTGTATGAAAGTTTTTAAAAAAACCCATCATATTTTTATAGGTGTTAGTATATATATGTTGCAGATATTTTTCTTTGTTAATACACGTGTCATAGATTTTTTTCCATCAACATGAATATATACATTAGAGATATTTTTTCCAATCAGGACTACTAGAATAGTATTACGATTTAATTCGTCTTCTTAAAAAAACTTGTTGACGGTAAATAAACCATGAATCTACCAGCCCGAAAAAGGCTTTGAATCTTCATTCCCTGTTGCATATTTATTCATGGAGTGTCTCTTTATAATATGAATGCATTTCTCTTAAAAAAATCACTAATTTATTAATCGGTGAGTCCCTGATATCATAAAAGAAGACCTTTTGCAGATATTAGACACCTATCTCCAACCACCTTGATTACAAAAAATAAATCAGATTACCAGAATCAAGAAATTAATCGATTATCCTGGACATAAACCTTACTCCCAAGTTATTTAGATTTCTTAGGATCTCATTAAAAACTAAAATCACAGTCTTTGTTTTGACATTATATACATTTAATCATGTGACCTCAATTAGTCTGTTCATCTCGTGAAACAATAGTTTTTTATAAATCACTTTTCAATTTTTCACGTGTTTGTTTATTATCCTCATTATTTTAATTTCTATTTTTTATTTTTTTAATTGAAAATTTTTATCTATCAGATTCAATATTTATTATTTTGATTGTTATTTATTTTATTTAAAATAATTTAAGATTTATTTTTCAATTTCATCGTCTTTCAATTTTTATCTATTAGTTTTGGTATATATTTTTTTTATTGTTATTTATTTTATTTAAAATAATTTAAGATTTTTGTTTTCAATTTCATCCTCTTTCGATTTTTATCTATTAGTTATGGTATCTATTTTTTTTTATTATTTATTTCATTTTAAATAATTTATGAAATTATTTTTTTAATTTCATAATTCTCTAAATTTTTTATTTTTTAGATTTTATTTTTATTATTATTTTTTGAATAAAACATTAATAATTTATTTTCTAATTTATTTTTCATGACATAATAAAACAATAAAAATATTTTCTAACTTATTTTTTATAATACCACCAAACAAAAACCAATTCACTTTTTAGAAAATAAACTATTTTACAAAAGAAAACTAACAAACAAACGGTACTATATAATTTTTTAATTTGATTTTACCAGGAAAGCAATGTAAAACACCGAATCTTATCAATCGAATAGGATTTTTGAAAATTATCGGCCATCTAATGAATGAATCGTGTGGCGGATTCTGCATAGAATCCACCCATGATTTTCGGGGGTGGTAAGAGAATTTTCAATGGCCCATATCCTATCTATCTTCTTCTGCTCCAAGCCCAAGCATTACAACCTGGCAATCTATGTGCCGAGAGATTTTGATGATCTATAGGCCCATATCCAAAACAAATTGTTACAAGTTTTTACAAGCCCTAACTTCCTCCTTGTCTGCAGAAAGCCCATTACATATCTCCAAACAACACAAAACGACACCCTTTCACTCTGCATTCTGCATACCTGTACCCGACGTCGCATAACGCCCAAAGAAAACATTATCAAAAACCAACACCAAACCCTACGTTCTTCATTTTTTTTCTCTTCTACAGACAGAAACAGAAGGCATCATCTCCAATAAAAACCAGAGGGCCAACACCACAAAAATCCTCAACCATGTCTGCAGTAGACAAATCAGCGAAGCCAGCCAAGATGCGTTGGGGAGAACTAGACGAGGAAGACGGGGAAGATCTAGACTTTTTATTACCTCCCAAACAAGTGATTGGGCCTGATGGGAACGGGATAAAAAAAGTGATCGAGTATAAATTCAACGACGATGGTAATAAGGTTAAAATTACTACCACCACGCGAGTTCGCAAGCTCGCCAAGGCTCGGTTGAGCAAGCGGGCCGTGGAGAGGCGAAACTGGTCCAAGTTCGGAGATGCCATTCATGAGGATGTTGGTAGCAGGCTTACTATGGTTTCTACTGAAGAGATCTTGCTTGAAAGGCCTAGAGCTCATGGTATTTCTATTATTTTCTTAAAAAAAACATTATATTTGATCTGATTTTCTTGTGGTATTAGTATGCGTTTTAATTACTCAATCTATTGGTTTCCTTTATACAGTAATTCCAGTGCCATGTTTTTATATATATGTTTGGCATCCTTTCTGCAACGCATCTTTATTCAGTGCTGTCTTGCCTGATATGCTTCATTTCTAGCGCATGCATTAGGAAACTTCAATCACAAAGAAAAAGGGTTGGATTTGACCTCAATGAAAGTTTATAGAGTGATGGTTGTGTTGTTTGGAAAATTCTCTCATCTGGATTTTAGCGCCTTCTAGACTATATCTAACAGTATTTTTGTGGATTACTACTTTCTTTCAAGAATCTAAGGGTTGGTTGTTTTTTTCATTTGATAATGCGTTGACATGCCAACAGGTGCCAAAGCAGATGAAACCAAGATAGCTGGAGATAGCTTGGCTCAGCTAGGTAAAGGAGGGGCTGTTCTCATGGTTTGCAGAACTTGTGGTAAGAAAGGAGATCACTGGACATCACGATGCCCATACAAGGATCTTGCTCAACCACCTGAAACCTTTATCGACAAACCCCCTGCAACGGAGACAGCTATGGCTGCCACCGGAGCAACCAAGGGTGCTTATGTCCCGCCAAGCATGAGGGCAGGTGCAGAGAGAACTGTTGGATCAGATATGAGGCGCAGGAATGAAGAAAATTCAGTTCGGGTTACTAATTTATCAGAGGACACCAGGGAGCCTGATTTGCTTGAACTATTCCGCACATTTGGTCCAGTGAGTCGTGTCTATGTTGCAATTGATCAGAAGACCGGTGTCAGCAGGGGCTTTGGTTTTGTCAACTTTGTAAGCAAGGAAGATGCTGAGAGGGCAATAAACAAGCTCAACGGATATGGTTATGACAATCTAATTCTTCGAGTCGAATGGGCAACACCCAGAACAAACTAGATTGTTCAGAATCGCTATGCATTTCTTCTGGTACGCATGGTTCTATGCTTCCTAATGTGTCTTCCTGAAGAATGCTTGTTGTTCTTCAACCTTGGGATTTTATTATCAGATAGAGTTGTTTAATGTTCATGACTGGATTTCGATGTTTTCTTTGCTGTTATTGTTGCTCCTCGGACTACTTTATAAAGCGCAGAAGAGTAGATTCTTGAAAAAAGAGCTGAAGAGCAAATGAGTTTGAACATTATATTTTTAGTCTGATATTTAATGAGAAATAGGAAACAATATTGTTTTTCCTAGACACAAGTGCATTTTTATGAGAAAATATTCGATTATTGTTTATACTCTTTGTCACTTTAATCTCAACTATTAAAGCATCCTAGACACCAGATGATATGTTGTCTATTAGCATTTGTTTAGCTAATTGCTGCACATTGCACGGTTCTGTTTCTATCCATGACCTTGAGAAAAAGGCTTGCCTGGCGAGGAACACCAGTCAAAAGTAACTGAGCCGGGCTACCATTCCTGATTGGATTGACTCGAATCCATCAGCTAAAGTTGGCTGGTCCTTTTTTTATCTGCACCTTTGCTTTTCCGAATTTCAGTATTTGGCCTCAAATATTGTTACGCAATCGCGAAAATACCTATAATTACTTTAATTAAGAAACTCGAACCCTATCTAACACACTATCTAATTTTTAAGGATACGAGTTGTAGTATAACAGTCTCTAGGTTCGAAGAAAGTGATGGAACAGTAATGTTGTTATATATAAATAACAATACAACCGACAAAATTTGATTGAAGGACAAACCAGCCGAAACAAAGAACTGTAGCAAGTCCAAATGCTTCGACAATTTTCTAACATGTTCAGAAGAAACTGGAGAGGGGGACTTTGATCAATTTCGGTTGCTTGCATTATGAAAAGTAGAAACAAATATTGTCATAAACTATTTTTCCATATGAAATTTGTCAATTAATGAACTACATAGGACTGTAGAGGAAATCCATAATTTCTAGAGATACTAATATCATGTGCTGGTCGCGCATGACTTCCAAATCGAAGAGAGAAAAGGACCGTAATTATCGGAAACAACTAACACATGTATCCAATTGAAAAGAAAAGAAAATATAACTACACATAGCACTTGAAACTGTTCAGAGATATAAGCTCTCTCCAGTGCTCATGCAATAGACAATTCATCGAAGGAAGAATTGATGTTTTTCAGGCACTCGAGCTTTTTTCGCTTTCCTTGAGTGCGGTATGAAACATAACATGCGTTAGAAGCACAATAGCAAGCTTGCATAAGTGAACAAACTCCACAACACTTCATACACAACAATACTCGACTTTTCATGGCATTGAGTACAGTATAATGTTCAAATCTGCTAAATAAAATATACACAAGGGACCTGGCTAGATCATTTTTTACACCTTAAAAGCAGCATGTCATTCTAGTAGTTTTAAGAGATGGAACTAGCTGCGGTGAACCTGATCCACGCGAGAATAAGAACGAGCATACGAGTACGCATACATGGATCTTAATGACATATCAGCTTTCTGAAAGGACTTCTAACCTAACAAAACTGTGCGAAGGCTTGTCAGAGTCAGATACTCAAGTAGGTGACTCGGCTAGAAGAAGGGTATGCCACCAGCCACAAGCTACAGTTTTAGGGACACAGCCATCGATGGTAACTTGAGAAGGAATGTTGCGGTCAATCACATCACCCAAGCCAAGCTGTTTCACAAACCCAGACGTCGAAAAAATCAATTATGTTCTTAAATTTGCAGACATTTTGCAGCTATATGTACACCACAACACTGGAACATAATGACGTGAACCTGAGTTCCCTATCAATTATAGTGCATGGTACACATTATAAACAACAACAGAGGCTTATTTAGCTTGATACGAATCACAGTAATGAAATTAAAATCCAATGCCATTCCAGATGCTCGCCAAATAAGATGATTGATTGGGGGTTAAGCATGAGTACCTGGCCATACTTGTTCCATCCCCAGCAGAATACTTTTCCATCCTCTTCAAGAAACGAAAGTAAAAAGTCACCCTTCATAGTTACGTGAAATACATGTCCAAACATAATACTAAGAGCATGCATATGGGTCGCAAGTTTAAAACATGTTATAGGAATAATCACCGGAATGGTGAAGAAGTAATTATTGATTTGTTTTGAAAATATGCTACGTTTGACATTAGAAATTATCCTTTCCACCAATTTAACTAAGCTTGCAACTTGATTAACACAAAATTTCACTATTTTTTACCTACGCCAACAGTTACTCCTTCTCATTCACCACTGACAATCTTTCAACTGGTCTGGTTCTTGATCAGTTATTTTGTTAGGTTTTACAAAACAAGTAATATCATCTTTGCATACATTTGAGGCTAAAAACCCTCATTCGAATTGGCTATATTTTTATACCTTGCAGAGTTGTCCTTCTATTCATCCATGTAGAACTCACATTGGTGGTTTTATAATTTTGATAATCCTTCAGACTTCGTTTCACCAAATCAAAACACCAAGACTCAGTTTGTTGCCAACAAGATCAAAGGAGATGATTTGAGATTGAAAATTAACTCAAATAATATGCACACACGCAACACAAAATTCAGTAGTTTGTTGATATTCAGTGGAAATTAATGGAATGACATAATTGTTACCGAACAAAGAGATAAGGAGGACTAAAAATAGTCCACAAACCTGTGATTATAGCACTGTGGCGAGCCCCACAAGAAACTGTTTTCGCATGTATATTTTCCAAGCTGGGAGCTTCCAAGAGTCTGGGGAGAGTCTGATGTACAAATTCAATAGATTGTGAAGTTAACCACAGAGAATTCTTCAAGAACAAAACATGTGTTAACATAGCAGCTATGATTGAGGTATAAGTAGTCCAGTGAACAGTGATAATGATTCAGATACAGCGCAGTGGTAATAGTAGCAGTGCTTCCAAACTGAAATATCGAAACTCTAAGTGTCTAGTCACCTTTCCCAGTGTTCTACTGGCAAAGAAGAGTAACTCTTCCAGAACAAAACATTTGTTAACATAACAGCTATGATCGAGGTATAAGTAGTCCGTGAACAGTGATAATGATTCATATATAGCGCAGTGGTAGCAGTAGCAGTGCTTAGATCTTTCAGTGCGCAAACTGAAACTTTGAAACTCTAAGAGTCTAGCCACCTTTCCCAGTGTTCTATTGGCAATGAAGAGTAATTAATGATTTTTTATTTTGAAACTACATTTTTTCCGTGTTCTGTTGATGATAAATGCATTTGGATTTTTGAGATCTTATAATGCACATTTTATCATACCAAATTACCAGTCCTTCCATTTACTATCCTGCAATCAAGGGAAAGAGAACTTGAGCGATACAGTTATATTTGTAATGTACCTCTGCCTGGTCACCACCAGTTCCCAACTGTCCAAACTGATTCCCACCAAATGAGTAGACATCGCCATCAGCAGAAACACAAACGGTATGCCATAACCCTGCGGCAACTGCCTCTATCCTAATGCCCAGCAAAGAAGATACACAAGTGGGGCTTAACTCATCATCTGTGCTTCCTTGACCACACTTGAAAAAACAATAACAATAGACTTTAGTCCTTTTACCATGACAAGCCAAAACACGCAGCAGTAAAATTAATCACAAGAAAAGCACAAATATGTAAGCGCTAAAAAAGAAATAGAGTATGTGGATGGGAATCCCACATCAGTTAAGAATAAGAAGTTTGAGGTGCAAAAAAACTAGTAATTTAGATCCAGTGCAGCTTTGCCATCAACTACACTATTTTTAATTAATTGAGAAAGATTGGACGTGCATCCTCTCTTTCCTTTGGTGGCACTTTTTGCATAATCATGGCAACTTGACACACTTTTTCTGCAGTTTCTCTGAAGGGACATGTCCAGCGCAATAAAAAAATTTGCGGCAATAGCAAATATAGGCCCATTCTCACCATCAAAAGCACTTTTTTAGTGGCTAAAATGTTAGAAAGTAAGTCATTCAAATGAGGTTTGACAGTCAAATAACAGACCCAACATTTAATATTCGAGGGGTTAAAACAGATCCAGCGGAGTTCAACCAATCGAGGCATGCACTAATGAAAGACGAGCAACTAAGAATTCAAAGTTTTACAAATATCTTTTACTGGTGATGATTCTATGCAAGAACCAAATTCAAATAAACAGTCAGATTAGGAACCATCATATTTACTGAGACGCATTGCTAATCAACATATGATGAAAGAAAACGTGCATTTCTCTAATGAAAATGCAAGGACAAGCTCACACACAACACAAGAAATTTACTTTAGGAAAATAGAAAACCCCAGGAGAGACTCATTGACTGCCAAAAATTTACTAGACCAGAGTACCTGTCCATAAAGTCCCCAGCCAAAAGTAAGCAGTGCTCCAGCATCTGTAATAGATTTGAAGCCAAAAGAATGAATTGGTCATGTGGAGGCCTTTGAATACAGAATAAAATGGGGGAAAATAAAGGGAAAACAGGCATGCATTAACCATGACAGTCAAACTCATGCCATAGACAGTTTGCAGTCTAGGTCGTAAATCTTGTTGCTGTACTTACTGATACAAGTATATCAAGTACACGGCTCTAATGCTCCTAAACTATGTTACTTGAGCTTATATATATTGAATAACAAATTCAACAAAGCATTATAATAATAAAAAAAGAACATCACCATACAATAGTACCTGTAATTACCGCACTGTGTCGACCTCCACAAGCAATCCCCTTAACATGACTTCCAGGAACTCTAAAACTCTGTCCCTCTGAAGTCATGCCCCCTCGAGAAAGCACTACAGCTCTATCTTTTCCGTAAGCAGAGTCAATGCAAGGTATGGGATGAGGAGAGGACACCATACGTATCCGGGAGCCCAAACCAAGCTGCCCTTCGCCACCATAGCCCCAACCCCACACCTGTCCTATATCTGAAACTTCGGGAAAATTAGGATACATCAAGTGTCTTGCTTAGTTGCTTTACATAAAAGTCTTCCATAGCTTCAAGCTTCATACTGCCTATCAATTTGTTACCATGATCTCGTTGCAGAGAGAACTACACATCAAAATACAGAGTCAGCACAGTACTATTCCAGGACAGGACTTACCTGACAATGCTAAAGTGTGGCGCCCGCCAGCAGCAACAGTGGCAACCCTCACTCCCGGGTTAAGATTTACTAGGCATGGCAATGCTGAGAGTGTTTCATCTCCGGCAGATGAGCTTTCGGCTGCTTGTTTTGCTGATGCTATTCTCCGCCTCTTTGTACTTTCATCTCCACTTCCTCTACCATCAACCCCAGACAAGGTTCCACTTCCACTGCTAGACCTCGAACCTTGCGAGCGAGGGCTGACTGCAAAAGATCACCATTCACAAGTTAGCCTGCAGAAAGATAAATTACTTAGTGCACAGTGTTTGAAAAGGTAGCTAGTTGGAAATTGCCTTGTTCTGTAAAAAACAGATTCTGTCTTTCAAACGCATCCTTTGCTGATCCTCCCGCCCCTGATGGATCTCCGAAGACTTTCCCTGAGGGAATACATTCTTTCCATCCCCATGTATAGACTTCTCCAGTGTCTGTGCTTGAGAAAAAAAAAGAGCTTAATTAGTTTTGAGGCAGAGTAATATGATACATGATCAATTATCAATCAAAGAAAGAGTTCAACACTGCCCTTGCATATACAGTTATTTACCTGTAGCTGCTACACAATGCGCCCAACCAGCAGCAGCTTCTACAATGGAAGCCTCAGTTGGGAGAGGGAAAGCCTCGGGAGTTTCCTTAACAAGAAAAATAGAAGGAAAAAAAATTGTTTGTTAGTTCTACAACATGTAAGATTAACCAACACATATGGAATGAAGCTGAAGTGTTTTATGGTGCAGCACTACCCCATGCTTCCCTGATGTGACATAGCTTTGACCTAGATCATCTGTTGAACCCCATGTAATGAGCTTTCCAGACTCTGATTAAACAACAACCATGAGTAAAACACCACTATTTTCTAAATTAGAAAAATCAGTTGACCGTAACAATTGAATCATGCTTTTATTAGCTTTGAAGGGAAGCGAGAAATAGTAGCCTTTATGAATGTCCATAATCTAATTATGAGCACTATCTCAAACTTCAATTAAGGGAAAGCAAGAAGGGGTCAAACAGAAATGAAAAGTGCTTCAAATGGCAATTGAATGCAATTGCAGCAAGCTGACAGTGTAAGGTCTAATCAGTATAAAAATGTCTAAATAAAAAAGGGGGAAAAAGACTTGTCTTGCATCCAAGAAAAGCTAAATTTCCTTTCCTTAAATGTGAAAAGTAAACACTGTTGCATTGAAAACTGAAATTATAAGAAAAACAATTCACACGAAATTAAATTTCAGAAGCAAATTAATTTCAACTTGAAATTGTTTAAAAATAATTTCAGTTCGGCTCATTTTAACAAACTGAAAGAAATTAAACAGAAAAATACAAACAAAATAAACTATTAAAAAACGAAAAAAAGAAAAGGAAAGAAGCAGGAATCAGGAGTTGTACCAAGCGAAGTAAAAAACCTCACTTGACAAAGTTCATTATCCCCATTTTAGCCAAATTAAGCTCAGTTTTCTTTTCCCAGGAACCAAAACAGCATTAAAACAAACAATAAAACAATCTTACTTTCTTCCCTTTTCCCACATTTTCTCAGCAACCAAACAGAACGAAAATCAAATGTGATAAAAAAATCCACAACTCTCTATTTTTACCAACAACATAATAACCAAGATAAGTCAATCACATTCCCATTCCCAGGTCTAACCTCTCAACTCCACACAAAAATAAAATAAAACTGAGGAGACAAAGAAAAGTCACCAGAAATGGCCATGGCGAAACCGCAACCGCCACCACAAACATCCTTCCACGCATACACCGTCGACCTGACAGCAAGCGGAGAAGAAATCGGCGACCTTTGCGGCAAAGCACCCGGTAAATAACCCCACATAAAAACCAATCTCTCATTGTTCACCTCCATTTTCACTGCTTCTTCCTTTCCCTCCCCATTCATTCTTTATATAGGAAAAGAGAAGGCAACACGGATGAAAACACCAAAAAAAAAAAAATCAATACTTGCGACTGTTTTTTATATATATATTTTTTATTATTTTTTGGGAGAAAATTTTTTGAGCTTTTGTGTCTGCGTATTTGAGAGTTTGTTCGGTAAGTAATGCAGAGTCTGGTAATAATGGCAGCCATAAAATGGGGCGTATCATTTACAAGAAAATAGAAGATACCACGTAGGATGCTCACGTGGTTACTGTGACACGTGGCTTCATGTTATCCGCTAGATTGCTCAGTGAATGCTGGCCAGGAGTTCTCGGAAGTTTCTGGAAGGTCAGGACTCTAAGAGGAAAAAAAAAACTCAAAGATGGCGTGCACACAGTAGTTGATGCCGAGTGACACGTGCTTCCTTTCTATACGAAGTCCAATCATTACAGTCTCACGTGTCGGGTTATTAGCGTGGGATGTTTGTGCAAGGGTCGTGCCACGTCATTTTTGGGTCGGTTGATGCAATCATTGATTTATTTTTTTTGCTGGTATATACATGTGGAAGACACAATTTTTTTTTGTAATGGTTGAATTATTTAATTAGTGCTTCGTTAGTTTTTATGTTTGCGTTTGGGTAAATTCAAAGATTATGGGTACCAAATAAAAGTATAGAAAGCATATTTGTTAAGAGTTAATAATTGAATTTATAATTTCTTAATAAATATAAAAAAGTCATTTAATAAGTTGAGGTATTAAGATAATGTTTGGTTGATGTTTCGAAATAAAAAACAAAAATAAAAACTTATACTTCTAGTTTTGAAAATACAAATAATACTATGTTATTAAAAAATTACAGTTTACAATGCCATTCTCATTTACTGTACATGTGATGCAGAAATAAATATATATCCTTATCTTCATTTTTTGATTCGAGAAAACCCTACCTCCCGAAAATGGTATTTTGTGGGTGTAGGTGAGTGAGTAAAATCTCGGCTGTCTCAGACTCTTACAAAAGATGCACATCCTGACTCGAACTCGAGACTTGTTGTACAGATCTCAAACTCTTTGTCATCATGTTATGCCCTTTAAAGACATCCTTGTCATTCTATAGTTTAATTAAAATTATATTTAGCTATCTGCTATTAAAATATTACAGTTTAGAATACCATTAATAATTACAAAATAAACTAAATTATAAAATAATTTATGATGTAAATTGATACGCGCGTACACAGTAAAAAAAAAGGAAGAAATTGGAACGGGTTGACAAGAAATAAGGAACATGAATCTAGTTTATTTGAAGAGCATTCACGTAGTTTCTAAAAAATGATAGACAGAACCTCGTTCCGCATTAAGCACAGTGGGGATCCAGTATGATTATATATATACAAGTAACTGAACAGACACCCTTGTGAGAGAAGGGTGTTTTTTCCTCTTCAAATCTACCTTTTGCATGACACCAACACCAAATCATACACTCTATGTCGTTGGCACGATACGGGTCTGATTATTTTTCCTTTTAATATAAAAAAATATATATTTAAGTGTTGCTGATTACTTTTCAACTTTTTTTTTACACTTTTTGGAGGCTAACTTCATTACTTATTGGTTTAAAAACAATCTCGGATGGTAACCAGTAAAAATATATCTTGATTTATAAAAATTTAAAATAATATTTTTAAAAAATAAATATTAAAAGTGCAATATATTTAATTGATCAGATCCAACTTGAGTTAACATATAAATTTTATTGATAAATTAAAAAATTTTAATTAAAAAATATATATAAATTGATATATCAAATCCGTGATCCGGATCATGAGACCGTAGTAGACCTATATAAAATAAATTATATATCTCAATTCTTAATCAACCTATTGTTAAATAATAAAATTGAAGAAAAAATTTTAAAAAAACAACAATTTTAGTTAACCTGCTAAACCCGTGACCCCGATCATAAAACCAGAAAAACCTCATAAAAAATAAATATAAAAAATGACTTGGATCGACTCAGATTAACTTGTCAAATCCGTGACTAAGATCATGAAACTATAACAACTTACTATAAAAAAAATCAAAATAAATTATGAAACATTGCCGAAAGATAAAATTAAAAAACAATCAATCTAAAACAGGACACAATAAAATAACTTGAGTTTATGCATGTTAACTTGCAAAAAACATGACTCAGATTATGAGATCGATATAACTTTATAGAAAACAAATTAAAGCAAATCATGAAGTATAATTTCCAATCAACCCAATGTTAGATGATGAAAATAAAAAAATATCAATTAAAAAAAAAGAAAAACCTCTCATCAGTTGGGTTAACCTTTCAAACTCGGGATTCAAGTTATAGAACTAAAATAACCTTATAAAAAACAAATCAAAATAAATCATATTTAAATTCTAATCAATTCAATATTGAAAGATGAAGTTGAAAAAAAATTAAAAAAACTCAAAGCAACCGAATTAACCTGTTAAATTTGTTACACTGGTTATGCAACTAGACTAACCATCTATAAAACAAATCATAATAAATTATAAAGTTTGATTTTTAATAAATTAAATATTTAACTATGGAACTAGAAAAAAACACAGATACAGATTTAAAAAAAAGGAAAAAAAACACTATCAAGATTAATAAAATCTCGTGGGTGGTGTACACTGTACAGTAAATGCACGCCGCCGTTAGTTTATTGTTAATTAATGTCAATAATAAGAATAATTAATTAAAACTGGCTCCCTGTAGCCCCATGCTGTGCGATCATGTAGATGTCGTAACAAGATTGAAACTAACGGCCGGGATAGAATCTCTGAAACTACAAGCCGTGGTCCGTTAGATGTGCGTATCCCACGAGGCTGGCCGTCTTTAGAAATTCTAATACTCATGCTGACTGAGTTCATAAAATTTAGATTTATTCTAAATTTGTGTAAAGAGTGAAAACTAGATAGCTAAAGGGATAAAATTAATCAAACTATCCCATTATAACTATATTGAAACAAATAATTAACGGACACACACAGCCAAGCCTTTTTACAAGCTTATTTCCAAGTGCATCACTTGTGAAATTTATTAAAAATATCAAAGAATCATTTCAACTTAAAAATTTAAGTAGTTAGATGAGGTCTCAAGATATAATTTATATTATTTTCTAACATACGCTCTCAAGTGAAAGTCATTCGGGCGTGAAACTTGCATAGGCTTATATTATCTTGTGCTTAATTTTTATCAAATGAATAGAGCTGATGAGATTCGAATTCGTGACCACTTGGTCATCAAAGCTCTGATACCATGTCAAAGAATCATCTCAACTCAAAAGTTTAAGCTGTTAGGTGAGGTTTCAGATATAATTTATATTATTCTCTAACCAAGAACATGTGCTTAATAATGCGTTAATGATCATGTTTTTTCTTTTTTTTTCCGGGAAAAAGCTGGCACCATGAAAATTTCCTTAAATAGAGCAAGGAGCAGTTTATTTGGGCGATCCAGCCATTTTTTTAATTTTTTTTAAAAATTATTTTTATATTTTAGTCAAGATGTATTTTGCTGGGAGTATTAACAGTGCTGTTTCTGACAGGATTAGTCTGTGCGAAGGGCTAAAATATATGTGTTTGCTAATACATATAGTGTTAGTCGGCAGGAGTTCGGAGATGCTTTGGAACCACAAGCTCTATTTCCATTTTGTTTGATAGGAAAAAGAAAGCACTTCGTTTTCACGAGCTAATAGCTTTTCAAGATGCACACGTCATCCAATCTCTTGGATATTTTCCTTCCTAAATCCTGGCATCTATTGGTCGGCAGAGTATCGTGTTGGTGAAGAGAATCTTCCAGTCCCGTCCTCTACTTGCTATTTCGAGATTTATTTGGCGAGGAATGGAGAGTGGTACTCGTCTCATTGATTGATCTGTAGAGGGACTGACTTTCGCAGTTCCACGTCTTTTTTCATCATCTCAAGTTGAAAGGAAACTTTATCTGTATATTGTCTTTTTCTATTCTCCCCCGCTCTCAGTTAATGAAGCAAACAATTGAAAAGACGCATTAATTGATGACATCTAGTAAATAAATAAATAAATAAAAGACTAACCAGTTTGTAATAACAGTTAAATCAGTCGACTGATTAAAAAATAATAAACAAAAACACAGAACTATTATAACAAGGGCTCGAGGATATTTATGAAAGCGATTTCTAGACACTTGTGTAAAAATTTGAGTGGTATTTAATAGCTGAATTAAAAGTAATATCTCTTTTAAGCT
>Ga0325410_1004174_pt1 | contig 16206 bp, 11 predicted proteins | sample PopdelMetagenome_16_FD_206182 | JGI IMG/M metagenome (GOLD analysis project Ga0325410, IMG submission 206182) | Populus deltoides microbial communities from Bellville, Georgia, United States - Xylem-PdIQD-R3 | ecosystem: Host-associated > Plants > Phyllosphere > Stem > Wood/Secondary xylem...
ATATTTTTTATTATTTAGAATAACATTTTTTTTTAATAAAAACGATAAAAGTAACTATATTGATATCCATATAGTATATCATTGATAATGAATACAAGCACCATTAAAATCCTCCAATTAAAACACCTTTATATGCTAGATAGAGAAGGAAAATACACATCAGGCTAGATGTATTGAAACCAGCACATCAAAGCACTTGTAACTAGAAAGCAGCAATCACCATGGAAGTTGCTTGCTTCTTTTTTTCCTTTTCTTACATGATACAATAATTGAATCAATTTCTCTGCACTGAGATTGAGTTTAGCTTCTAACAAAAGACGACATCCACGTCAGAATTAAGATTTTTTGTATAGAGGCCACGATCATAGTAAAAGGCGATTAATTAAGGTATGGGAGATTATAGCATGCATGACTAGGATTAGACGAGACCGAGACATCATCAACAAGGAGTGATACAGTCTTGTTGATTTTTCGTATTTATTAGAGGTAAAAAACAACCACTCCGACCAGTTCTTGGGTATAATACATGAATATGAAATTGTCTATCATGTACATGTGTATGACTATTCGAACTTTTGTCCTTGTGTTGATTATTGTCGCATTCCTCACTAAATCAAGACCCGAATTCTGGCACATTTTGCGGATTCCAAGTTCTCAGTCTTCTCTTTCTTTCTTTCTTTCTTTCCAATCCACGAATATATAGTTAGACCGACTGACAAATTGTCCCTTGGAAAATTAGGCAGTGCAGTTTTCTAATGTTGTTCATGCATCAGGACTAGAAGTCAAGAGACTCAATAAAATACAGTGTTGTGTTATTAAACTGAGCCGATCGAATCTAGGATTCTGCTCGGGTTGGATTTAATAAAAAAATAATAATTTGGTCGAACTCGAACAATTTAATGATAAAACTCGGAAAATTTAATAGATTAATTCACATTAATCCAGTTAACAAACTTGTAGTCTTTTGCTGAGGATATAGTTTGAATTGAATATAGAACTCGTTTGACCAGTAAGACTTGATATATTCAATTTAATCATTCAAGTCATATATATATTTATAATAATATGTTAATTTATCATCCAAGATTTGAATCCTAAAACATAATTTAAAAAAGAATTGTGAATATACATTTACGATTTAAAAAAATTCAGTTTTGGAACTCGAAATTAAATCTGCACAACCATACCCTAATTTTTAGAAGGGTTTTCATCAAACATTTTTAAAAACAACTATTACTATACTTTAAACACCTCACATTATAATGATGGTTAACTTGATTATCACCATCTTCAATTATCATATATTTTCTACCCCACCCACCAACAAGCCTCAACACTGATTACTATATATCTTCAGATAATCTCACTGGAAGTAGCTTTGTGCTCTCAGCATTACGGTGGCTTAATTAATTATAAATCACCACAATACTAGATCAATTAGGATTAACCAAATTAATTTTTTTTTTATTCAAACTAAAACCTGGTTGAAATCTTGTTTTAGATCATAAATATTTCAAATCAATCTATTACATTGAGTTGTGTCAAGCTTTAGTAGGATTTTGATTGAAAAATGGTAGGTCATTTAGCTATAGAGTCGGTTCAAATCAATTGTTTTCATTGAAACGATGTTATTTAATTTATTTTTTTAAATAATATTAGCCTAGTTATATTTGGATCAGTTTTGGCTATATCAACTATATTTCTATAAATCCATCTAGATAAATTGATCTTGACTAAGTCAATATTTTTCTATTCAAATTAAAAACCGATTAAAATGTAATTTTAAATCATAGATTTTTCGCCGCGTCAAATTTAATAACCAACCAGGTAAATAATAACACGGATCACGAATGATAGAACTTTATCGGGGTTTTTATTCTTAGATTATTTCAGAGGTGGGACTATGGTGGTCGTTCTCAGATAGAGACACGTATTTATTAGTTTTTAGTGATTTAGCTTAACAAGTGTCAAGATGGCCGAGTTGGTCTAAGGCGCCAGTTTCAGGTACTGGTCCGAAAGGGCATGGGTTCGAATCCCATTCTTGACATACCCTTTTTTATTACTCTCTCGAGTATTATACTACACGATTACTCGTCTCTCAGGTTTCAATTCAAGATTGATTTTTATTTTTATTTTTATTTTTATTATTTTAAGAATTAAAAAATGAATTTAAAGATTAAAAGAAAAAAGAAATTATATCTTCAACTATGGAAATCCCTTGCCGTTTAGCTTGAGACAATGTGTTCTACACTGCAGGATATAATCTTTTTCCCCGTGAACTAAAGTGGAAAAGCAGAATCATCAAATACATGAACCTTCCTAGTTATTACACGATTTCCTTTTCTTTTGACAACCAATATTAGACATTTCCTTTTTTTTTTTTTTATCAAACTGTTAGTGAAATAGATAATAATAACAATAATAAAGCTCTGTCAGATTATTATTTTTAGATTAATATAAGTGTTTGAATCAACTTGCGTGCACTTTGATTAATCCAACATACCTTGAAGTTAACAACTATATAAACTTTCAGTGATTCTAAAATTTGTGAGACTCGAACTGGTAGTCTCTACAAAGCAAATTCAAAATCTAATTAATTAATTATATCCTTTAAAATTAACTCCGTCAGATATTGATACTATATTAGATGTTGATAGTACACAAAATTTATCATACATTGACAAAAAAAGAAAAAATGAAGATTAATTTTGTGGAGAGTCAGCGTCAGGTAGATGAAGGGTGGTGACCGATGGATGATTTTCGAAGCCAAGAGCCCTTTATGTTGGGGAAATGTTGAAATGTCACCTTCATTTGTTATTTATTTGACCTCCATTTACGTCGGGGAAAGAGACATATTTGTCTATTATAATTTGCCTTTTGACATTAAAAAAAAAAAAGGGGTTATAATATCTTTTTAACATGACACATGTTTTTAACGTATTATATGGGGTTATATTTGTTTTTTTAAATGCACACTGCAATTACAAATTTAGTTTTGGAATAAATAATTCTAAAGCTTTTGACTAATAAGTGTTTTTGTCTTTTTATTTTTTTAGAATAATATAATTACTTTAATATTTTTAAAGACAAAAACAATACAGCTTTTTTATAAAGATTTTTTTTTGTAATTTTATATTGGTTTTGTTGTAGATTTAGAAGTTGTTTGGAAGTATTATTTTAATATTCACATGTTAAATATAATTTTAAAAAACCAGCATATAAATGGCCCCGTGTCGTTCAAGCGGCGAGTGTGGAGCAATCCGGCCAAAAAATATCATTTTCCAGTGTGGCGTTTGATAGATCGAGACTCCCTGAACACGATGGTATGGTGCATATACCTCACGTGCTGCTGGTTTGGTGCCAAATACCATTGTGTTTTCTTTTTTTCTTCTCCTCTCTCTCATCCTTGTATTTTGTGTCAGCTCCTGTAAAATTTTAGAACAGCCCTTGCAATTGTTTTTTTCTTCACTTCTGATCCTTATGCTTATCATCATTATGTTTTTAATAAGCTATAAAATTATAAATGATTTTTAATTTCACCTCTATTAGTTTTTAATTTATGAATAATCTTTCAAATTAAAAATATTTTTTGATTTTACCCCCTCCCATTTTTAAATATATGAATAATCAATCAAATTACAAATCTTTTTCAATTTCACCCCCTATGATTTTTTTAATCTTTCAAATTTAGTCTTTATTTTTTTAATTGCTACTTGTTTTGTTTGATATCATTTTTCAAATGTTTTTTTTTTCAAATTTCATCCTCCTTTGGGTTTTTTTCTATCAAATTTCATTCTTATTCTTTTTCTTGCAATTCATTTTTGCTTTTGCAAGTTTTTTTTTATTGATATTTTTTAACCAACTTCATCCTTCAAAATCATGTTGGTTGAGAATTGAGTTTTTTTATTGAACTCAGATCCAAGACTCTACGGGTTGCGAGTTTTAGAGATTATATCAGGTTTAGAAGGTTTGCATCGTGTTTGCTTGTTTTTTTTTTCGTTTGCTTAAACTATTTTATTTTCATTTTCATCGTTCAACATTTATTCAATTAGAGATTATGTCCCATTCTTTTTATTCATTTGCTTTATGTAGAATTTTTTGCTAGTCTTGAAAATAATTTTGGTTATCTCGGGTCTTTTTATTTGTCTTTCTTGGTTGGTTTTCTTTCTAATTCCTTAAGTTGATTTTTCATTCCCAATTCTATTCTTTAATATTTTTTAAACATTTTATAAATTTATAATTGTTTTTCAATTTCACCACCCTTTAATTTTTTAATCTTTCAAATTTAGTCCAATTTTTTTATTTGAGGCTCCATTATTTTTATTTATTTGCTTTTTGTAAGATTTTTCACTGATTTTGAAAATAACTTGGTTTTTCTCAAGTCTTTTTATTTGTTGTTCTTGGTTGGATTTACTTTGTCTAATCAATATTAAATTGGTTCGGAATTGAACTTATTGATTCAGTCTGAGTCTAGGATTTAATGGGTTGCAAGTTTAAGACCTTAGCTTAGGTTTAGAAGGTTCGCCCGAATTTGCTTGGTTTATTTTTCTTTCCATTTTTTAAAATGATGTTTTTTTTTCAATTTCATCATTCAGCATTTATATAATTAGTGATTAGATTCTGTTTTTTCTTTATCCACCTTTTATGTGATTTTATATGAGTTTTCAAAATGACCCAAGTTGTCTTGGGTATTTTTATTTGTTGTTTTTTGGTTGGATTTACTTTGACAAGTTTTCTAAATTGATATTTTTTATGCTTTGTCCTTTAGCATTAGGTTGTTTTGAAATTTAGTTGTGTGGTGTTTTCTATTTTGCTTTTTATTCGGTTGTTTCATTCGCATAATCTGGATCACATGGTTTAGTTTGCTTGGGTTTTTTTTAATTTAATTGACCCTCTTTTCAATTTGATCTTTCGATGTTGGATTTGTTTGAAATACAACTTTAAATTTTTTTTTATTTTTTTTATTTGCTTATCATTATCTCATGATCTAACTTGCATTTTTGACATGCTCGGTCAAGTTGATCCAAGATGTTTTTTTCTTGGTAGGGTCTACACTCTGAGTTGCATTTTTTAAAAACTTTTAGAAACATGCTTATGTCTCTCGAGCATCTTTTTCTTTTACTAATAAAAAAGGTATTATGGCCCGTGAAAAAGTAAATTTTTTAATATTTATATTTCATTCTAGCAAATAGGTGCTTAAATAAGAAGGGACTTTTGATTGTTATAAAAATAAAGGGTTGAAAAATGACCATATGACAAAAAAAAAAAAAACCTCCAAATTATAGGTTTGATATATGTTATGGCAATTTTTCTAGTAAAAATATTTTCTTAACAAACAAAATACAATTTTTTTCTTTTCAATTTCAAGACAATTTTCTTTTTTGTTTTTTGTTAATGGTAGAGCATCTTTAAGGTTGCTTGTACATGTATAGATTGAGTCTCTCAATTGGGTTTTTGGTCATCCACGTTAAGGTTAATGCATTTTGAGAAAAACAAATTCTACTTTTTTGAATTCAAACTTAAAATGGTAATTGATGGATTATTGCATTTCATACTAAAATTTTCCTTTTAAGGCCTATGACTAAAAGGTCTAAGAGAAAAAAGACCTAACATAAAGGTTCAATAAAAATCAAAACTCGTGAAAAGAGGCTATGGTAAGATGCCAGATCCAATCCCCTTAGGTTTGACTACATGTATGTGGGTCTAGCAAGATGTCAAACTCAACGTTCTTGTTTCTAGGATCACTTTGGATCTAAGTACCCAACATGGAAATCTAGGATCATTATCTCCCTACACCTTAGCCGTGTAAAAAAAAGCATCTTAGAGTTGTCCGTATGTCAATCAATATTAATGTTGATTATAAAGATTAATCCCATCGATATTAATATTATATGTAGAATGACGTGTGGTCACGTTCTATAGGCACGAGGTACTCCCATCAACATTAATATCATGTAAGGAGACATTTACATCAACATTAATGTTGAAGCAAGGGTCTCCCTCTCCACTTGGATGTGAAGAAAGAAAAGACATACTACCCCTTGAATAAGAGGAAGAAAGTTCAAGATACAAATGTTATAAATATTCTCTAAACAATCCACATAAAAGGTTCACATTCTTCACTTTCTTGTAACATGTTCTTAGCACTTATCATCTATAAACTAAGAATAAACATTCTTACTTTTAGAATTTAATGCTTATTTACTACAATTTTTTTATTAAAAATCATTGATTTAATCATTAGAGGGTTCTTAAATCCCATAAAAAAAATGTTTTACAGGAATTCAGACCTTTGTCACCAACCTTCCATTATCCAAAAACTTAAAAACTTAAGTTCCTAACATTATGGATTCTAAAGAGTCATCAATAACATACACACCAAATAAGTTCAGCATCTAAACCAATACCTCAAGAATCAAGTTGCAATAAATTGTAACCTTGAGGGGTATTTTAGCTCAACTGATTAGATCCTAGATTTGGTTCTAGAGATTGCCAGTTCAAGTGTTTTAGAAACTTATATAGTTGTTAATTTCAGGGTCTTGAAAAATTAATTAAGTTGTGCTTAAGTTGGCCAGACACCCGCAATTAAAAAAATATATATTGCAACAAATTGTTCCACGACTAAGGGGCTTGAAACAAAGGAATTTGTAGTCATGCGCTTGAGTTTTTTTGCTCTAAATTGTTAAACAGAAGGGCTTAAAAAAAGGACCAAGGAGAAAACCAAGGAATGCATTTGGTTTGTAGTATTGCATCGGCCCAGAGACGCTTAGATTAAAACTATCTAATTTGAATGTTGCATAAAAAATAGAAGTAGCATTTTCTTGTCTTAAACGTAGTGTTATTAAACCATGTTTAGCCTAACAGATCAACTCCATACCTACTCCAGGTATGGTTTTAAAAAAATTATTTGAAAATTGATCATGTATAATCTAATAAAAAAAATCCAAGTTGATAAGGTATTATCTGATTAAAAATTTGTTGATTTTTTTTTTAAAAAAATCAAATTAATTAATTTGTCCAATCACCCAAATTATGTCTAAGCGCCTCTCCCGTTGATCCTCAGGAAGTCTGACGACAGAAAAAGGCTATTAATATTTGTAATAAATTAGTTCATTGCCCATAAAGTAATTGCTTATTCTTATCTAAATAAAACGAAAACCTAATTATTGAAAACAAATCATCATTATGATTTATATGAAGGACAGGAAGGAAAAGAATGGCAAAGTGATCACCAATAACTGAACAAAATATCTTAAGAAAATATTTGGACACCTTCAAATACTTTAATTAACGTAAAATGGAGGGGTTTTTTAATTTTATTTCTTTCTTTCACCACACAATCATCTTCTTCAATCAAAATGCTAACCCTCTTGCTTAATTTTTGGGGAAGTCTTAGAATACTAGCATTGGCAGAAGGCTCTCTCTTTATTATAATGTAATACTCTTAACAAGAAAAGAACATTTTATTTTCTAATAGAGTTCATGACTGGCCAGAAACAAGAACGCCTGTCAAAGACGACATTTTTCCAAGGAAGGGTACATTTCAATTTATTCACTAGGCATGTAACATAGCAGGAAGTAGAAATATTGGTGACTAAAAAATAATATGGATTATTTTCTTCCTTTCTGCAGCTACTGGTTGTAGTAACATTCACACTTCAATAGCAATCTATCCTTCATTCTGTTTCTCACCTATACAACGTAAATTCCTTGAAAAGAAGAAAAAAATTCTATGTTGAAAAGGTCACCCAACTCAAAACCTCGTGTATTGGGGAATAAAATCGAAGACCTAGTGCGGGAGATGGAAAACAAGGAAACCCGCAACACATCATCCCATGGGTTCACGTAATTTATTGGCTAGGGTTTGTTTCATCTAGGCCCTTTGTTTTACCTCTAAGCATTTCCGAGAAATTACCTCTCATTATACGCCTGAATCTTGTGTCTTCTGCTTGAAGGGGCGGCACAGCCTTCGGAGAGTCAGGCTGTGGTGATACAGGCTCCGAAGCTTCTTTCTTCCCTAACAGCCCACTGTCTCCAAAGAAACTACTGACTGATGATGCTAGCCCAAGATGAGCACCCATCGCTTTACTAAGAGCATCTAAAGCTCCACCAGATCTTTCCTTCATTATTATCTCTAGGGCTTCTTTGTGAGCTGGATCTAATGCATCCGGGTCTTTTAACAGGTTTTGTATTGCAGGAAGGAGAAATTCCCTTACACTATTTGCAGAAAGATCTGGAACAAACAAATGAGATTAAACATTTTAACACTGACGCATAAAAAAAAAAAGATTTGGGAAGCAAACTTGTTTAATGTGCAAGAAGCATTCCAGAAGAGAAAGATAATTTATACACATCAGATATAGATGCATCCAAATCATACTGAGTCTACAAAAGGCCCATCCATTAACTAGCTGAGGGTAGCAAAAACCAGTAAAATAATCAGACTGTGTAATGAGTGCTTCTGAAAACACTAATGGTATTTTAGTCAAAGATTAATAGAAGTCATTTGTATGAACTTCGGGCGGAGAAAAAAATAGTGGACACTGAAGGTGAATAGACAAACCTGTAGCATCCAGGGCACGGATTGATTCACAGAATGCATTAGCTCTCTCACGGCGACGCATCACATCACTTACAGAAGCTGGCAAGGCTGTAAACTGAAATATCTTGGAAAGGAGATGTTTGGAATGTCAAAGAAACAACTGGCATAAGTTAACAACATGTTCATTTAACGTTGGGAGCTAAAAGATGCTGGTAAATTGGTGAAAACACAATAAATAATCTCAGCTTGCTGAATAAATATATTTAAACTTAAATTTTTATCTTCTGGTGAAGGTTGAGGATATAATCTCTAAGTTTGTCTGTTGTATGTGGTACTGCCACCAATAAAGCACGGACCACAGCAATAGTAGCTTCATGGGATCCATCTTCAAGAAACGCATCCATTTGGACGCGTATCTTGTCAACAATCTGAAAGATGGCAAATAGTTAACTTACAAAACTTTCTCCTTCAAGATTACTAAAATCACTTCCTGGAAAAGAAAAAAAAAACACACACACACACACACATACCATGTCATTTTTGAAATGCTGTGCAACAGCTCCAAATGCATCTATGCTGGCATACTTAACATTCAGGTTTGGGTCAGAGCCAAGAGTGATCAGCGCGGGCAAAACGTGAGTGGAAGCAACTTTCGCATCAATATATGGCATCTATTAAATGAATGGGAAAAAAATGTTTAAAACTAGGCTTGGGGTAGCAGGAAATGATGATTACAGAGGAACATGCAACTTACAATGGCTTTCAAAAGGTTGGCAGCATTGATTTTCATATCTATGTTGGAGCTGACAACCATTTCCCATAAAATATTGAAAATGATGCTGTGGTGCTTCTCAAATGTGCTGCATCATGAAGAAACTCGTATTTATCACTCAAAATTGAAACTGAAGGTAGTGATACAGTATTACACATAACGGTCTACAAAGTACAAACCAAAGAAACCGAACAGCATCAATAATCTCAGCAGTGTGCTTTGTTGACTGACTCTCTTTCAGGGTGCCATCAACTAGCAGCCCTCTCAAGTAGTTTGCTAACTGTTCATGCTGGCTGGGGGCACCTAAAACACCAGCCAAAAGCAGTGGCAATACGCACATAGTAGCAAGTCTCTCAGCAACAGCAGTTCTTGGCCTCAAACCTGCAATAAAGCAGAAATTAATAAAATACAATAATGTGAAGGGAATTCACTGAAATTTATTATCACACCTTTTATTCTTGGATGGTTGACAGAAGGGAAAAATGACAAATCAGCATTATCTCCAACTGATACCAAGAATATGGGCAGCATTATGTGTACCAGATAAGAATCCCCAAAGTATTCACTTACAGCCAGCAAAAACTGCAAACCATTTTAGTTAGAAACAACAGGAAGCACTATACTTAACATCCAAGCACCAAAAAGAAGTCAAGATGACTTAATGAATTAATTCCAAGCAGGAAAAAGCTACCTTTGTAGTTCTAATTCTTAAACTATCTTCTTTCTGAGGTAACATGCAGGTGAGCTGTATCAGATCAGGAAAGCAATCGACATGCATCCAATCAAATGCTGGCCATTCAGCATGTTCCCTAGTATGATAGTAAAATATCTTCAAAGTGATTATGACCATAACTAGGCTCAGTATTATTAGAAGCTACCAATACCAGTAAATAAACCAAAAACAATTATTAAAATTAAATGAAAAGAAAGAATAAAAGAAGGAAGAAGAAGACCAGAGCTTACCTTGCATACGTTTCAAGCAAGGAGGTAGAGAACATCATGTCCTTTGACTCTGGGGCTGAAGATAAGGGGCAAGTCTCAACTGCTTTCTGGTGCACAGAGGAAAGCAATTCCACCAGCATTCTTAATAAAACATCAATATTCCAGCGCTCACGTTCCCCTAAAACATGTAGATGTGATTCCATAGAGCCTTCAACCCCCGAGAGAGGAGGACAATGCTGAAAATAGCAGAGAGAAAAATTGAGAAATGTACCAAAAACAACAGAAGAACATCAAGAAGAAAATAGCTGCTAGAAACAACCAAACCTGAGCAGAGCTCAAGATGTGGGAGAGCAGAACTCTTAAAATGTGTTCTAGTCTGTTTCCCCACTTTATAACTGCAGGAAGCAGTTCTTTCAATGCAGTATCCACCACCACTCCAGAGGGATCACATACCAATTGGAACATCAACTCCTCAACCTATCAACAAACAATATGAGATACTGAAAAAACTAAATGTTTCAATTTGTTTTACTTCAATATTTTCATTTTCTTCTCAGACATCATATTGTGGCGAGGAAAAGGCTCCATTGCCTAGACCATGTGCCATCAGCCTGTTCTAGAGCTTACATTTTAGCCAATTCGGTCAAATCAGAATTCTTCTCCATGATTGCCCCGAAGCTTATTTAGTGAGGCTGACCTTGAAATATTTGTCCACATTTGGGAATAGTGGAAGTAGCAAAGCCAAATTATGAGCAGCAGCTTCTCGTACAACAGTTGCAGAATCTTCTATCAGCTGTTGCACAATGGACAAAATTAGAGAATCACGAATCTCAGGGCGGACGAATTCTGCAAGCTCTCCACAAGATTGAGCCACAAGCAACCTACGCTCCTCATACATATGGTTTATCTGCAATCCATGTAAAATTGATCCTTAGAAAGGGGGGACAGAAATGAAATGAAAGATGAAAAGACATTTATGGCAAAATTGGAAATTCCCTGCAAAACAACACTGAACTCACTTGTTCCCAACACTGGGGAAGCAATTCCGTTTCTGTTCTCATCTCCCCTACATTCTTAGCAAGACTAACGCATGCCTGAAACAAACCTCAAAAGGCTCAGCATCATCTTCAAATTAGATATACATGTTGCTACAAAAGCTTAAAACTTCAACTTCAAGGAATTCGGTATGATAAAATTATGACCCTACATCCATTATAATTCGTCTCTGCTGCTCATCTGGACGTTTTATCAAATTAAACAGTGTGTGGGTCAAGGAGTCTCGTGTGCCACTATCTGGATGACACTCAATTGCACACATCATTAGGGGAAGAAGCTCCTGAGCAAATAAAACCAAGACAGTATATGAAAAAAAACTTCTCCACAGAGCTCAGAGTCAGATGAAGAACAAATGAGTCTAAAGTGTACCTCTCGGTGATTGATCAAAACATAAGGAACAATCTTGGGCAAAGCATCAGCAAGGATCTCAATCGTTCGTAAGCCCTGCAAAGTAAATAAATATTTCAGATATAGCATATAAATAAATTACTTCTAAAGAAACCATGGAAAAGAAAACCAGGGAAATTATTTTTTGGGTGGTGAGGGAGGTTAGTTTATCTAAGAAATTATGATATTAAAATGGAAACCCCATTAGGATTCAGGAGAATTCATAGGCCGGAAGGTCTACATCTTATGCAAGAGGTGCCACCCAATTTAAAGTGAAAGAGAAAATCAACACATGGGAGAGAGTATAATGTCCCGATAGGAAGAAGATGAACTTGCCATATTCTCAGAAGCAGCTTTATCACCCAAGTTGTCCGATTCTAGTTGTAGCCTACCATCTTCTGATGGTGCTTCACCATTTTGTTTGGTGACTAATACACTGTTATCAACAAGGGCATTTTCATCTGAACAACTGTTCAATAAATCTTCCAAAACTTCCTCAGGTTTATTGGTTTCATTGATAGACAGTGGTAGAACATCTCCATTGCCCAAAACTCCTGCCACATCAACTGGGTGGGAGACTATAGTTTTATCTTCATCTATTTCAACCACTTTCTCTTCAGCCTGACAAGTCTCTTTCTCAGAAGTGGAGTTATCTATGGATTCGGAAGCATCTGCTCCCTTTGCCTTCAATCCTGCTATTTCCATCTGCAATGACTTTATTTCTTCCTTGTACTTTTCCAAGGACTGGGATTGAACAACATCGACATCACTAGCTATCACGTTCATTCCAGAACGGGATCCTTCAATGTGCATTTTTAATGAAGTGATTTCAGATCTGCAATCATTGATTTCCTTTCTTTGGCGCTCCCATGATTGCTTCAACTCTTGTATCTGAAAAAAGAGAGGGAGAGAGAAAGTTAAAACACACACACACACACACACACCCACACATGACAAAAATGTTTCCCTTGCATGAAAATTACTTGGCTCTCCCTGTCCTTGAGATCCTTTTGCATGGCTTCTAAGGATTTAGTTAATCCACTAATTTGATTATCGGACAAATCTTTAGCTATCAGCAACTTCTCCTTTTCGTTATTCAGCCTTTCATTTGTTTTTAGTAATGACTCATTTTCTCGAAGCATAGCAATTTTCTCCTGCAACAAAAACAAAAATGTCATTATTGTGCAGTTCAGAACATAAAATCATACTTCCCAATAAGCATCAGAGCAAATTTGTTCCATAAGTTTTGTCCAAGATATCTAATCTGAGATCTTCACATGAAAAAAGTATGCATACAGAGAGAAGAATAATATAACTTGTGTTTAAGTTTCAATAAAAGCAACAAAAATAAGGATACAAGCCTACAGCAGATCAGAATGCTAGCGGGTCTTAGACTATAGAGAATCGTATGCATACTGAGTTTATGGATCTAGAAATGACTTTCAGGAATGGTTCTTTTTACTACTTTAGCCATTTTTGCAGGCAGTGACTAAGCATCAGAAAAACCAAAGGAGTAGAGCATGATTCACACATTCAGGTCAGTAATCTTGTGAACTTATAGAGCTCTAAAGTAGAAATGATAATTTTTTTCATATTTTATGTCAGGTGGTCTTCCAGTAGCATTTCACATGATAAGAAAATGCATTACGAAAAGCAAAGCATTGGAAAAAAAAAAGTTATCATTTCATCAAGCCTAATGAAGCATCATCATTAAGGTAGCCATTAGCTTCATACATAGTCATTTGCCAAAGATATCTTCAAGCATATGTAAACAATAAGTAGCTTATCCAACATGTACAAGAAGAAATACCTCGGCAGCCTCTGAAGTGGACGAAAGGTATTGATAATAATAATGGCGCAAGGCATCTGGGACACATGCAGGTGTATTCTGCCAAACATCTAAATTCTGATCTGTAACCTGAGGTGGAAAAAGTTATCTGACTATGATAATATTTCAAAATAGTTGTACACAAGCGCCCACAAACAAGGGACACACATCCACCTGATTGCAGGTTGTATATTAGCTAAGAGCTACAAGCATTTCTATGCATGGAAAAAAAAATTAAGGTATTGTTTTTCTGATGCAGCCTTCAACAGCAATGAACAGACGAAATGATATTACCCTGTCCAATATGAATTTTACCCCAGGTTCCTTTTTGTCCTTTTGAACTAACTTTCACATGCCAAACTTCAAGAATTTCCCAAAACTGGACTACAATATATGAAATCAATGCAAAGAGCAAGCAAACAGTGACGAGGTAGATTGATCAAGCAGGCTAATCCAAATAACAGTCAGTATGCCAGATGTTTGTTTTCAAAGCTACCTTAATACCTAAGCCTACATCATCGTATTCATTCTTAGTTTGCCAAATGCACGAAGGTACTTATCAAAATAAACTCTACATGTCTCAAGACTTTTTTTTTAATCCTTATAAGTTTGCATTCTGTTTCACCCCCATGGATCAGCAGGACAGTAAATGATTGCTGCTGCAACAATAAATTCAATTCAAGGCTTTTATAATGATTTGTGCACTTCGATCAGCAGAATAGCCTACAAATTCTAATGCAGTCCCCTACAATCAATTGTTTCTGTCTAAGGATGAATCAAATAGAACATAGCATAAAACGATCATAAAATAATTTAGAAGGAAAAAGGTTGTATACAGCAACAGAAAAGACTAAACACTGCATTAAATATCTTACATAATACATACTTCTTCATAAAATGTCATAGCAGCAAGCCGGTACCCTGCTAAAAGTAAATATTCCTTTACAGCACAGTTAAGATCTCTACGCTCATTATCTTTCAAAGGGCCCAAGTCAGAGAGGGAAGCATTCTTCTTTTGTCGCACAACATCTGGTCCCGGATTAACAGAAAAATTTGACTTCGACTCTGGAAATTCATCCAAGATGAAATATTTATAAAATGACAAAAGAAGTGGCTAAGCAATGAACATTGTTTATGCATGGTAAGTCCCGTAATGCAGCAATATTTACAGTTACATAAGTGATTCCAGACAGGACAACAATTTTACATAATAAATGAAAGCCAAAAGGAAGAAGAGGATGGCCAATTAATCAAAAGACAGTGCGATAACACAACATATACGAAAATGCCTAGTACAAAAAAAAAGTGAGAGATTAATATCGAGCAGATGGAAGAGTTTACCACTCAATTCAGCCAGTGACAAATCTGATTTCTTCTGTAATTCAGTCTTCAACTTAGAAATATCCTCTTGTGCTAAACGAAGCTCGTAAGCAGTAAGTGCTAATTTTTCTTCCATAGCTTCTTTCTCTTCTAACAAACTCTGAGGATCTGCAACTGCTTTTCAACAACAAAGGGGGCAGAAAAGAACATTGCTTACATTCTGTATTCAATATACCAGCAATAAAAATGCAGGAACTCATTGCTGAATAACTCAATCCTAATACTATCTAAATGCATTCTACACATTTCCCTAATTATCGAGAAAATAACGCAATAATCATTCATTTCTTTACACTGCCATATACTAAACATGACCTAATTAATATTTTCATTCAAATCCAAATCGAAAAAAAAAATCAACAAAAATTTATCAAAATCAGTAACTAACAAGATAAAAGAAGAGTGAGAGAAAACCTCGAAGAGAGTTGAAGCGAGAGATCTGATCAGGAGGGAAGTGAGAAGGGTCAGAGAAGAATTCTTTGAGACGAATAGCGTGATCGTCTCTTCCATCATCTAGTAATTCTTGTAACAATTCAAATGCTGTTAATATGTATTTCTCTTCTAACAAGAAATTCACCACACAATTGCACAGCGACGATCTCTCCACTTCCATTTCTTTTCTTTTCGATTTAATTTAATTTAATTTAATGTAATTTAATTTTTAATTTCTGTTTTTTGTTATAAAAGATTGAGACGACTCCATTTGATCGAGATCTGTTACGAGAGGGGAGGGACTCGTTGTTTTGGGAGAGATAGAGAGGGAAGGGAAGGGGTGATACAGTGCTTCGCGGGTGGTTTGGAGGTTCGGGTTTTGAGGTGTTGATTTTGATGTCTTGGGAGTTGGGAGATTGAGAGGATGGTTTGGATCTGTTTGGGCTGGCCTGTGTGTGTGCTGTGCATGAAAGTTGAGTCACCTACTGGAAAGTCAACGGTGAAGTCTTCTTCTGTGATTCGTTATGCTGATGACACCCAATGGGGGTGCAACTAAAAATAAAACAGAAGGCACTGTCCACTGTCTGTTAATGAAATATAATAGTAGGATTTTTTTTTTCTTGGGAAAAATATAGTGAACTTAATTCTTTTTTTTCAATTCTAAAGTTGCTTTTGGATTCGCTTACAGCTTTATTGAGGTTAAATTCTTTTTCGAACGATCTTAGAATCACACTTTTTATATTAATCAGTGCGATGTGCATTGAAATAGTATTTTTAATTATTACATCACCTCTTTGAAATTAACAGAAGAAATTATTTATTAAAGTTATTTATGGAGTGATGTACAGTAAAATCTATTAATAAATT
>Ga0325410_1004176_pt1 | contig 16203 bp, 9 predicted proteins | sample PopdelMetagenome_16_FD_206182 | JGI IMG/M metagenome (GOLD analysis project Ga0325410, IMG submission 206182) | Populus deltoides microbial communities from Bellville, Georgia, United States - Xylem-PdIQD-R3 | ecosystem: Host-associated > Plants > Phyllosphere > Stem > Wood/Secondary xylem...
AAAATAATATTTATATTAATCATAAAACCAAACCATTTTATATCAGCTTGTTTATTACAAAAAAACTTCTTAATGGAAGCTACAATTTTTGCATAGGTAATATGGTTTTTATATTATGCCGTTAAAATTTAAAAATATTAAATTATCCTGCATATTAAAAAGTAAAATGATTAAATTATCATCTATTAATTTAAAAATAACCAATAAACTCTAGAAAAAAAACTTTTTATCTTAACACAAAAGTCATATTAATTATATTATTAAGGTGAATATAAATTTATATCTTGATACATAGTAAATTCTCCATACATTTTAATTCTTTTCAATGTTGTAAAATCTCAGTCTGTCATTAATCCCGAACATGCTCTGAATTAAATGGATAGATGTTAATTATTTAGGTGGTGGTCCAGTGGTAAAAACTTGAGACTGAGGAGTTTGCTCCCTTTGTGATCTCAGGTTCGAGCCCTGTGGTTACTTATATGATGGTCACTGGAGGCTTACATGGTCGTTAACTTCAGGGCCTATGAGATTAATCGAGGTGTGTGTAAGCTGACCCGAACACCCACGTTAATCTAAACAAAAAAAGAATAAATGTTATTTATAAGATGAATCTACTATATGTCAATCCCAATCAATCTATTTATCTTTTAAAGATACGAATATTTGTTTGGATTCTAGTAGTGTGACTCGTGTTCTTGTGTTTTTTTTTAAGTGATATATTCATATTAAGAGAATTTCTTGGTTTGCAAGATCTAAACCGAAGCAAACCCAAGGCTTGATTTTTCCTGCTCCGAATAAAATCGAGCATTGAAAAATATTTACCTAAACCATTTCATTAAATATTAATCTATTGTATTGTCCAATTGTATATAAAAATAAATAAATTAATATGATTCTCGTTATACTAGGTAGACTGGTTAGAAATCTGTCCATGATTACGAACGAGTCATTTGGGCCAAGGCCAAATACCAGCAAGTACATTGGCGTCGCTCCTTGATTGAAATGCTCGGGCTTGGCTAGAATGTCTGGCTCAAATTGTTCGGAAGCTAGTTGAATCTGGGCGACAGCCCCGCATTCTTTCATATCCTTCATTTTTCATTAAAGAACTATCCCTATCAAATCACTCGTAGTCCTTCTTCTTCTTCTTCTTCCCCACTATCGGAGAGGCAGGATGTCCTTTTTCTTTTTTCTTTTTTCTTTTTTACGTCTTCTTAAGAAAATACACCAGCAATTGCTATTTTTTTTCTTTGTTATTTTTTTCCCCGTGTTTTCAGGATACAAGATTCAATTCGAGTAAGTGCAAAATAATATAAATATATAACTAAATTAATTAAAATCTAAAAAATTCATAAATTGCAAGCTTTTAATATAAAGTTGAAACACTTGCATATATTATAAAACGACACTTAATGTGTGTGTGTGTATCATAATTGCTCTTTACGAGACTATGTATATTTAAAATATTATAGGATCTTTTCATTATCAATGTTTTCAAATATTTATTTTTCAACATAACTAACAAAAATATTGTTCAACCAGTCATTCTCGTAATTAATCATAAATTATTTATTTCGTCTATTTCTCATAATTTTTTTTTCCGAGTTATATTGAAAATTCAACTGCAACTAAACAACATAATTATATCCATTTCAATTTTCATCAACACAACACATACTAAACACACATAACTAACAAACATTTACTTTGATTCCAAAAGTTCTCAACCCCCCCCATTAAGTGACCAACTGTACTTTCACCATAAACACCCAATTTTTCTTCTTCAAATATGCTTTATTTTGAGTCATTTACATCCGATTCCATCACAAGAACATTACATTTAACATTTAAGAATCTTGATTCAAAATTAAAAAATTTTATATAAACTTTGTTAATCTTTACTTAAACTTGTACAATTGAGTTTACAACGTTTTACCTGATAATGATATGAACTTTGAATGCTAACTAGTCGGTGTTTTATGATCCTCTTAATGTTGCGAGTTTTCTCTCTTTACTTATTTTCATGTACTTGATTTTTCCCTTAGTTTTCAAGCTAGATGTGTTTAATATTTATTCTCTCATCTATCTTACCTTAAATCTTGGTTTCTCTTCGAGGTTTTTGTGAGAAAGCTCTCAATATTTTTTCTTTTCTAATTTTTTTAGCATTGGCTGAAAGGGGAAGAATTTCAATCTTCCTAGTTTATTTACAAAATGCTATTAATGAGCCTATATGTTATTTTTAGGCTGACTATTGATATTCTTACATGACATTTCCAAACTTATATTATCATAAAATTTTAACCCAAGATAAAGCAATGTGTCAAAAACCTCCTCATAATATTTCAGCCTAATTATAAGGTCGAATTGAGAGTTATGTTTGATAACGTAAAACTGGTCAGTAGATGATTTTACATCGAAATCTAAATTTTTTTATTCAATCATTGCTAGAACCATATCAATTATTTTACTAACCTCGAGATCATTTTTTTATTCTAAAATATATTTATTTTTTCTTTTAATCATTTGTTTTATTTACAAACTTACTATAATTTTACAGTAATGTTATTAATTTTTAATCGGAGTTTACATCAACACTTTTTCACACAGTTATTTCTTAACTTTTACCTTTTATTTTCATTATAATTCCTCGAAATTATTTTCTTATTCTCAAAGCACATCTATTTTTTTTTCCTAACTATTCTATCCATGTACTTCATTTGATTTTGATTTTGATTTTTTTGACAGGCCGGATCCGTCCATGCATGTTTCAATGAAGAATTTCTCGCACAGTAAAAGTTTTAACCCTTTTTTTCATATAATTATAAAATCTTAACTTAAAATCAAGAGAGTTAAGACTTTTCAATTAGATCTTCAACGCTGAAAAATAATAATTTTTACTCGCAGATAACCTTTTAGAATCAATGCGTGTCTAAGCATGTTTCAAGCTGTTTTATAGCCAATGTTGAACGCCGGCCTTCTTTGTTTGATTAAGAACGTGGGCTCTCGCAGCACCTTCTTTGTTTGATTAGGCCTTCTTTGTTTGATTAAGAACGTGGGCTCTCGCAGCACTTGACCGGAGCACCCTACAGGGTCCAAAACTGTAATGATTTGCAGCCTTTTTTTGCCCTTTTATTCCTAAGAACAGGAGTTCAGATTTTTTTTGGGCTTCACTCCAATGAAACATATCATGGACACATAAGTTACAGAACAGATTCTCATAAAACTGGAGGGTATTTTTGTCATTCCCAAAACAAGCCAAAGAAGCATAAATTAGAGAGCAAAATAGTATTTTTACGAGACTCAATTAGGATTATTAAATTGAATTACGATAAATTTATCTCTTAACTTTTTTGTTGCGCGATGTGATTAATAATTTACCCTTAAAATTTTTTTAAAAAAACTAGGTGGCAAGGTGTTTTTTTGACTTTTTATATTTTTTCCACAGTATAATTATTTTTCCACCTTTAAAATTTTATTTTCTTGAACTTATGTTTAATGGTGTTCTAGTCATTTTATTATAATTTTTTATAATTATCAAATGGACTTCAAGACAACTAATTCTTTTAACATATATAAAATATATTTTAAAAAAATAATTAGTACGTGCAATACACATATTACACACCAGTAAGTGAGAAGAGTTCATGCCTTTAAGGTGGCGCGCACGGTCTCCTTTAACAACCAAGCACTTCTTTTCGCGCGCGGCATTAGGAGTGATGCACCAAAATTTTATCGATGGCAGAGTGCATGTTCGCAGTAAACCAGTGGTGTGGCTTCGGTGGACCTTTTTTTTCTGCTCTCCCTTTTCTCTCTCTTCTCCTTGGTAAAAAAAAAAAAATTCCTTTCATTTGTTTTTTGTATATAATTTGTCCGTCATTCTTTTTATTGCTGCTTATTTTATTTTTATCTTTTTTAGATTAATTTTTCTTTCTTCAAAATCATTTATCATCACTTGACTCCATTTAATTTTTTTTTATCAAATTTGGTATCCATTCTTTTAATTGTTATTTTTTTTATCCCTTTCATAATTAAAATTTCATCACTTTCTTTTTATCATTTTTCTAGTTAAATTTTATTTTCAATCTCATTGCTTAACATTTTATTTCAATTTTTTTATGTCAAATTTGGTTTCCTTTCTTTTTATTGCATTTTTTTCAATTTCATCTCTTATTATTTTGTGATTGGGAACTTCATTTTGTTGTTCCTTAAGGTTTACCTTCTATAAAGTTAGTATCAAGCTCATGACCAGAATTATGAGTTTTGAATATTAACAAAGGTTGACTTTGGTTTTTTTTTTAGGTTTTTTTATTAAATTTATATATTTTTCTAAACTCATTCTTCAACGTTTGATTTATTGAGAATTGCTCTTCATTTTTTTTTTTTACTTTCTTTTCTATGAGATTATTCTAATTCCATACCCATGGTCATGAGGTCAACCAGTTAACCCGAGTTGAGTTAGATTTTTTAATATTTTTTTAAATTGATTTTTTTCACCCTTCAACGTTGTGTTGTTGATAATTGAGTTTTATTTATTTATTTAATTTATTTTTAATGGAGTTATCCAGTGTCAAGACTAGGTCATATATATGGCGTGCTAGGATCATTTTTTTATATTTTTTTTTCTTTGCTTAGTTTCTTTATTACTATTATATTTGTTATTTGTATTATTGAAATTATATAAGCTTATCAAGTTAACAACTCGAGTTTTAATTTTTTATTTATTCTTATAAAATTTTTTGCATCACTTTAATATCATATTTTTTTCTACAATGAAGAAAATTCAGGCTGGCTCTGCATGGTACAAAACTTTGTGCGGACCAAAAGGTTTCATTTCATCTTAGGTCCACTGTGGATTATTGCCTGCCGCAATTCCATAACTTTGTGTGGTACTACCGTAGTTTTCTTTTCTATTTTTGTTTCAAAAATTTGAAAATAAATATAGAAAGATTGTTTGCTTTTAAATAATGTAAAGACCAATAATTGGTTTTTAAAAGATGCGGCAATGGCTGAAGATTTCAATTCAAACAAATGTGATCACCATGTTTTCAAATTTTGATATCAAAAACATATTCGGACTCTTTTTTATAAAATTTATCTCTAAATATTATATTTGTCAACTCATCACAAATTAATTTTAATATTATATACACTGTTTTTAACTTTTTCCTTATTTTAATATTACATTAATAATATAATACAATAAGGCAATGCTCCACATTTTCCCACTGAATACCCTTGGTTTTTTTTTTATTTTTAAAAAAGACGACCGGTCGCTTTCTGAAATTCTATTGACAAGTCCCGATCGTTTCACAAGGAAGGAGACAACATTGCGAAACGATCGCAAGACTTTCTTGAGTTCTGAGGATTAGAATGGGCAGATGGCCTCTGCCATCTTGCATCGGGTCCATCCAGCCATGGTGTCGGCAAATATAAAACTAGATCCAGTTGAATCCTGGCTAATTTAATTCACCCACAAGAATCGCTTTACGTGCTCTGCACGTCGATTTAGGGGTGGAGGCAAGCCAGGAGGGCCGAGGGCCTGGCCCCAAATATAAAAAGGTCCCTCAATCTTGTTTTTTGTACTCAGTAATCCTCTTCTATTTTCTAAATAATAATAATAATAAAAAACTAATTACATTCTTTGCACACATGCCCGTCACACCCAGCGCAAAGCTCCTCCAATCTATAACGCTCACAGCATTGGATGAACGGTGAATCAGACTCTCTTTTCTTGCGATCGAGAGAAGCCTCGTATTTCGGAATACAATGCAAGGTATGTTCAGCTGCTTCCTGTCCAAATCCACACATTTTAAAATCGAGTGCAACAAAACTTAAAGACGATTAATTATGAATGTAAAGCTGGGCGTACTGCTACTTTCTTCTCTCTTGTTCTTGTGATGAACTTGTTCGACCAAGTTTGTTTCTTTGACTGAGATTCGCAGATAACAATGAAAACAAAGGAGAAAAGGAGAAAAAGGGAGCGAAAGCAAGCGAATCTCCTCATTGATGATTGCATCTTGTCTTTTAATAAGCGGGACCTCTGTTTCACGTGTTAAAAATTATTGGACCTTTGTCTTTATACGCAGTGTGTGTGTACATCACACATGATTCCCATTTTGCATGTATATTTTTATATTTTTAAAATGATTCTTAAAAAAAAACTAATTGTGACTTGAAAAGAAAATTTCAATAAAAATACATGCCTTTATATTTTTCACACGAATGTATACAAAATAAAACAACAAGTAACTTGATAAAACTATATAGAGAATTTACCATAAAAGTAATAAAATAGATATTTTATTTTGAATATTCTGTCTAAAAACAATTCTTCAAATTAGGTTCAATTCATAAAATAATTGTTAATATTATCACAAAAACTCTTATCTTATTGAAAAACATGACTAGGATGATTTTTTAAATATTATTTTTATAATTTTATTTGAAGAGAATTTCACTATAAAAAAATAAAAAAAATGGTTAGATAAATAAGCAGGAAATGATGGAGAGCCTAAGAATAAAGTTCTTGCATGAGATATTTTTAAAAAATATGGGATAATATGTTGTCCACGTAGATAGAGATGTATCATCTATTACGATAAATTCCAGCCTAGAAAATAAGGTTTTGAGTAATTGAGATACAAAAACTAAGTAAAAATCTTAAAACATTCTAAAAACCTTAAACTCTCCATTTTCAACCATAGAATATCCTTCAATCAATCTAAAAACTAAAAATCAAAACGAATAAAAAACTTAATGATCCCTAATCTACCTTTTTAGCATGGTTATGAGGTAAATTTACCTTCATTAAACTCTTTTTTTAAAAATAAATTTGTTGATAATAAGAATGATTTTTTTCATGGTCGACCCAAAATTTTATCTATCATCTCTCTTTTCCGGTAACTTTCTCTATCATCTCTTAAAATTCAAGAATGAGAAAAATAAGACTTTAGAATTAAAACATAAACACCTAAAGCTATATTTTGTAAAAACAAAACATAAGAATCAAATAATGTAAAAACAAAAAACTTTAAAGACTGAATTGAACTTTTCCAACCCTAAGGCAACAATGCAATCCACAATATTTTGTAAATTGAATGCAAGGGCTACAGTATATTGTATAATAAGGCAGTGAGCTTCTTCACGGGGCAAGTGCATGTGCTTGTTTTCTTCTTTCAACCTGGTAGGGTAATATTGCAGGTGATGCGTGGACGGAGAAGGTAGATGCAAAGGCAAGGGACCACTGTCTGTTTATTACAAAGCATTATCAAGATGTCCCACTTGCCATCCTCTCTCCCTCTCTCTCTCTCTCTCTCTATATATATATTAATTTAATGTGCTCTTGAGAATGGACAAGCCCCAATACATGCAGGTGAAGTGGTTAAAACGACAAAGAGCCTGTGGTCCATCGCCACTTCGATTCTTTAAATATTGGAGCACGTGGGAGCTAAAATCATGGGCAATTCAAAATATTTCACTTGATTTGCTTTCACTTCTTTCGGATCTCATAAGAATACATCCAAACTTCTTACAACAAAAAGAAAAAGAATCCTTCACCTTCTTTTTTTTTTTTTCTGTTCTTTTAACACACAACTCTAGCTTGGTTAGAATTCCGTGAGCTCTCAAATTGAGAGGGACCAAGCCAGACTCTAGCTCTCATCTCAAGAGAAATCTTCAAGATGGAAACGGTGTCAAGTACAAGATCCAAAGAAATAAATCACATGTAATCATGTGACTAACTAGGTACTTGTACAGAACTAGAAATCCTCATGATTAATCTAGTTCATGTAGCAACGAAAAAGCATATTAAACAAAAAAATAAAAGAGCAAACATCTCTCTTGAGAGATTAAAGACATCCATTCCTAGTAGAATTACGCACATGCACAAAATCAACTCTCCCCCTCGCCATCTTTCATGCTGCTGCGAAGTCCAACTACCTTCATCAAGGCCAAAAAACCCATAAATGAACCCTTGAGACCTCTGGTTGGAATGCCAAGAATGCTTCTCAATCAGCGAGGACATTGAAGGTGAAGGCATCGTCAATATTAATTACTTCATTTTTCATTATCTTTTTTAATTAAAAGATGCTACTTTAATTAAATCTCGGTTAACCATGACCGACGTGGTGGATCTGATGCATCTAGCAAACAGTTTCTCATACTCAACATGTTCTGAGAAGCTTTTTAGCCTCGACTCGGCCAGAAAGAAAAAAAATATATTCAACATGTAACAAAAGTCCAGGATTAAGAATGTAAAATAGGAAAGCTAAAAGACTGAGGTCGTTTGGCAGAGGCGGGTATCCAGTGATTGTTACAAAAGAAAGGGAAACAGAGCATCACACGGTTGAAGAATATTAATGGCAGCATTGAATTTGAAAGGATGAGCCTAAGTTGTGCATGCTAAGTGGAAAGCAACCTGGACAAATCATCAATGACAGGACCCATCACCCTTCAAAAATTATCAACTGGGGCCACTTCTCCTATTCCAAAATCGGTTGGTCGCTTTTGTGACACGAACTAATGATATTTCAAAAGACATGTACCCATTTCCACCTATTTGGCAACTGGTTTTCAGTTCTCTCAAAGTTTGATTCAACTAAATTGAGAGACCATCTCTCCTGAGCTTTTCTCATGCCAGCAAATATCATTGCAAATTTGCAACACGTCGCTTTTCCTTAAAATTCAGATAACAAGAGGGTGACATAAAGCATACAACTTCATCCCTATCGAAACAGTTATATCCATACGGCATGTAGGTGGAGGTATTTAGAGCTACAAACAGGAAAAGTGAACAATAAGACAAGAGTGGAAACTGAACCTATGGAGTTGGAGGCCACCCGTACAGTCCAGCATCTGCTCCTTCATAGAACCTGAGCTCAAGTTCCTCCAGCCTTCCCTCATCATCCCACATCTCATCATAACTCTCATCATCGTCATAGTCTCCCCCGTCACCAGCTAAAAATCCCCAGGCCAAGTAATCAGAATCATCTGAATATTCGGAGCAATCTTCTTCCCAATCATTTGCCTCATAATAGTCCTCCATTACAAGAGGCCCCAATACTGTCAGTTTTTGGAACTTCTCCTTGAAGAACTTGTTATCAAGGTTCACATTCCAGCATCCTCTCAAATCCATAAACTCAAGATTGGTACAGCTTGAAAGGATCTGCAATAAACTTTCTGTGCTAACAAGATGGTAAGCCATTTCTAAGCGCTTCAGCTTAGGCATCGTGGTGGCAATAGCATAAGCCTCATCATCTTGGGCTTCCAAGCCTTCTGTATCTAATGGGTGCATATTCCGGCACAGCCCCACAAGCAATTTGCAATGCTTTCCAATTGCCTCTAAAGCACGCCCACTAATTTTATTACAGTAGCTCACATCCAAGAAAGTGACAGTGGAAAGCCTTCCAGCAATCTGTTCAACTATCGAATCACCAATATCACTTCTCGGAATCCGCAATGTCTGGAGGGAACCAGCACTTGCAAAAAGAAGAAGAAAAAAAATAAGACCCATATTGCAAAGTATCAGATCAAAGAACACCAGCATTGAAAGCAAATAGGGTCTGGCTCAAAGTGATTGAAAGCACGTTAAAGTCATCTCTACAATTTGGGCATACCAATGGGAGTTCTAAGAATAAAGATGAGCAATGAAGCATCAAAATTAGATAAGCATTCCCTATATCATTTGAAATTCTAAATGCAAGATGGAGGAGAGTTCTAAGAATAAAGATGAGAAATGAAGCATCAGAATTAGATAAGCACTCCCAATATCATTTGAAAATTCTAAATGCAAGATGAAAGACTAGGAATAACCATTGGAACTGTAAATATCTAGTATAATCTAGTCAATTGAAAGCACGTGGGTGTTACAAAAATGTCAAGTCCAGCTTACTGGTCTGCAAGGAATGAGAAATTTGTATCATTGTGGAGTCCAGAGACACAGAGTTTGCGGAAGGATCCACAGCTTCTCGTGATCAACATTTGAAGCATGCGATCAAGATGATCAGGATGGCACCTAGTACTCCATTCCTCAATGTTGATCTCTTGCCAGCAATACGGCCCTGAAACGGCTCTGCTCCATGATTTGCAAACCCTTGGGACCATGGTTAGTACCTCCTGGAGAGAAAGATTGCGGAAAATTAGCCCGAGAGCATCTGGTATCAATTCATCCCAACGACGATACTCATCTCCCTCTTCCATGTAACCTGACTCCATACAATTAAACCAGTAGTTAGATAAATTTGTCTCTACAGAAAAAGAAATATGAGAAGCGAGCAAAAAAATCAACAATTAGGCAACCTATTTAAGCATGAAAATGACGTTTTGGTCTCATTCAAGAATTTTAATGGAAAAGGATTCGTCTCCAGGAATTTTAAGAGAAATTGCTTGGAAAGTCAATAAAATTCAAAGAATCGACAAAAAGTATGAGAAGAAGTTGAAGATCTCTACTTGCTATCTACTTTTCTCTAGAGATAATGAAAGATGTAATCTTTATACGAGATACCAGTAAAGATGAACAAGAAATTGACAATTACAGAATTGTAAGAGAGCAATAGAGAGTGCATGCAAGGCAAAAGTAAGAGAAGAGGAAAGAGGAAAACAATAAATCGCCAAAACAGCAAGAGAAAAGAAAGGACTAACAAAATGAAGAAATTAGAAGCAAAAGCTACCTTGATAATAACAAAGAAGGACCAAAATTTGGGTTAATCGTAACAAATTACTTAAAATCTACTCTTAACAAGAAAATCTGGCAAAAGACACTAAAAAATCTAAAAGTCAAAAATGAACATTTAAAGCACCTTCACAGATCCATCCAGATAAACCCTCAAAAAGAAACTGCTTGGAAAGGAAAATAACCTTGCTCGCGAGACAGAAACGCAAGAGACCTCATCTACATACTAATGCATGCATCAATTGATAAATCCAAGCACATTATAGTGTCCGCTGAGTCTACTTCACATAAAACATGATGGGTGATGAGGTTTGAGCTAAAACTGTTCTTGGCTGGTGAAAACACTTGACTGTGTTTTTTACATTGCAGACCAAAGTAACAGGCGAGCCAGAGTTTTTCATTTTCTTATAAACAATACAGAGAGAAGAAAAACAACGGCAAATCGGACCATGTTTTTTACACACCTGGAAGAAGTGAACTTTCCTTTTCCTTCTTTCTTCGGGAATTGGATTCTGCAAAAAGGAAAAAAAATCACCGGTTTATTCGCCAGAAACGCAGGGGAAAAGAGGGGAGAAGGTAGAGAACAAGAGAGGCAAGAGAAGGAGGGAGAAAGCTACAAGATTATAGACCCATCTACCCACCTAACTAGAACAGCATCAATGCTAGCAGCTGCAACAACAACAAGAGTAAAAACAAAAAAGTGAAAGGGCAAGTGGTTGTGTAGGGAGCTCAAAAACAAGCAACAATGTATTGTACCTTTCGGGAAAGAAAATTATTAAAAGTGACAAAAGACTTTTAGTTCTATCTTCAAGCACTTCGAAACTTTGATTTCAGACTGTGTGCGCTTGTAAGGAATTTTAAGAAGGTAAAATTTAAGAGCGAACTGATTAAAAATGTAATAAATAAATAAATTATATTAACCTCGGCATTACGGTGAATTGGAAAGCCTAACTAATCAGACGTTCATGCTTGAAATGACTAGTTAAAATATAATTTTTAATTCTTATAGATAAATTAATATTCTGTTGCAAATTCAGAATTTTTTTTTTAAATATTATTTGGTATGCTTTCTAACTCAATCATGCTTAGTTGAGAATATTCAGTGATAATTAAAAAAAGATATCAGGAATATTGGTCCATCCCACTATATATCAAATCTAATTTTGCATTAAAAAAATAATTTGCATTCATTATCCTAATGAAAGAATAACAAGAAAAGAAAAAAAGAATGATAATTAAGATTATATTAAACACGAGTAAAATGGATAAAGATTACAGATTATAAAAGTAACTTTTCTCCTGTTCTACTTTCATAACAAACAAAGCTTCAAAAGTGTGAAGCTCGTCCCGGTGACAACGATGGCATTAGATTAACCATTGGTCTCTCTCATGTATTTTATCAAGGAAAAGAAAGGGAAAAAAAAAAAGTTCATTGGAGATCAATCATTGCTGTTCATTAAACATGCGCGATACTAATTGGAAAGCTCAAAACAAGATGCTTCAAACACTGTCTTGAAAGAAAGGCGGTATTTAAACAATAAATAATAGCATCGCATGCTTAGATATTATTTTTTAAAATAATATTTGTGATTACTAAAAGACCATATTATCCACTTTTTATTCATTAAAAAATTAGTTTCAAAATAAGAAAAATAAAATAAACTTTTTTATGCAAGCTTAACAGATTACCTTTGATTATTTTTTTTTAAAATATATATTTTTAAAAGTAATATAGTTTTTATATAGTGTGTTTAAAAAATAAAAAAATTATTAATGACTAGATGGTTCACGTGAAAAGAATCAAATTACCTCTTTGTTTCTTTTATTTTGGAATGATTATTCTTATTTACAGTGAAATATGTCTAGTTGTGCAGTAAATTCACTACCCGGTCATTTTTTTGTAATGCAATATATAAATTATAGTATTATTGGTTAGCGAAAAGAAAAGAATTGTTGCGCTATGTATCCGTGCACGGCCCTTGACAAAATAAATAAATCGAGTGACAGTTGCAAGTTCCAAATGGGCCTGTAAAGAGGAGCACCGACAAGAGCCGTGTCTTGAAGAGTTTCGAGAAGAGAGTAGCCTGAAGGCCCGTGTGAGATGGGCCAGGTTCGGCTGAATGGTGGCATCTAGTCGACCAGAACGGGAGATGGATTTATTTCTTAAGAAAACTAAAGGTAATAATTATCCAGATAATGGCATCTGAAAACCCAGCCGACAGCAAACAGCGTTCCGCCCTTTTTTATCCGCCCAGGTGTGAGCATATTTCTGGGATATGAAGCACGGCAACATTAATTTGACTGTTTAATGGACTGGACTGGTCACTGGGGACATGCTGTTCGAACTTCGAAGATATTCAAAGAGTAGGTGACCCTGCAGGGAGCCCTGGTGATGCAAAGTTAAAGAACAAAGTCCTATGCCGCATGCCTCTTCACAGGAACGTACTTTCATTGGCCTCCACTCCTACGTTTTTCCACATGTATATGGGCCACGAGCGAAGCCCCGATTTTCTTGTGGCGTTGGGGCCGTGTAGGGCTGTTCACTGTGCTATTGTTTATGTCAACGTCATGTCACATCGACTGCTTCAGAAAGAAATTCGATCTCTCCCTGCCTGAAATTTATTTCGTCGTGCATGAACGTCCTCTTAGATGGTCCACCTCTTATCGGGACCGTATGTAACGATGTAGAAAGCTCAGCCCATCGGCGCACTATTTGAATTTATTTTACTGTTTTTAACCATTTATCATCTTACATTTGTCTGTATCAACCACTGTCTAGTTTGTGATTTAAAGGAATCGGTATTTTAGCGTGTATCAGAATTCATTGTACTGTAAGTAAATTGCTATAAGTGTAATGGTATTTATACCCTCCAAGGTAACAACCAATAAAGTAAAAATTATAACCATCTAGATGGTGGTCCAATGGTAAAAACTTGGAACCAAAAGATTTATTCCCTTTGTGGTCTTAGATTCGAGCCCTGTAGTTGCTCATATGATGGACACTGGAGGCTTGCATGGTCGTTAACTTAGGCCCGTGGGATTAATCTAGGTGTGCGCAAATTGACCCGAACACCCACGTTAAATTAAAAAAAAAATTAGGAGGTAAAAATGATTTCTTCCCGATATTCATTTAACATCATCATATTAATAGGGGTAAATTATTATTTTTTTATTTTTATCATAATAAAATTACTTAATTATCTTTTTATTAAAAAAATTAAATTAGCATCCTGGGGTGACTAGGACACTTTTAAAAACAGAATTTACTAAGCTGGCTTCAAGGGGGTTTTTCATATTTTTATTGTGGTTTTTTATAATAAAGTGCATTGAGTATTTTGATATTTCAATAAATATAAATATTATTAAAATAATTGTTGACGCATGCATTGCACACATTAGCAATGCGTAAGCACTTGGGTGGCGCCCCCCACTTCGGGTATCATGTGCAGTGTCGCTCGAAAGCCAAGTGTCGTCTTCTAGGGTGGCATTAGAATCTTCTCGGCAGGCCCTCCACGCTTGGGCGGTGCATGTGGAGATCAATCTCTGATTTGTTGCCAACAATTTTTTTTTCTTTTCTCCTCCTCGATTCTCATGTCAAACCCTTCAATTTTTCAAGTCAACCCTTTAATTTATGTTTCCTTTATATTTGATCCATATTTTTTCATTGTATTTTTTTATTTAAGATAATTTATAATTTTTTTTTTCAATTTTATCCTTCTTTTTATTTTTTTCATATATCATATTTAACCATCGTTCTTTTGATTGTTAATTTTATCTCTTACTATATTACTTCATTTAGTCTTTTATACTATAATTGATCACCATTATTTTGATTGTTATTTTTTTTATTTTATTGATTTATTTTATTTTTCAATTTAGCCCCTTGTTGTTTTATTTCATTGATTTTTTATACTATATCTGGTTCTTATTCTATTTTATTTTTCCTTCCATGAGGTAACCTGATCTCATGACTTTAATTATAGGTTTTGAAGATTAACATTATCTGACCTCTAATTTTTCAGAATTTTTTTATGTTTTTTTAATCAATTTCATTATTTGACTTTGTGATTTTCGCTTTTTTTTTATATGAGGTTAGCTCGATTCTATATATCAGATTGTATGTTAATCGAGTTAACCCCGATTGAATCAAATTTTTTTACAGTATTTTTAATTGATTTTTTTATTATTTAGTTTATTTAAGAATTGACCTTCATTGTTTTTTTTTTAATACAAGGTTATCCTCACCTTGCAAGTGAGTTGTGAATTTAACATGCTGACTAGAGTTAATTTTTTTAAAATTTATCTCTTAGCATTTAATTTATTAATAATCAAGTTTTAGTTTTTTTTTAATGATACTACCTTGTTCTCATTTAATATTTTCTAAGTATTTTGCCATGTAAAAAAAAATAAAAATTAACATGGCTGGCAGCGTGCCACAAGTAATGACTACCGCCTGGACTTAAACGGGTTGTGTGAAGTGATCCGAGCACGCAAGAATCTTTTAGAGGTTGCTTGTATTCAATAATAATAATAAATTAGTTGCATGTCCCCATGTTGCGAGGTGATATAATCTTAATCTTTCACTTTAATTTAATTTAATTACACACTCTATTGTTTAATGATTTGATTATTCTTCTCATAATTTTAATTTGATTACACAATCCACTGTCTATTGATTTAATTATCATAGTGATTGTAATTATGTTTATTTATATTGTTTTTACTGTGTTTAATCAATAATAGTAAAAGATCTATTTTCATGAAAAATATTAAAACCAAAATATGTATGATTTGTACAATACTGTATCCTTTCCCAACTCGGTATCAAAATTTATTATTTCGTTAATCAAAATTGAATTTAGGAATTTCCCATCTAAAAAATTAAATCAAACAATAATTAATCTTTAAAATATAAAATATATAGATTTAAATTCTCAACTGCTCTTGATTTTTGAAATAAATATTATTGCACCGTCTCTTGATTTTTTAATTTTATTTTAAAAAAATGTTTTAGTTGTAAGATAATAATAATAATAATTCAAATATTACATAATTCAACTTCTATATTATTTTGAATTTTTGAACAACTTGAAGGATTTTGATTTTGATGTCGATTGATTAAACATACAGGATTATTTTTTTTGCTTTTACATCTCACTCAAAAATATTCAATATAAATCTTAAACTAAAACCTATGATATAAATTATTAATTGGTTTAAGTAAAAATAAATCTATACTAAGAAATTGTGATTTAAAGTTTTTCTCACCCCCCCCCCCCACTTCTATATATGCATACATGGCAAGATAGATCAATTGTATGTTTTACTTTTTTATTATATGACAAAGTATTATTGATCAAGATTTAAATATGTTGACACATAAATAATTTACATGACGGCATTCAAAATATTTTTTTTAAAATCCAATCAATTTAAAATATAGAGAAAAAATAATTTTTTATAGTCAAAATTTTATTTTCTTATCAACACCACATGTTGTTTTTTATAAGTAGTATGACTTATTGAATGAAAACCTA
>Ga0325410_1004177_pt1 | contig 16200 bp, 6 predicted proteins | sample PopdelMetagenome_16_FD_206182 | JGI IMG/M metagenome (GOLD analysis project Ga0325410, IMG submission 206182) | Populus deltoides microbial communities from Bellville, Georgia, United States - Xylem-PdIQD-R3 | ecosystem: Host-associated > Plants > Phyllosphere > Stem > Wood/Secondary xylem...
ATTTTTGATATTAATATATTAATATTTAATATTTAATATGATTTTAAAATAATAATTTTAAATTTTAAAAAAACACCGCGTTCCTGGAAACTGCCAGAATTGAAACCCTACTCGCCTTAACTCTTCCACTGTCAAAAAAAGAATGCATTGAAAAGTCTTCAAGTCAAGCGAAAATCACATCCAAATAGATTCATTTACTGCATGTTTTTAAGTACGGCACCATGCAAAACAGAGCAACTTCATCCTTGCAAACAATCCACCTGACAATGAAAATTCCTCCCTTTACTTTGTTTTTCTTCATGCCCCTTCTAACGATGCCCTCCAGCATCAACACAGGTCTTGTTTCTGGCAGATGCCAGAGCGATCAGCAATCTTTGTTACTCCAATTAAAGAACAGTCTCGTGTTTGATCAATCTTTATCTGCAAAACTAGTGAAGTGGAATTCAACCTCAGATTGCTGCGACTGGCCAGGCATAACTTGTGATGAGGGTAGTGGTCGTGTTATCAGCCTGGACTTGAGCTTCGAATTAATCACTGGTGGACTTGACGATTCAAGCGGGCTTTTCAGTCTTCAATTTCTTCAGAGTCTAAACTTGTCTTTCAACATCTTCAGCACAGCTCTTCCGGTCGGGTTTGCCAACCTCACGGATTTGATTTCACTGAATTTGTCCAGTGCTGGCTTTACAGGCCAGATTCCAATTGAGATCTCAAAGCTGACAAGGTTGGTTAGTCTTGATTTGTCAACCAATTGCTTCCCTGGAAGTCCTGCACTGAAACTCGAGAAGCCTAATTTTGCAACATTGGTTCAAAATCTCACACACCTAACAGAGCTCCTTCTTGATGGTGTTAATATATCAGCACACGGAAATGACTGGTGCAAGGCCTTATCATCTTCACTGCCTAATCTAAAAGTGCTGAGCATGCCCCACTGCTATCTCTCAGGTCCTCTTGATGCTTCCCTTGCAAAGCTTCAGTCTCTTTCAATAATTCGTTTGAGCAGTAATAAGTTGTCTGCTCCAGTTCCAGAATTCCTTGCAAATTACTCGAAATTGACTGCCTTGGAGCTCAGCTCTTGCCAGTTGAACGGAATATTTCCACAAGCTATATTCCAGGTACCAACACTAGAGATCCTTGACTTACAATACAACGAATTCCTTCAGGGTTCTTTTCCGGAGTTCCATCAGAATCTCTCTCTTCGGACCCTCCTGCTCAGTGGCACAAATTTTTCGGGAACATTACCACAGTCCATTGGTGAACTCGAGAAATTATCCAGAATAGAGCTAGCGGGTAACAATTTCACTGGACCAATTCCAAATTCAACGGCTAATCTCACCAAGCTGTTTTATCTGGACTTGTCATCCAACAAGTTCACAGGCACACTCCCATCATTCCGCAAGTCCAAGAATCTCACCTATGTAGATGTATCTCACAATCAACTAACAGGTGAGATTCCATCCAGTCACTGGGAAGGCCTTCGAAGCCTCACCCATGTTGATTTAGGGTACAATGCATTCAGCGGGAGCATCCCCTCATCATTGTTTGCAATCCCGCCGCTGCAGAAGATACAGCTTTCCAACAACAGATTTGGGGGACAGATTCCTGAGTTTCCAAACGTGTCTTCCTCTCTTTTGGATACCCTGGATTTGAGCAGCAACAAGTTAGAAGGTCCTATTCCCAGTTCTGTCTTTGGTCTTGCAAAACTCAATGTCCTTGAACTTTCATCCAATATGCTCACTGACACGTTGCAATTACATTGGATTCAGAAACTTCCCAATCTCACCACACTTGCCCTCTCATACAACAACTTGACAGTTAATGCAAGTGGCGGCAATTCCAACATGTCTTCCCTTCCCCAAATCAAGAAACTAAGATTGGCTTCTTGCGACCTGGGAATGTTTCCAGATCTAAGGAACCAATCAAAACTCTTCCATTTAGACCTTTCAGACAACCAAATTACTGGGCCGGTACCTGGTTGGATTTCAGAACTTAGTCTTCTTCAATATCTGAATCTTTCACGCAATCTTCTGGTTGATCTAGAAAGACCTTTGTCTCTTCCTGGTCTTAGCATCTTAGACCTGCATCATAACCAGCTCCAAGGGAGCATTCCAGTTCCTCCATCATATATTACCTATGTGGATTACTCAAGCAATAAATTTTCTTCCTTCATCCCCCCTAACATCGGTAATTACTTCAACTTTACCCTTTTCTTCTCCCTTTCAAATAATCACCTTACCGGAGCAATACCGCAATCGATATGCAATACCGAATGGCTACAAGTTCTTGACTTGTCTAACAACAGTTTGAGAGGAGCAATACCATCCTGTTTAATTGATAAGATTAAGACTCTTCGTGTTCTAAATTTAAGGAGAAACAACTTCGGTGACATTATTCCTGATAAATTTCCAAGAAGCTGTGAATTGAAGACTCTGGATCTGAGTGGAAACAACTTGCAAGGGCAGGTTCCAAAATCTCTGGCAAATTGCACTATGTTAGAGGTCTTAGACCTTGGGAACAATCAAATCAATGACAGCTTCCCGTGTCTTCTTAAGACCATATCGAGTTTTCGTGTCCTTGTTCTGCGAAACAACACGTTCTCCGGGCATATTGGATGTCCACGAATGGAAGGCACTTGGCCAAGGCTTCAGATCGTCGACCTAGCTTTCAACCAGTTCAGAGGAAATCTACCAAATATTTGCTTGAAAACGTGGGAAGGAATGATGGAAGGTGGAAACAGAAGCCTTGAGCACATAAGATATGATCCCCTGAAGCTGACGAATGGACTGTATTATCAAGATTCAATAACAGTCACACTCAAGGGTCTCGAGCTGGAGCTGGTGAAGATATTAACTGTCTTTACCTCTGCTGACTTTTCAAGCAACAACTTTGAAGGGCCAATACCAGATGCCATAGGACAGTTCAATGCCCTCTATGTTCTCAACTTGTCACATAATGTACTCACAGGCCAAATTCCATCATCTTTAGGCAACCTGTCACAGCTCGAGTCCTTAGACCTCTCATCTAACCAATTGTCTGGACAAATCCCAGCACAGCTAACAAGCCTGACATTCCTTTCAGTCCTGAATCTCTCATATAACAGGCTAGTGGGACGGATCCCAACAGGCAATCAATTCCAGACGTTCTCGTCCGATTCCTTTGAAGGTAACCAAGGATTATGCGGGCCTCCATTAATTTCAGCATGCTACAATACCAATGGATCAAATTCTGGTATAGAGATTGACTGGAACTTCTTAAGTGTTGAATTCGGATATATCTTCGGGCTGGGAATTGCTATTCTACCTCTTATGTTCTGAAAGAGATGGAGAACATGGTACTACACACATGTTAATCGTGTAATTTTCAGAATCTTCCCTCAACTAGATAAAAGAAGCAAGAATCTTGGCAGAAGAGCTCAAAGAAACAGAAGAAGGCAGTGACATTGGTGAAGAAGATCAAGGCGCGTGGTGAGAGCATTTGCAATTAATATATATTTCCTATGGCTTCTATTTTAAATCCTGCTATATGTTTTGTTTCGTTTTCAGTTTGTTGACATTTGCAATAAGAAGTTTAGTTACAAATTTAGTTTTTATTCTCTTTGTGCACCAATTGTAGGTCATCAATCATTCGTCCAAGGGACCTCGCAGTTATTGGATAAATGCGACAGTTTCTTTTGTTTGCTTCGTTTCTGTGACTCTGTAATAATATGTTGTAGCCTAGACCTGCTTTAGATATCTGCACCCTGTCAGGGCATCAGATTTCTCTGCATTCCTCATCTGATGAGTGTCAGATTTAGCAGCTGCATTTCAATTATTGGTTAGCTTTCGATATTTCTGGGTATAATTGGATTGCTTTACTTTGGTGAGAGTGAGTTTTACAGTTTTGCAAGCTAAATGTTGATTGTGGTGCTACGTACAGGTATTCGTTGAGTGACTTAACTTGAGTAAGATGATGGAAATAGTTTAATAGGTAACACTTTTAAACCCATAACGTATCTGGACGTTTTGAATTTCGACCGAGATACGATAGGTTGCTGGTTTGCTGTTGAAAAACAGCCTTAAAACCAGGTGTAAAACCATAGCCCCTGCATTTCGAAAATATATTAAATCAGAGTTCTTTTGCCTTGTTTATAAGAAGCAGCTGATAGAAATACAAAATCCTACGGTTATGGACATTGTAATTTGCTAGTTTTTGATATTTTGCATTGTGATCTACGTGCAAATGTTTTTTCAATATTAAACAAATCGATTTTCTTTCACAAAAACAACAATAAAAATACTCTTTATTTCAAAAATACAATTTTATTTTAATTTATATATAACAAAATTTCTCAAAAATAAATTATACTTGCATACTTTATCATATAAAAAAAATCACAAAAAATAATCTACTTATTTTATAACTACCTTTTTTTTTTTGAAAAGTAGGATCATGTTCAGTTAGGAGGTACGTGAATTTATTTAAAGGATTAATATAGAATGAAATTAAAAAAAATTAAAAATAACCTTGCTAACCAGTTAAAAAAATTGAGGATGAGATTAAGAAAAAGAAGGATAAAATTAACAAAAAAAACCTTTAGATTTAATTTTTTGTCTAACCAGAATTTAAAATTAAATTATGTGAAATGTTATTTTAATATAATTTAATTGACTTGGATGGTTTAAAAACAACTTGAAAGGGATAAAATTGAAACTGGAAGGGGGATTAAAAAAAAACTAAAAAGAAAGAGGGATGAATTGAAAAAGAAAAAAAAAGGAAGTTTTTTTTTTATGAACCTTCACTTTATATATATATATATATATATATATATATATGAGTCTAAGAAACCCATTTTTTTTAGATTTCAAATTCAAGACCAAAAAGCCCAATCCAAGCTCATTTGTTTTTTTTTTCAATAGTAGACATAAGGATAAATTTACTATCTTTAAGTTCACAAAGGTATTTTTTTTTTTTTTACCGGATATCAAAACTAATGCGTTATGAGTTTTGACTTTGAGATCTATGAAAGTGAAATTTACTCAAATGTGTCCGTAATTCGAATAGAATCTCATTGATTTAGAATTAAAAAAAAAAAAAAATCTTCAGTGTAACAAGTTTGACTTTAATAACTTCAATTTACTTTACTATTATTATGTAAAATAAGAGAGCTACTTTTATTATATAGTCCAAGGCTTACCATATTTTTCTGGGGAAAAAAATAAAAAGAAAATTATTGAATATAAAACTCTTAGACCAGACTTGTATTTATTGAGAAAAACAGAACATGTTATTTAGTGAACATTTTAATTAAAAGCTGGGACATAAAAAAATATATTTAATTAGTGTTTTTTTGTTTTCATTAGCATCCCTGACCTACAGTTAGTTTTTGAACCAATAAAAATATTTTTATTTGGAATTAAATATATTAAAATAATATATTTTTTATTTTTTAAAATTTATTTTTTACATCAATACATCAAAATAATTAAAAAAATTTAATTTAATTATTTAAATTCACATTTGAGCAAGAATTAATCACGCGTTATTACAAGTGTAGTGACTGAATACAAGGATTCAGAGGGAGTTAATTGGCTTAATTAATATCATCCTTAAAATTTAATTTTCGAGTGCTATTTGTGCGTAAACTTTTTATTGTTTAGTTATGTGACAGAGTGGGTACGAAAATAAAGCTATGAATAAAACACTAGATTTAAACTCTAATAAATAAATCTAATAGGGAAGCATTAAAATCTAACTGAAGTGCAAAATCTACTGGTCCGAGGGCTAGAAACTTGCATTGATTCGAATAGTGGCTTTGATTATATGATGTCTAACTCTATAATACACGGTATAATAATTTTCATTCATTGACTCCCGAGTCCCCAGAAGCCCAAGTCAACGCGTTTAAATGTCATCTAAAATAAAAAAGTCTTTAACATCTATGATAATTATCATAGATGTTAAAGACTTGATGAGCTGTAATTGATTTGTGTCAAACAATCCACTTGACAATGAAAATTCCTCTCTTTACTTTGTTTTTCTTCATGCCCCTTCTAACGATGCTCTCCTGCATCAACACAGGTCTGGTTTCTGGCAGATGCCAGAGCGATCAGCAATCTTTGTTGCTCCAATTAAAGAACACTCTCGTATTCAATGAATCTATGTCCACCAAACTGGTGACATGGAATCCCAGCACGGATTGCTGCGAGTGGATAGGTATAAGCTGCGATATAGGTGGGCTTGATCGTGTTATCGGCCTCGACTTGAGCAATGAATCAATCACTGGTGGCCTTGACGATTCAAGCGGGCTTTTCAGTCTTCAATTTCTTCAGAGTCTAAATTTGTCTTTCAACCGCTTCAGCACAGCTCTGCCGGTCGGGTTTGCCAACCTCACGGATTTGATTTCACTGAATTTGTCCAACGCTGGCTTTACAGGCCAGATTCCAAATGATATCTCAAAGCTGACAAAGTTGGTCAGTCTTGATTTGTCTGCCGATTCCTTCCCTGGAGGTCCTGCACTGAAACTCGAGAAGCCTAATTTTGCAACATTGGTTCAAAATCTCATACACCTAACAGAGCTCCTTCTTGATGGTGTAAATATATCAGCAAACGGAAATGACTGGTGCAAGGCCTTATCATCTTCACTGCCTAATCTAAATGTGCTGAGCATGTCCAACTGCTATCTCTCAGGCCCTCTTGATGCTTCCCTTGCAAAGCTTCAGTCTCTTTCAATAATTCGTTTGCGCGGTAATAATTTGTCTGCTCCAGTTCCAGAATTCCTTGCAAATTACTCGAAATTGACTGCCTTGCAGCTTAGCTCTTGCCAGTTGAACGGAGTATTTCCACAAGCTATATTCCAGGTACCAACACTAGAGATCCTTGACTTATCATACAACAAATTCCTTCAGGGTTCTTTTCCGGAGATCCATCAGAATCTCTCTCTTCAGACCCTCCTTCTCAGTAACACAAATTTTTCGGGAACATTACCACAGTCCATTGGTGAACTCCAGAAATTATCCAGAATAGAGCTAGCGGATAACAACTTCACGGGACCAATTCCAAATTCAATGGCTAATCTCACCCAGCTGTTTTATCTGGACTTGTCATCCAACATGTTCACAGGCACACTCCCATCATTCCGCAAGTCCAAGAATCTCACCTATGTAGATGTCTCTCGCAATCAACTAGAAGGTGAGATTCCATCCAGTCACTGGGAAGGCCTTCGAAGCCTCACCTATGTTGATTTAGGGTACAATGCATTCAGCGGGAGCATCCCCTCATCATTGTTTGCAATCCCGCCGCTGCAGAAGATACAGCTTTCCAACAACAGATTTGGGGGACAGATTCCTGAGTTTCCAAACGTGTCTTCCTCTCTTTTGGATACCCTGGATTTGAGCAGCAACAAGTTAGAAGGTCCTATTCCCAGTTCTGTCTTTGGTCTTGCAAAACTCAATGTCCTTGAACTTTCATCCAATATGCTCACTGACACGTTGCAATTACATTGGATTCAGAAACTTCCCAATCTCACCACACTTGCCCTCTCATACAACAACTTGACAGTTAATGCAAGTGGCGGCAATTCCAACATGTCTTCCCTTCCCCAAATCAAGAAACTAAGATTGGCTTCTTGCGACCTGGGAATGTTTCCAGATCTAAGGAACCAATCAAAACTCTTCCATTTAGACCTTTCAGACAACCAAATTACTGGGCTGGTACCTGGTTGGATTTCAACACTAGGTCTTCTTCAATATCTGAATCTTTCACGCAATCTTCTGGTTGATCTAGAAGGACCTTTGTCTTTTCCTGGTCTTAGCATCTTAGACCTGCATCATAACCAGCTCCGAGGGAGCATTCCAGTTCCTCCATCATTTATTACCTATGTGGATTACTCGAGCAATAATTTTTCTTCCTTCATCCCCCCTAACATCGGTAATTACCTCAACTGGGCTTTTTTCTTCTCCCTTTCAAATAATCACCTTATGGGAGCAATACCGCAATCGATATGCAGTACCGAATGGCTACAAGTTCTTGACTTGTCTAACAACAGTTTGAGCGGAGCAATACCATCCTGTTTAATTGAAAAGACTCTTCGTGTTCTAAATTTAAGGAGAAACAACTTAGATGGCATTATTCCTGATAAATTTCCAAGAAGCTGTGAATTGAGGACTCTGGATCTGAGTGGAAACAACTTGCAAGGGCAGGTTCCAAAATCTCTGGCCAGTTGCACTATGTTAGAGGTCTTAGACCTTGGGAACAATCAAATCAATGACAGCTTCCCGTGTCTTCTTAAGAACATATCGAGTTTTCGTGTCCTTGTTCTGCGAAACAACATGTTCTCCGGGCTTATTGGATGTCCACACATTGAAGGCACTTGGCCAAGGCTTCAGATTGTCGACGTAGCTTACAACCATTTCAGAGGAAATCTACCTGATATTTTCTTGAAAACGTGGGAAGGAATGATGGAAGGTGGAAACAGAAACCTTGAGCACATAAAATATGACCCGCTGAAGCTGACGAATGGACTGTATTATCAAGATTCAATAACAGTCACACTCAAGGGTCTCGAGCTGGAGCTGGTGAAGATATTAACTGTCTTTACCTCTGCTGACTTTTCAAGCAACAATTTTGAAGGTGAAATACCCGATGTCATAGGACAATTCAATGCCCTCTATGTTCTCAACTTGTCACATAATGTACTCACAGGCCAAATTCCATCATCTTTAGGCAACCTGTCACAGCTCGAGTCCTTAGACCTCTCATCTAACCACTTGTCTGGACAAATTCCACCACGGCTAGCAAGCTTAACATTCCTTTCAGTCCTGAATCTCTCATATAACAGGCTAGTGGGACGGATCCCAACAGGCCCTCAAATCCATACGTTCTCATCTGATTCCTTTGAAGGCAACCCAGGATTATGCGGGCCTCCATTAATTTTAGCATGCTCCAATCCATCAATTTCAGCATGCTCCAATACCAATGGGTCAAATTCTGGTATAGACGGGAACTTCTTAAGTGCTGGATTGGGATATATCTTCGGGTTGGGCATTATTGTTCTACCTCTTATGTTTTGCAAGAGATGGAGAACATGGTACTACACACATGTTAATCGTGTAATTTTCAGAATCTTCCCTCAACTAGAAAGAAGAAGCAAGAATCTTGGCAGAAGAGCTCAAAGAAATAGAAGAAGGCAGTAACATTGGTGAAGAAAATCAATGAGCATTTGCGATTAATATTTCTTATGGCTTTTTTTTATATCCTGCTATATGTTTTGTTTTGTTTTCAGTTTTATAGACATTTGCAATAAGAAGTTCAGTTTCAACTTTAGGTTTTATTCTTTGAGGTATTGTGTTGTGTTATGAAAACAGACCCAATACACAATCGAACTAAATATACCATTACAATTCACAAGTCTCAATTTTTTTTTTCTATTTGTACAATCAAAATTAGTATTAACCAATCAATAAAATAATACAATCAATCGTAAAATTCAATATTAAAATTTTTACATGAAAAACTCAATGTAAAAAAAATCACGGACCGTAGTCCACCTAAAATCTCACATTATCAACAAATAATGAGTTCATAATTGTTTTTCCTCAGCTATAACTAAGGACTACAACATACATACATACATACATGAAAAACAATATATTTTTAAAATACAATAAGAAAAAAGAGAGAAAGGTTTGAGAAAATCTCTTAACGCTGACAATCCTTTTCTCTATCAAAACAATCAACTTAGACACCACCACTCTTCAATCTAACCCTCTAGAATGAATAGCGATGTATCTAAAATCTACTATCCAAATCTCAGTCCAATCCATTGATGAACAATTTGGAAATTGAAGAATGAAAGCAAACTGCTTAAGCTATCTCCTTTGGTTTCTTTCTCTTATGCTCTCTTATATCTTACAAGGCATTTTGCCACAACAATGCTATTTGTTATTTATATTAGAGTAAGCTAGCACTAATTACTTAAGAGCCTTCTTTTTTTCTTTCTACAAAACTCAAACTTCTACTTGGTAGAGGTTTGGTCATCTATCCGACACATTGTTATCGATATGAATATTGTCAACAACAAAAGACTTCATCTTTATAACATCTCAAATTCATTTATATCTAATATCAATGTACTTTGATCAAAAGTGAAAAGTATGGTGCTTATTGAGATAGATTGCATTTTGACTGTTACAATACAACACAAAGTTCTCTTGAATTAGACCAAGTTCATGTAAGAACTTTTTTTATCCCTAACAACTATTTGTCCCCTTCAGTAAAAGCAATATATTCAGCTTTTATAGTGGATAATACAATATATTTTTGCCACCTTGATTGCCATGAAATTGTTTTCCTACAAAACTCATCAAGTATCTAGATGTGGACTTTCTAGAATCAACATCATCTGCCATATTTGTATCTATGTATCAATTTATCACAGTTTAACATTGCCAAAACGTAAACTAAACTAGAAGTATATTTGAGATACCTGAGTATGTATCTATGTATCAATTTAACACAGTTTAACATTGCCAAAATGTAAACTAAACTAGAAGTACATTTGAGATACCTGAGTATCCATTTCACTACTGACTAGTGTTTTTTGACAAGATTGGAGAGAAACTGACTAACCACACCAACTATATAAGTTATATCCAACCTTGTGCAAACCATGACATACATCAAGCTACAAGTTACGGATGCATACGAAACCTTCTTTATCTCATTTTTTTAATATAACTTGAAGGACACTTCTTAAAACTTAGTTTAGAGTGGTTTGCAAGTGGAGAACAAATAGGTTTGGAGTTACTCATGTTAAATCTCTTAAGTAATTTTTGAACATATCTCTCCTGAGATAACAAAGTTTCTTATTTTTCCTGTCACGAGTAGTCTTCATGCTAAGAATCTATTTTGTCGGTCCTAAGTCTTTCATTGCAAAAAACTTGTTTAACTCTCCTTTTAAACTCTTAATCTTCCTAGTTATGACCAACAATCAATATATCATCCATATATAATAAGAGAATAATAAAGTTTTTATCTGAAAATCTTTTCATAAACACATATTAGAAGTGGTTCTATCATAACCATGCTCCGCCATGAAATAATTAAACTTCTTATACCATCGCCTTTGATCATGCTTCAACCCATACAAACTTTTTTTCAACTTGTAAACTAGCTGCTTTTTGCATTTTGCTTCAAACCCTTGAGGTTGCTTCATGTAGATATCCTCATCTAAGCCACCATGGAGAAAGATAATTTTTAAATTAAGTTATTCAATTTCAAGATTTAAACTAGCAGATAAATCAAGTACAACTCGAATTGAAGACATTTTAACCATTAGTGAAAAGATTTCTTCTAAATCAAAACCCTTACTCTGACCAAAACTTTTCACAACCAATCTTGTCTTGTTCCTTGGTTATGAACAATGTTCATCAATTTTCAACCCTGACACGTATTTGTTCTTGAGTGCTCTTTTATCTTTAAGAAGCTTCATTAACTTAAAAGTGTGGTTTTCATGCAAGGATTTTATCTTTTCATGCATGGTTCGTAACCACTCACTTTTCTTCTCATGTGACCACCAATAACCAACATATACTCATGAGGAGAATCTCTGATGAAAGGTTGGCGAGGTCTAGCGAACCTCCGTAACTGTGGCTCATTTGAAGCTTTTTGAATAACTTGTTCAAGAATAACATCAACATTATTATTATCTGGCTCAATAGGCAAACCACCATCATTATTATTTTTCAAACCTCCCATGTGATTAAAATATACCAAAGGTAACTATAGAGTATGTCTTGGATTCGAATTAGCAGGAATAAAAATAATAGATTATATTTTTTTTCTTTTTGTTCAAAGTCTTTAATAATTTGATCTTTAAAGAAGACAACATCTTTTCTTCTAATAATATTGTTCTTTTTTGGATCTCATAACTTATAGCTAAACTAATTATTTTTTGAACTTAATAAAATAATTGTTTTGTCTTATTGTCAAGTTTAGACCTTTCATTTTTAGGAACATGTATAAATGCCTTGTAGCCAAACACTCTCATGTGTGTATAAAAGACATCATTTCCTTTCCAAACTCTCTCTGGAATATGAAAGTTAAGAGGAACTGATGAAAAAAGATTGATCATGACAACTACAATCTTCATTGCCTCACCCTAAAAAGACTTAGTATATCTAAATGATGTGGTCTTATCAATACACGTTGTGTTTTTATTGTAGCAATTTATAGTAAAATGATATTTTTACCCTCTCATACAAAAACAATTAACTAACTAACAGAGGTAATGCGATCTTTTCACAAAGTTTAACTAATTATTATTATATTGATAGGGGGTATAATTGTCTTTTTGTATTTTTAAAACACAGTAAAATGATTGTATTACTTTTAAAATTATTTTTTTAAACTAGCATCCACTAATGTTTTTGTATTTTTAATTTTTTAAGTACAATAAAATAACTTAAATACTTATAAAAGTAAAATTTTGCATTTCAAATTCAATTTCTCATTAATTATATTTATTTCTTAAAAACATTTATAATCATGTTTTTCATGTGCACGTGGGCATATATATATATATATATATATATATATATATATATAAACAAATGCTTGTTTTTTTTCCTGCATGATGCTAGGAGCAATTTTAAAAATCTATATTTATTTATTTATATAACAATTAAAAAAATATATCTACGAGGAAGGCAACGGTTTAAATTATAGAAGAAAAAATATTTCTAAGGTGAATTTTCCGTTTCTTATTCTTATATTTCTCTTTTACAAAATATTTTTCTTTTATTAGTGTCTTGTTTTGTGAATAAAAACTAGAGGCAGTTAAAATAAATATTAGTAAAAAATTAATTCATTTAATTTAGGAGGAAAAAATGCATGCCTTCAATCAAACCTCCATTACCTTATTCATGTTTGTTTTTACAAAGACATTTTTTTTATATAAAAGCATTGTTCTTTATATAAAAACTTATAATGCTATGAAAAACAACTTCAATAAAAAATATAAAAAATCATGACTTGATAGTTCATACACAATAGAAGGAAAAGATAAAAGAATAAGTAATCCGAGAGAACTATGAAACAAAATTGAGAATAAAAAATAACAAATAGATATTTTATTTTCATTTAATATTCATGAGCTTTTTTTCTTATTTTTTTTATATTAGGTTCATATATAATAATTTACAAAATAATTATTAATATTATCATGAAAAAGCTATAATTTTATTTGAAAACCACGAGAAGATTAGATAATATTTCAAATATCATTTAATTATTTTATTTATAGTCACTTTTATTCAAAATTAAAAAAAACAAATAAAAGGTAATATATAAAAACAAATTAGAACTCAAAAACTCAACTTCTAATTTGTTATTACCTGTAACTTAAAAACATTCTTTAATTGATATAAAAACTCAAAATTAAATTAAATAAAAAAAATTTTCAAGATTCGATCTGTTTTTTTAAGATAAAAATTTAAACTATCTTGATGGAACTTCTCTTTGTCAGACGAACTCATTGACACTATAATTTATCTTTTTCTTGGTCGAAATATGCATGACCAACCATTTTCTCTGTGTTATTATTTTCTAGCAATTTTCTCCTTCTCTCTCAACAATAAAGATATGAAATATGAAAAAAAAAAAAGTTTATTGATGAAACTTGAGATTTTAAAACTTCATATACCAAATGTGCAAATTAAAACTTTAGAGAGTAAACTAAAGTTTTCTACGCCTTTTGAACAATGAGTTCTGTTTTTTTTTTATCCTGATTCTATCAATTTTTTTTTTTATTTTTTTTACTATAACCTCAAGTTTACTTTTGTAAAATTAATCTTTAATTTATTGAGCGTTAGAATTTTATCAAACGTTTCATATACGTGAAAGAATGCAAAGAGAAGGAAATCTCAAATAATAAAGCATTGCTAACATGCCATATAAGGTTGAAATTACCAAAAAAAAATAATTTTCGATGACCAAATAAAAATAATTAACCATCCATAGTGAATTGTATCTATTGTCACAATATCCTACATAAAAATAGCATATTTCTGGAATTCTAATATACTGACTATTTTACATGGGCAGGTTGAATAATTTTATTTTCAACAAAAAAAATATATACAATGTTTTTTAAAGCATTGTTTGACATTAAAAAGTCTTAATTGTAAATTGAAAACACTATGTAAGAATTTAATTAAATAAATTAAGAATTATCTGTATCAATAAATATAAAAAAAATCATTAATGTTGAAAATATCAAGAGATAGATGCATATCAAAATATTTAATCTCACAACACAAACTATTTATCTATTATGTTTAATGACTTTGTTTAGTGGAATTGATTTTTAATTTAATCAAATGATAATAGAAACAGACAAACATGAAATCGATTGAATAAAATCAAAGTAAAAAAAATATTTTATAAGGTTGTACATCTTAGGAAAAAAAAATTATCATTTTATATGAAAACAAAGTAAAAATACATGTGATATTTAACCAAAAAATAAATTGAAAAGTTGAAAGATAGTTATGAATGTAAATATATAATATTGAAACACTAGACATGAACTTGATTGTATTTAATAAAATAATTTCTTAGAACCAATGTGTTATACAATAAAACAATAACAATAATAATAATAATAACACACATAGAAAAGTGGCTCAAAAGAATTAAAGAGAAATGATTTTTAAAAATGGCTTCATAAAAAGAATATCCTCTCGTATTAGAAAAAGATTTTGAAAGTATATTTGTAAACCAAATAAATAATAAATAATATTTATTTAGAAACATTATAAAAATTTGTAAGATCTAAAAAAAGAAAACAGCCTGTAAATTTTTTAATAAAAAACAAAAACTAAATAATGAAATTAAAAGGAAAAAAAAAGATGTTAAAAAAAAATCCAATGACCTAAACTATTGTGGAAAATGATGTGTCGCCGGTTAACCTAGTTTTAGGTGACCTGAAGGTTGCTGAAAATTTGGGCCAAGGATTTCTTTTTCTAAAAAACTTGATTTTAACTTGTTTTTTATCCAAAACATTTAGAAAACACCTTATACACCATGACAAACCTATCTATGAACTCAAATTACTCAAATAACGACATAAAAAATCCAAAATCAACTCAAAATTAAAAAGCATTCTCTAGCTCATATTTACCATAACATGCAATTTAAAAAACAAAAAAACCTAGGCGAGACCCTCCTCATCGAATGAAACTTATTGATACTAAGATTAACTATTTTTATAGTCTAAATCGGTGTAATCGATTTTCTCTCTCTTTATAACCAGAATCCAATGACTCCCTTTCTTGAATTAAGAACTAAACATGAAGAAAATGAAGTTCTAGACTAAAATTAAAATTTTAAAAACTTCAAACGTGCCACCAAGTTTTGCTATCTTTTTCACTTTGATCCCTGATTTTTTTAATTTTGCCCTTGTTCAACAAATAGGGGTTAATTGACCACAAAAGGACTGGATTGAGGAGAGAAAAAAAACTTTGATTACGGAAATAAATAAATAAAATCACTATGAAAGTCCAGAAATATGACTCTGTATATAGCATGTGAGAAACAATATTTTCCCATCAAAACAAAGTGGGATGTGGATCGAATGATTTTGTGGATAAGGTAGGGGTTATGGTGTAGCTGGGCCTGCATTCTTTAGATTTCTACTGGCTGTTAGGACATCAAATTTCTCCAAATTCCCTGGCCCATAATTGCGTGACTTGGCACTTGGCAGCAACTATTTCAATTATTACCTCGTTTCCAATTCTTTCTTGGCCCTATTGAATTGCTTTATCTCTATGAGTGCCACATGAAAGAATGAGGGATACATTACAGAGGGCTTGTCTGGCCACCATGCCGGCCGGCCAGTTACCGGTAAGTTTAATATAGAAGAAGGAGCTGAAGCCGACAGCATTTGCTTAAAAAATCTTTAGGGACTCAAAAGCGACATGGCTCCTGCATACCAAAGATCGGTTTAATTGGAGCTGTAGCCTAGTTTAGAAGTGGCTGATAGGCAGCCCACTGCAGGTGTTATTCAATTACGAGGAATTTTGAGACAGCCCACTGGTCTCATCCAGCAAGAAATGCTTCAATCTACCGTCTACGTTCTTCTGAATGTTATTCTTCTTGTATTTTTGTTATATATGCCAGGAATTTTGTGCTGGGTATGCTTTGTTTATTATTTTCAGGTAGGAGGTA
>Ga0325410_1004179_pt1 | contig 16195 bp, 12 predicted proteins | sample PopdelMetagenome_16_FD_206182 | JGI IMG/M metagenome (GOLD analysis project Ga0325410, IMG submission 206182) | Populus deltoides microbial communities from Bellville, Georgia, United States - Xylem-PdIQD-R3 | ecosystem: Host-associated > Plants > Phyllosphere > Stem > Wood/Secondary xylem...
CATAACCTTGACGTCATGCACATCGAAAAGAACATGTTTGAGAACATTTTCAACACCGTCATGGATGTGAAGGGGAAGACAAAGGACAACATCAAGGCTAGATTGGATATAACTTTATACTATAACCGTAACAATATGAAGTTGGTTTATGATGAGTCACAGGTCGCAAAACCAAGAGCAGGCTTCGTGTTAGAGAAAAATACACAACTACTAGTCTACAAATGGCTTAAGAGTCTGCGTTTTCCGGATGGGCATGCATCGAACATATCAAGGCTGATTAATATAGAGGACTGCAAATTGTATGGAATGAAGAGTCATGACTACCACGTGTTTATGCAAACACTCATCCCATTAGCTTTTCGTGATTTGTTGCCAAAGGGAATATAGGATGTACTCACGGAGATCAGTCATTTCTTCGGAGATATATGCTCCACCAAGTTGAATGTTGAGTACATTGAGAGGCTTTAAACGAATATCATCGAGACACTATGCAAACTTGAGATGATATTCCCTCCATCATTTTTTGACTCAATGGAGCATCTCCCTATACATCTACCGTTCGAGGTAAAAGCTGGAGGACCGGTCCAATATAGATGGATGTACCCATTCGAACAGTTAGATATTACAGTTGCAATGTAATTCATATATAAAAGTATTTTCTATGTTTTTCTTAATTGAAAATATTTGATTAATTTAATGCAGGTACTTGTTTAATCTCAAGAAAAAGGTTAAGAACAAGACGCATGTTGAGGCTTCGATATGTGAGGCCTATATTGTTGAGGAGATCTCAACATTTAACTCGTACTATTTTGAACCTCATCTGAGAATGAGAATCAATCGCGTTCCACAACATGATGATGGCGGTGAAGTGCCTTCCAGTGGAAACTTGTCAATATTTTCCAATATTGGATGACCCACACCTAAAAATACTGTAAGGGGAAGATATTTGTCGAAAATAGAGTTCAAACAAGCATACAACTATGTTCTATTTAACTGTGATGAGCTGAGACCTTTTATTCAGTAAGTTTATAAATGTGTAATACTAATTAAACTTTGTTAGTAATATAGTATTGATTATATATTGTAATATCATACACTCATTATCACTTGCAGGCAACATCGACAATATTTGCTTTTTAATAACTCATAGCTGATCGAATCCTAGATCTTTCAATTACAAGATGAACAATTTGCCACATGGTTCAGAACACATGTAAGCACTATCACAAACTCATTCTAACCTGCAAAATTACTCTACATATGCATGTCATTACAAGATTCTCGTTCATTTACTGTTTATTGATGTACATTACATATAAGGTTTATCAAATAGAAAGGAGTGCACCTAAGTCATTGTCTTCACTAAGCCTGGGGCCTGAAAGAAAATATAAGTGCTACAACGGGTATTTTGTCAATGGATACTTTTTCCATACTGAAGAATACGGGCAAGAAAGAAAGACATACAACAGTAGTGTTTGTGTTAAGGGATCCACTAGTAATGAGTTAGAAGTTGACTACTATGGTAGATTAGAAGAGGTCGTCGAACTGCAATATCATAACGAGCAGAATAGAGTGTTTTTGTTTAAATGCTATTGCTATGACATGACCGACAGAGGAATCAGAGTTGATCCGCATTATGGTCTGGTCGAAATCAACTCAAAAGCTAGACTCTGCAACATAAACGATGTATTTGTTTTCGGAAAGCAATGTCAACAAGTTTATTACATATACACTCCTTCATTTAGAAAGGATCGATCAAGAGTGGATTGGTTGTCCGTTTTAAAAACGAAACCCTAGGGTCGTGTCGAGGTTGTTCAGGATGAGAACGAAGACACAAGTGTGCGAGATGAAGTCTTTCAAGTTAGTGAGTTGGTTGAACCATATTGAGTTGCTCCTTCGATTGAATTGGAAGAAAATTCAAATTTTCGTGTTTTCGATGATAGTCTTGTTGATGTTGACACAGAGGAGTTAAATATTGTTTTGAGGTCTAACGGACAAGCAAATGTCGATGAAGAAGATGATATCCATAATGAAGATTGCGATGAAGGTGATGACTATCCAATTGATGACGAAAAAGAAGAAACTTTTGACTAACTATCAAAATGAAGCCCTGTGTAAAACCCTTTTTTTCATGTAATTTAGATTATGGATGATATATTTTGTAACATGAAATATTTATTACTTGAAATGTCACAATCACCGATGTCAATACCGATGGAATAAGTCCGTCGACATTTAATAGAGAGTTCGAAAATAATTACTTGAAATGCCACAATCACCGACGTCTATACCGATGGAATAAGTCTGTCGGCATTTCACAGAGAGTTCAAAAATAATTATTTAAAATGTCACAATCACCGACGTCCATACCGCCGGAATAAGTCCATCGGCATTTCACAGAGAGTTTGAAAATAATTACTTGAAATGCCACAATCACCGATGTTTATACCGACGGATATATGTTCGTCGGTAAGTTGTCGGCGGGTCAATTTTACCGAAAAAATTACCGACGGACTGTGCGAATTCCAAAGGGTTGTGCATTAAAGGCATCTCTGACCGCGTCATATTGCCGACGGAATTACCGACAGACCACGAAAAATATGGAGGGTCATTAAAAAGTTTGGTGCGAAATTCAAAAATTACCGACGGATTTTTGACACTTCACCAACGGAATAAATTAAAATAAGAATTAATTTTATATCTGTCGGTGAATCCGTCGGTAAAACTGCCATATAAGTTCCAGCGACCGCCTCTTCAGTTCATTTTTTCTTCTCCTCCGTTTTTCAACTTAAATTTCGATTCTTTTACTGTCCATTCTTCAAAGCTTTCACCTACAATCTCTAGCAAGTTTTCTTGTGAATCTTCATCAGTTTAAAAGGTATGTGTTTCTTCTATTTCATTTTACTTTAAGGGTTTTTTTTTTGCTATTTTTTTGTTGTTATGTTTTTTGTTTTGGTGTATTTTTTGTAATGTAGATAAAGCATTGAATTCAACACATTATTAAAGTAAGCATATTTCATTCCTAAAGTCTATAGTTTGTTTTTTTTTTAATTTATTGAATATTTTTCATTGTTGTATTGGCATAATTATTATTAGTTTGTTTGTTGAATATTTATTGTTAATGTTGAATTTACCTTAGAATTAGTGATTGAATATGTTGGAATAATTATTAATTTTACTCTATTATTGCATGATTTGTATTTAATTTTTTCCATTTATTTTGATTGTTAGTCTAGATTTTTTTTTAATTTATTGTTTTGTTGTATTGGCATAATTATTGAATAATTTTTTGAATTGTAATTGTTAATGTTGAATTTACCTTAGTATTAGTAATTGAATATTTTGAAATAATTGTTAATTTTACTCTATTATTGCATGATTTATGTTTAATTTTTTCCATTAATTTTAATTGTTAGTCTAGAGTTTCTTTTTTATTTATTGAATATATTTTATTGTTGTATTGACATAATTATTGAATAATTTGTTGAATTGTAATTCTTAATGTTGAATTTACCTTAGGATTAGTGATTGAATATGTTGGAATAATTAGTATAGATTGGGTCAATTGGTTGTGGCTATTGTTAATATGTGCAGGTTTGTGGATTTGGGTAGTATCCAGTATAAGGGAGGTGTTGTCGAATTTTTTTAACATTTGAATTTAATTATATAATTATTTGTATAAAATTATGTAGATGTGTAGAATGAAAACCAGAGCTGGTCGCTCACGTATAGTCGCAGCTAGTTCGTCTAACAGCGATGATGATATTTCCTTAGGTGCCTCTCAAGAAGAGGCACCTACACCACCTGCGCCGTCAACCAATGCTGTCTCTTCCAACGCTACTTCACAGCGCAGAGGCGGTGTGCCTTCGCAGCGGAATCAATTTACCTGCAAGTACGAGACACAATGGAAGGACAACCTTTCAATGTAAGTTTGTTAAGGTTTTAGTTTTTTTTTAAAAAAACAAATTACAACATAATTTATGAAGTAATCACTATTGAATTTATTTAATTTATTTTCAGGTTCACAAACATTGAGGCCGCCCGAGTAATATCATTGGCGTTTAAATTGTCGATGGAGATTCCAATGTTTCAATGGAGTCAGATATCCAAGCATCCTGAATGGATGCCTCAAATCAGTGCATGGTTTGATAGATTTGAGGTTGGTGTTAATTTATAATTTTCAGCTTATTTCTAATAAATTATTAAAATAATTGTAAATAAATTATTCGTTTTTATTTAAAATTAATTATTTATACATAGGACAAATTCTGCTGGGACAGTGAGCATAACACTGTTACGAGGAGGGTGTGGGAAAATCACGCGGCAACTAGGTAACATCGAAAACAATACAAGATTTTTTTTAGACAAAAAATTATCTTTTGAAATGTAATTTTTAATTGCGTGAAGTAGGTTGCGTGATTTTTTGTATGAAGCACAAAAAAGGGCAAAAAAAACGCGAGAGATAGGGGTTTCCAAGGTTGGAACGATGTTGCGGTTTGGAGGGATTTCAAACCGATATACATCTCGGAAGATATATGGCCGCACTATCTTGAGCACATGACGCTTGAGCGGTTCACATGACGCTCATAGTCCAGTGCTGGCAACCGGAATCAACCAATTCATGGCTCGGTGACAACGCACACTGGCGGCTCCGTTCCGTTTGCTGCACATGCGAAACGGATGGTAAGATTAATTTAAATGAAATATATTGTTAAATTAAGTTGTTGTTAATAAATCTTTTTTCATTATAGGCGACGTCTCTTGGACATGAGCCGAGCCCGATGGAGCTGTTTGTGAAGACGCATGTGTGGAGTCAAGACCGCCAAAAGGGGGCGCAACAGTTCGTTGATAACCATGCTCAACATTTCGTGGTATGTTTGTTCAACCATTTTATTTTGTAAGTTATCATGTTTATTGAATTGAATATAATGATTACTTTTTTTATTTTCAGGAGACCTATAATAATTGGTTGAGGGAGAGATACGGGGATGATATTTTGACCCATCGGGTTTACGGACTCTCCAACACTACGGCCAACAACTTGCAGACGACCCGCAGTGTTTCAACCGTTGGGAGCTCCCAATCAACATCAAGCTCCCAATCTAAGGAGTTCATGGCCTTGCAGCAATGCACGGCTCAGGTCACCAAAAAATACAACCACCTATCAGCGGAGTACGCACAACTCAAAGCGTCTCATGCACAACAAAGAGCGGAGTCTGAACAACAAAAAGCAGCTTATGAACAACTTCACGAAATGGTCATAAACATGGCAACACAGAGTGGAACATGTGCGCCTAATCCTTTTTGGCCGTATAACCACCAGCCTCCTCCTCCAGGAGCTCCTCCTTTATATTAATTTGTAATAAACATTATTTACCTTTAAAATTTCATTTAATATATTTTTTGAAACACATTCAGTTTCAGTTTGTAATGAATATTATTTAACTTTGATTTTTTGTTTTTGATGTTTAATATAAATTTTATTTGCATGTTTTTATTACCATTAATTTATATAATTTTGTATTATGTATTCTAAATAATTTTTTAAAAACAAATTTAGAAAAAACTATTACAAAGGGTTTTACCGATGGAATGAATCCGTCAGCATTTGACAGTAGCATTCACCGACGCATTCATAGACGGATATATTAGGTCGGTATTTCATACATTGACCGACAACTTTACTGACGGAATGAATCCGTCGGCATTTGATAGTAGCTGGCACAATTACCGACATTTATATTCGGTCAGTATTTCAAACACTCACCGACAAATTTACCGACGGTACATAGCTGTCGGTAAATCACGATATCACTGACGGAATAAAATCTGTCAGTATATTTCAAGCGGGAAATTTTTTTTGATGCGTAAATTCCATCCGTAAAACCATCGGTAAATGGTTTTTTTGTGTTTCCGACCAATATAGTGACGGAATGTGGCATCACCGACGAAGGGAAAGCAGACAGACGTAATCCATCGGTGAAAACATCGGTAAATAAATCATCGATGAACTGGTAATCACACACCGATGGAATATTTTCGTCGATAAAACTGTGAAATCTTGTAGTGTAACAATTATTGTCATTTGGAATGCTAGGACTTTCTATATTCAAGAATTAAATAAGTCTTGACCTTAGAATAGTTAGGATTTAACCTGATAAGACAGAAGACTTCTTCACGAGGAAAGATCTGTCTTGAACTTAAAACGAGACCAATAAATCAAAACTTGACCAAGAAAAATAATCAAATAACAATGCAGTCTACCGTAGGTAGAGTGCACTAGGGTGATGCGTCTTTCCTTTACAGAACAAATTTCTTACCTAAATTCTCGCAGACTATAAGTTTCCTAGTAACCATAATATTAGGTAGCGACTCCTAAACTTCATAATCATAACTTTATGATTACACATAAAACCCTTTTTTCATCAATGTCAGGAGGTAAACCCGTCATTCGATGTCGTGTATGTCACAACAGGATGATGACTCCGCTAGGTTATGCCTTATCTGGTTAGACTAAACTTTGCTTGTTTGATTGTTTGCGTATTTATTTTAAGTATGTTTAAGTTTAGCATATTTAAGATGCATTTTTGCATACTGCTCATGTATAAGTACGTCGGGTATGGATTAATGCCTTAATGCGTTTTAATTTTTATAAATAAACTCGATTCTAGGTTAGGTGAGGAGTAACGATCTACCTCATGACTTTTAGTCGGGGTTTAGACTTGTGAAACATTCAACTATGAGTTGAGCGTTTACTTGGTTATGGCGGTCATACTATGCCCTAACCATTCCTTATAAACCTCTATACTGCCTTCGTGAAACATGGTCACTAGGTAAATTATAAACCCTTTTGAGACCAGGTAGAAAGCTTACCCGTCATATAATGACCTAGAACCTTCCCTTATGGTATGTACTCCCGACTAATTCATTTTGCATCAAAGCAGACCTGATCAATAATCTTGAACCCCGCAGGATATCTAAGCTAAAACTATGATTTTTTCTGAATATCGGTAAGAATCTGAGATGATGTAATTAGCTGAGGAGAATTATCACACGTAAAAATTATGTTTAGAGGCTTAGACCCACCTTTTTGTCTTCTACTCTTCACTGTATATAGGTTTAACTGAGATAAGGACTTGGAAAAGATCTTTTCAGATTAGTTAAACTATATATTTTTATCCATATTCAATAAAGAAGTCATGGATTAGCCTTTGAACAGGTTAATCCATAGCCATTGTGCATACATTTCCATACATATACATTTACACATGCATCGGGTTGAAATATAGGTCCCAGAGAGTTCCAATCCGTAAGTCTACAACACCCGACTTAGACTAAGAAATATAGAAGATGAAGAGTGCGACCATCATGATGATCATTTCCAAGAAGAATTGGAGTCTCTGAAAGCTAGTGTGGCTTGCATCGTTAGTTTACTCGAGCAAGCACTCAATTTCTATCCATACCATAGAGGAGATCCTTACAAGAGCTTTTGTTAGAAGGCTGACAGAAAGAAAGGTGTATCAGAATTGAAAGATGGAGCCCACTCTTGTTGTGTTCAAAAAGTAATTGCCTTTGTTTAATCATGTCTACAAAAGTGTTTTGACTTTGTCATGTTTCAACATGTTTTAGTCTTATTAGCAATTTGGCTTATAATTCCACAAGACTTTCTCTGTTAAATAGGCCCTTCTTTTAAATGATACCATGCATGACTCTCTTCATTCTTTTCATACCTACACAAGCACACCTTACAAACCCAATGTGCTAAGAATAATTGGTCAAACTTTGATATTCCATCAATCAATAAAAATTAAAGTTCAACCAAGAATTCTTTAGCGCGTTTGCCTTTCCCTAAAAAACAATGCATGATCTCATGTTTTCATAAAATTTTTTGAAAAAATCAAAGTTTTAATTAAAAAACAGAAATCAAATTGGTGTTTGTTCTAACAGATAAGTTTTGCAAATTCAAGTGATTTCCTAGAAAGGTAACCATACACTTAGGAAAACCTGAAGAAAAACTCAAACACAATGAGATGACTTCAAAGCTGAGTTTTAGCTAAATGGATAATGAGTGACCACTTTGCATAATTATATGAAAGAAAACAAAGTTTATCAATCCTAATTACATGTGTTTGAAGTGAATAGAGGCCATCTTTGATAATATTTTTATAGGGCTAAAATATACCTTTTGCAATCTTCATTGAGCCTAGTAAGTTTTTCTTGAAAAAATAACCCTGGCTAAATCACACCCCACACTAGGGGCAAGTACGAGAAATACGCACAAAAATCATCAATGAGTAGAGGTGACAAGGTTGGGGGGGAGGGCATGAAAGAATCGAAACAGTCCCAAAGGTTGAGCATACCACAAAAGTAGCTAATATGATGATGATGCTCAAAACCAAATGAAGAAAACAAAGAGAAAAAACCCAAACCTAACACTATAGGGCTCGATGTACCATTTTGCATGTCAGTCCTGAGGTCTAGGAATCCAGGGACCGAAAAGAGGTTAAGAAACAAGCATTAATGATCTTTAATCTTGAACTCCTTTAAAAACCATTTAAGCCGATAAATATCATTTTTTTTCGATAACCTAGAGCCCAAGCCTACGTTACGTGTCGAATCAAGTCCTTTCTGATCAAATGTAGGCAATTTGGATTGGTAAGTAATGTTTTCTCATGTGAAATAAGCTTTATAAAAATAAAATAAATGCTTTGAAGGTTGGTTCTTTGAAACCCTCAAATTAAAGCTTGAACAACTCTAACCAACAAAACATCACTTCACACTTTTACCAAAACAACAAAATCAAAACTTCTAAAACCTGCTCATAGGAATCCCTTAAATTTTTTTCAGAACACGTTTGTTTGAAACTAAAGTCAAAATGGTATTTGTGTTTGGAATGGCTTTGAAATTCCATAAATTATCCATAAAACAACTCCTTGTAAATAAACAAATCTTCTTTTGCACAACCTTATCCCTAAAGAAAACTCGAATTGAACACTTGGGGGCATGATCAAGCTAAGGGCAATCCAAAAAATACATAATAGGACTGATTCCATGATTCTCGTTCTAATAAAATAGAATATGTAGGGCAGAGATGGCAAGCTTTGAAATAAAGGTTTGTAGGAAAAGAAGTATGCTAATATCATGCCTTTCCTAGAGATCAAAATCACAAGTTATGACTCGAGTAAGTAAAAACAAAAATGACATCGAAGATTACTATAGAAGGGGAAAGTCCATGAAGAAAGGGGACCTATATTTCTTAGATAAGTATACATGCATATTGATCATAATGCATTATACTTTGATCTTTGATAGATTATTGTTTTACTGACAAATCTCTTTTGAGCCTTGATCTCTCAGATAGTGCCCCTTCAGGCCCTATCTGATTCTTTTGAACATACATTTGAGCCTTCATCTCTAAGATAGTGTGCCTTCAGGCCCTAACTTCTTCTTTGAGCACATCTTTGAGCCCTTTTCTCTCAGACAGTGAGCCTTCGTACCCTATCTCTTTCCCCTTTGAGTGCTCATTTAAGCTCTCATCTCCTAGATAATGCCCATTCAAGCCCTTATCTTGTCATCCTTTCAAGACATCTCTGGCCAAAATCCTTTGGCCAAGTAAGTCGTTTTTTTCACATGGACAAGTCACCAATTACAAAAAGACCACTTTGAAAAATCTTTGCAATTTTTCACGTGGACAGGACGTCATTACAATGAGAATACTTTGTAAAATCTTTGTATTTTTCACCTGGGCAGGTTGCCCATTATAATGAGACCATTTTAAAAAATCTTAGTATTTTTACCTAGGCAGGTCATTCATTACAATGAGACCATTTTTAAAAATCATTGTATTTTAGCCCCTAGACAGGTCACTTATTACAATGAGATCACTTTGAAAATCTTTGTATTTTTCTCATGGCAGGTCACCCATTATAATAAGACCTCTTTGAAAAATCTTTAAATTTTTCACATGGACAGGTCACCCATTACATTGAGACAATTGGGAAAAAAAATTGTATTCTTCACCTCGACAGGTCACTCATGACTATTTGACAATTTCAAAAATCTTTGAATTTTATCATCAAGCAGGTTGCCTAGTACAACTATACCACTTCAAAAAACCTTTCAGTTTTTCACAAAGATAATCTTTTACTTTACAAACTCAATCTCTTCCGAGTGCGCTTTCTAGCCCTCGTATTCTAGATAGTGCGTTTTCTTACCCTATCTTTTTTCGTTTTGAGCGCCCCTTTAAGCCCTCATTTTTCAAATAATGTGTTTTCTAGCCCTATCTACTTTTCCTTCTTAGTGTGCTTTCCAGCCCACGCATACCGGATAACGTGCTTTCTAGTTCTATCTCTTTCCTTTCGAGTGCGCTTTCTAGCCCTCGCATACTGGATAATGTACTTTCTAGCCTTATCTTTTTCCTTCAGTGTGCCTTTGAGCCCTCATCCTTTGGACAATGTGCTTTCTAGCCATATCTCTCTCTTTCTGAGTGTGCTTTCCAAGCCTCGTCTACCAGATAATGCACTTTCTAGCCCTCCTTCTCTCTGTCTTTGCGCTCTCATCCAAGATAAAGTGTTTTCTAGCCCCATCTTTTTTTTTTCTCTGAGTGCACTTTCTAACCCTTACTTTAAACACTTTCAGAAGGATTCACCATTTCTTGATATGGTGAGTCCATTATCTCTCATTCCTTTTTCTTCTTTACAAAACTTACCATCTAAAGTCTCTTACGAGACTTTCAATCGTAAACATTGTAAAGAGGAGGGCAACTGTCATAACCTATTTTTTAGTTATTCCACAAAATTTTACCCCTTTTTCATTTTTTTAAATAATAATAATAATAATAATAATAGCAAGAAGACTAGTGATTTGGCGAAAGCAAGCTAAGATGATTTCAAATATAGAGGAAGATCAAGCTACAATTTTGAATGAATTGAGAGCTTAATTGTACCCCATTGTACCCAAAACTAGAGAGACTATGGATTCAATGTCAAATCAAATCATTATTGGATGAATTTGCATAAAAATTAAGTCTAGGGATATAATTGGATTTTTAATATGCCAATTTGATTTAATCATAGGCCAAATTAAAAGTTTAATTATGTTCAAGAATTAATTTGGGTCAAATTAAAGGATTTAATTGAATGTAAGGACTTAATTATACTTTAAATGGGTCAAATTAATTTTATTAGGGACTTAATTAGTGAAAAATTAAATTTGGGAGCTCAATTTGGGCTCAACGAGAAGATTGAAATTATAGAGGACCAAACTTAATTTTTACAAAGTCAATTCATTCAAATCATGGGTAAAATCACAAAAAAAAATCAAACTTTTGAAGTCAATTAGGGGTTAAATTGAAGAAATTCACAACCAATGACCTTTTTGAAAAAGATGTTGAACTTTGAGGATTTAATTGGTTGAAATCAGGGATGAAAATGAAGAGAATTGAAAGTTTAACGGTCAATTAGGAGCTAAATTGAAGAAATTCAAAACTAAAACCATAATGAAAGAGACGCTGAAATTCAGGACTGATGTTGAAGTTTGGTGAGGGCAAAATTGTATAAAATTAAAAAGTTCCAAGCCAATTAGGAGTGCAACTATAAGAAATTAAAAGTTGAAGGACTAAATTGAACTTTAGCTAAATCGCTAAAATAAGGCCAAAATAGTGTCGTTTAGAAGATAAAAAAAAAGAACAGACCAAACGACTCATATTGTTCATCATCTTCTTCTTTTTACCTAAAAAAGCTGCCCAGGTGGCTACTTTTCAAGAGGATTTAACGCTTCGTCTCTTCAGATTGACAAAACATAAACCACCATGATGACCTAACATTTAACTACACACCGGTATTGTTCTTTCCTGCTGATTGATATCATAACCACCGCGATGCCTCCCTAAATAAGCTAACTTAGGTAGCCTTTAGCAACCTATTTTGATAGACCATTATGGCATGTTTGAGCCAACGGTTGGGATCGTTTCCAGTTGAGACAAGGGCCAAGATTTGTCCCTAATAAAGATAAAGTGTCACTCTTCCACCTCCTATAAATAAAGGTGGATTCCAGGCATTGAGGACGAAGAAATTTGAGGCTAAAATTAGGAAAAAATCAGCTCTTTTCCCTAGTTTTTTTTCTCCCCTATCAGCCACCTCTTTGCCCTTTTCCTCTACCGCGCATCTGTACCCATTTCCATCACCAGCCACACGCTGGACTTCCCTCCACCACCAAGAACGCCACCAACACCTTTTCTCCTCCTGCCAGACAAGCCTCCCTCTTATTTTTCTCTTGTTTCCCCCTAGGTGGTGGTCATTGCATGAATTTGCAAGCAATGGCCAAACAATAGACATGGTCGCTGGGTCGAGCCAACGACCATGTGGACTATGCGTTCAATCCATTTCATCCCAACCTAGATGGTTGGACCAGGTCCAGCCCAACTTAAAAAAGAAAAAGAAAAAGAAAGGCAGTTGGGCCATCAGATCACCCAACTTAACCAGATTGGAAATGTTGCAACTCGACCTAGATGGTTGGGCCGAGTCCAGCCTAGCCCCCCTAAAAAAGGTTAGTTGGGTCATCAATCTGCACAACCAAACTGACTCGAGTTGGACTCATTTCAGACCAGCCCGGATGGTTGGTCTGGGTCCAGCCTAACATATATAATAATAAAATAATAATAATGATGTTTGAATATTTAAAAATATTTTTTTTAAGAAAAGAAAAAAATTCAAATTTTCCAAGGGGTATTTTAAAATATTTATGGGTCCCTCACATGTTTTTCCAACTATTTTGCATAATATCAGGCTATAGACTTACACTGTATGATACGAACCTGGCATTAAAAATACCCGATTTCCTCCAAAACTTTATGAAATAAAACAAAATTTCATAAAAAATCCAAATATTCAATAATAAATTTTCATTAAAAAAAAGTGTTTGGATTTCATGCCTATAGCCAAATCCTAAAGGTTTTTTATGTATATTTTCTCAAAGATAAAATCATTTTTTTATCATTTTTTTTATAATTATCCCTTAGGGTTTGACCAAAATATAAAAAATAAAAAACCCATAACAATTATTTTGTCATTCGGAATGCTAGGATTTAGCTATACCTAAGAAATAAATAAGTGTGACCCTTAGAATGGTTAGGATTTAACCCGATAAGGTAGAGATTTCCTCATGATGAAAGATCTGCTTAAACCTTAGATGAGACCAACAAATAGAAACTTAACCCAGAAAAACAATCAAATCATAATGCAGCCTACCTTAGGTAGGGTACATTGTGAGTAATGCGTCTTCCCTTGTACAACCAGTCCATTAGCCAAACTCTCGCATATCATAGATTTTCTAGTAACCGTAATACTAAGTGGCGACACTTAAATTTCATAATCATAACTTTATTATTATACACAAAACCTTATTTTCTTCACTCATAGAAGGCAGACATGTTATTCAATGCCTTACACATCACAACAAATTAAATGAGAACCTAAAGTAGATTTGACACTCCATGTCCCTATACACCTGGGAGACAAGATCTAAAAAATTCTACAATAACAAACACTTCATCACTGGTGTTTGGAATCAATGTACCTCATGCAAAAGGTATCTCAACAATTCATTACCAAAATAGTTTGATTTGTATAATTTCACAACACAACTCAATACAATAAACACAACACAATGGAACAAGTTCAAAGAGGCTTTAAATATAGAAGCTCTTATTGGTTAAATGGGTCAAATTAATTTTATTAGGGATGTAATTGGTGAAAACTTAAGTTTAGGAGCCCAATTTAGGCTTAATTGAGAAGATTGAAATTTTAGAGGTCCAAACTTAATTTTTACAAAGTCAAATGATTCAAATCAGGGTAATCACAAGAAAATCATAGTTTTGGAGTCAATTAAGGTTTCAATTGAAGAAATTTGCAACCAATGACCTTTTTTAAAAAGGCGCTGAACTATGGGGATTTAATTGGCTGAAATCAGGGATGAAATTAAGGAGAATTGAAAGTTTAATAGTCAATTAAGGGCTAAATTAAAGAAATCCAAAACCAAGGACCACAATGAAAAAGGCGCTGAAATTTAGGGCTGATATTGAAATTTGGCAGAGGCAAAATTGCATAAAACTAAAAGTTTCGGGCCAATTAGGAGTATACTTAAAGAAATCAAAAGTTATAGGACTAAATTGAACTTTGTCCAAATCACTAAAATAAGGCCAAAATAGCATCGTTTTGAAGATAAAAAAAAAAAGGAACAGACCAAACAACTACTGTTCATCAACCTTTTCTTTTTACCCAAAAAAGTTGTCATGATAGCTACTTTTCAGGGGGATTTAATGCTTTGTCTCTTCATTTAATTTAACAAAATATACACCACCATGACGCCCTAACATTTGACTATACACCAGTATTGTTCTTTTCGGCTGATTGATACCACAACTGCCACGATGCCACCCCAAAGATGTCAACTCAGGTAGCCTTTAGCAACTTATTTTGATAGACCATGATGACATATTTGAGCCAACGGTTGAGATCCTTCCTGGCTAAAACAAGGGCCAAGATTTGTCCCTAGTTTTTTCCCTAGTTTTTTCCTCCTCCCCTCTCGACCACCTCTTTCCCCTTTTCCTTTGCCGCCGTTGCCGCCACCAGCTACCAGCCACATGCTAAACTTCCTTGCACCACCAAGAACGCCACTAACACCTTTTCTTCTTCGGCCAAATAAGCCTCCCTCTTCTTTTTCTCAACCCCCCCTCACCCGGGGATGGTGGTCATTACATGATTTTACATGTAATGGCCAAACAGTAGACATGGTCGCGGGGTGGAGCCAGTGATCATATAGGTAGTGGGATGGACCCATTTCAGTCCAGCCCAACATAAAAAAAAAAAGGAACGGTTGTTGGGCCATCAGATGGCCCACCCTAATCAGGCTAGACCTATGCAGCCCAACTTAGATGGCTGAGTTGGGTGCAGCCCAGCCCCCCCAAAAACAAAGAGAGGTCTGTTGAGTTGTCAGTCTTCCCAACCAAACTAACTTAGGCTGGACCCATTTTAGCCCAGCCCGGATGGCTAGGCCGGGTCCAGCCGAACATATATTTAATAAAATAATAATAATAATAATAATAATAATAATAATATTAAAAAATTAAAAAATATATTTTTTAAAAAAAAAGAAAGAAGAAAATTGAAATTTTCTAAGGGACATTTTAAAATATTTGTAGGTCCCTCACATGTTTTTTTAACTATTTTGTATAATATCGGGTTGTAGACTTACACTATAAGATATAAAATTGGTATTAAAAATACCCGATTTCCTCCAAAACTTCAAGAAATAAAACAAAATTTCAGAAAAAACTCCAAAAATTCCAAAATAAATTTTCATTTCATTTTCATGTGTACGACCAGATCTTAAAGGTTTTTCATGCATATTTTCTAAAAGATAAAATCACATTTTTATCATTTTTTTTAAAATGCAAAAATAGATATTGTAAGTAGTTTATAATTATTTATTAGGGTTTGACCAAAATCGAAAAAAACCCATAACAATTATTTAGTCATTTGGAATGCTAGGACTTAGCTATATGCAAGAAATAAATAAGTGTGACCCTTAGAATGCTTAAGATTTAACCCGATAAGGTAGAGACTTCCTTAATAAATTTTTTTTTGTCTTAGACCTTAGACGAGACTGACAAATAGAAATTTAACTCAGAAAAACAATCAAATAACAATGTAACCTACTTTAAGTAAGTTGCATTGTGAGTAATGTGTATTCCCTTATACAACCAGTCCATTACCCAAACTCTCACATATCATAGATTTTTTAGTAACCATAATACTAAGTGGCGACTCTTAAATTTCATAATCATAACTTTATAATTATATACAAAACCTTATTTTCTTCGCTCTTAGAAGGCAAACATATTATTCAATGCTTACCCATCACAACAAATTAAATGAGAACCTAAAGTAGATTTGACACTCCATGTCCCTAGACACCTGGGAGACGAGCTCTAAAAAATTCTACAATAACAAACACTTCATCACAGGTGTTTGGAATAAATGTACCTCATACAAAAGAAGGTATCTCAAAAATTCATTACCAAAATAGTTTGATTTGTTTGATTTCACAACACAACTCAATACAATAAACACAACACAATGAAACAAGTTCAAATAGGCTTTAAGCATAGAAGCTTCTATTGTGATGTTTTTGACTC
>Ga0325410_1004180_pt1 | contig 16194 bp, 9 predicted proteins | sample PopdelMetagenome_16_FD_206182 | JGI IMG/M metagenome (GOLD analysis project Ga0325410, IMG submission 206182) | Populus deltoides microbial communities from Bellville, Georgia, United States - Xylem-PdIQD-R3 | ecosystem: Host-associated > Plants > Phyllosphere > Stem > Wood/Secondary xylem...
ACAGGGGAAACAGGGGCCTAGTCTGGAAGGCTAAACAACTCCCACCTGTGTGCACTAAACAGAAACAGTGGCTTTTCAAGGGTAACTTTAGGCTTTCCATGGAGGGAATGAGCACAGTAAGAAGAACAAACAGTAGCCATGTCATGGCAAAGTTAAAGGCACCTAGCAATCATTACAATTATTATTCTTTGCTGGCCAGAAGGTCAAAAAAATGAAAATATCTATCGCAGGTCCATCTGGAAAGCAAGCACCAGCGAAATCTTACAACAAAACACAGTTAAAAACTACTGAGCGAATGTCATGTAATAAGATTAAGGATATACATATATAAAACAAGCCTTTACACCCAAGAAAATGGCAATTTGTTAAGGAGTCTGCAACAGAGCGCTTCTTGTTTAAACTTTTGGGGTTAGCCTTAATCAAATACAACGAAAGTGGAAGGTATTAAGAAAGGAAGAGCACAGGAGGAGCATCATAGACTGTTCCTCCTTTTTTCTTGTTTTATAATTATGGGTGGGCCAACCAGCATTCCCAATGAATCATGAAACCATTGCACTCCTTATTCTCTGTTTCTTTTTTTCAGGGCTCTATACTTTTGAACCGACCAAACCATGATGAGTGATGAGAGGGCAGTTCTTTGCAATATCAAAGACTGGCCGCCCACCCACATAGAATTCCAAGGTGAATTTAAGGCTTCTGCCCGTTCTTCTACGTGATCTGCTTCATGGAATGTCTTTTATTGAGCTTAGCCGCCTCATTTGTCAAAAGTGTCTTGACCAGCTTTTGATCACATTTAATGGCTTAGCTTTCCTGCTTCGATCAATAACTTAAACTCTGTTTTTCCAACAAAATAGGAAAAACAAGAGAGTTCCCTTGCACGTAGAATGTCAAAAAAGGATTTCTTGATTAACCGACTTGACCTCCGGGCTCTAACTCTGTTGCCTTAATGTTCCAATGAGGAGATGAGGCTCATAGGATTCCCTTTTTCAGATAATGAGTTGTCAAATTGTGGGCACTATTCCCTTTATTATTACACTAATAACTGGCATCAAGGAATAGAAATGAGGAGAAGATTTTTCAAATCACGTTCTTTGTTTTAAGTCCTCGAGCTTTTCAGTGGGGTATAACTTTTTTAAGGGGCAAATAATTCAGTTCTCTCGCTGGGATAAGGATTTTCCCTCCTAATCTGAATAATGAAGCTTTAATTTGCAAGTAAGCTTTTGAGATAAACCTTTAAACGGGCCATCGTATCAGGAATAGAAACTTTTGAGTGATTAGACACTTGAGTTTTCCAACCAAGCTAGGCGATCCTTTCCTGTCCTCCCCACCCCCCCCCCCCCCCTTCTTTCTTTCTTTGTACTGAGAAAATATACAGAGATCCCTTGATTCAAGCAGCATACAATACCAAAGCTAAAGGTTTCTTTGGCTCTTCCAGCAACCAGCACTATTACCCTGCTGTACATTCCTTCGTTATTTGCCCTGCGACTGGTAAACTGGGAAGAATCCATGCCTGCAAGGCTTGCTCAAAGAAAATTCAAGAGTGCAATTGAACCTAATTCCCAGACCCAGCTTGGTCTCTGTTAATTAGTGTAAAGCCCGCTAACAACGGATCCTTTTGCAGCTCACACAGATATCCAAATTCTGTGTTGGGTTTCACAACTTAAGCCTATGGATGCTAGTAGCCCTCACAGTCAAGATTTTGCCCATTTACAAAGGCAGGCCTACATGTTTTACTAACAATCAACATAACAATAACAAAAGAAAGTCTTGTACTGTTGCTCTAGACCGAGTATCATAGTGGATTAGACATTCTTATATATTGTTTATTATGGTCTGAACGAAATCATTTTGGATTGTTTGGCATGAAACATCATAGTTTTATTAAACATTTTAAGTGCTCTTTTAAAATCTATATTCGATTTAGAACTTCACACTAGTCGTATACACATGCTACGTCGCAGGGTTTTTATTTTGTGTTAAAAATAATGTTCAAGTAACGCAATATGTCATTCAACTTATAGACCAGACTATATAAAATAAATTAATTTTATTTTAATTAGATGATAAAAATAATTAATAACAACAAATTGACCAAAAAAACAATAACAATAACCTAAAAAAATATTTTTGTAAAAATATACAAATGATATAGCTCAATTATCAGCCTATTAAACACATAATGATGAAATTGGCTGGAAAACAAAAAAAAATAAAAAAAAAACCCAACTCGAGTCATTTTGAGGTAGTATAACAAACTTGTAGTTCAAGAAATAAGAGGTAAGTCAACTCAGGTTAACTTTTCAAATCATGTTCAGGTCATGAAATCATGATAACTTAATATGAAAAAAATATAAAAAATCACAAAGTTAAAATAAAATAAGTAAAATAAAAAAAAGATATCAACACTCGTTGATTTTTCAAACTGGGACCGGAAGCATTAGACCATAAGCACCTTATTTGAAAAAAACCACAAAACTTAATTCTTAATCAATTAAATATTGAAGGATTAACTTAGAAAAAGAATATTAATTTCATGATAGGATCCAAAACAAAAAATAATAATTAAAAGAATGAGTATCAAAATTGAAATACAAGATAAATTTTACTTTTAATTGAAGAGTGAAGTTGAAAAGAGGAATTCATTGAACAAAAAGATTTAAAAAAATAAAGATTAAAATTGCAATAATTTTGTTTTATTAAAATGTGAAATTGAAAAGAAAAATCAAGGTTCATTGTAACAAACCGGACTACCAACACTGACACATGTTGCACCATCAGGAAGGGAATACGACAACGTTTCTAACAACATAGTAAAAGTGTAACGTTTGATGTTGGGAGGCATTGCATGCACCGCTTGAAAGATACGGACACCTCCCACTCGTAAAAGAGTGTGTCACATGCACTCCAATTTTTTATTATTATTTATATTTGATTAAATATTAAATATTTAATCAAATTACCCACTTGTTAATTCGATGTTTGCACGGACCATTTCCTAACATTTATTTGTTTCAACTTTTGATTCTAAAAAAATGATATACTTATCCATGGTAAGAACAGTGGTTCTCTTGAAAATTATCATGGTAAAAAAATTGTCAAAGAGGTCGTATATGTTATTTGAATAGATTGGTACGTACGAAATACTTATCCATGGCCGAAAAGTGGAGATGGAAGCCGAAATATGCATTCATTTCTAAACTTCACGTTCAATTTATGACCTCTGGTTTGTAATAGAATTTTGAAGTTGGGAACGGGTTTATGGACGTTGTTTGAGGTACTTTTTTTTTATTATTATTGAAAAATGTGGGAAAATCGAAGATTTGTGAATTTTAATTTTAATTCTTTGAAAATTTAATTGAAATTAATAAAATACAAAACCATGATTTGTGAGAGGGCTTTCAACAACACACAGGCCCATTACTTGGGACTTTCTATTTTATTTTATTAATATGTTTAGAATCCTTTAAGAAATTAAGAGATTTTAATATGAAACCTGTAGAGCCCTTGTTAAGAATTTAATCTTTAAAAATAATATAAAATTAAATACGTCAAACCCTTCTAATTTACAATTCAAAAAAAATTAATATTAAAACTAACTTTTTTAAAATATCCTTGTAACTTCTTTTTTTTAAAGACCTTGAAGAAATAAAATGAAGGTAATGAGGATAATACAAGAAACTTTATGAATTAAATTTTATCTCTTTCAAATATATAAATTTAATTTATTTATCAATTAAATTCAAATCAAATACAATAATTGAATTTCAATCCATGCTACACACCATAAGATGTAAGAGCTAACTGGGTTTCTCGCAGTTAATGTACAAAGCTACTGAATACCAAAATAAATATTTTTATCAGAAACAAGACTTGATCCAGGATCGCTATTGTTCACAGCCCTCGAGTGGCATTAATTATGGCCAACTTTCATCTGGCACACACCCATTCGATTGCTTGGTAATCACTGAATAGATTGGCATGTAATTGCAAAGTCCAAGGGCTCCTCAATAAAGACAGCCAGTTCACAATACCAATCACTGTTATCGATATTTCAGCATGATGCAGGAAGTTGTTTCAAGGTTTGCTGCCATCATGCACACACAATGAACAATCTTTATGCAGCATGTTTTTTTGGTCACAGGTCATAACTAAGGGGATGCAGCGTGTGAAATCTTTAGTAGACGATGTTAAATGATTTCTGATTATTATTATTCATAAAAGAATGTTCTGATATGAAAATATCACACAGCATCTCGTTTTTATCATCATTATCACTGTCAGTGTAAATTGATATTCACTCCCCCTCTGACAACTTCTTGTTGCAGAATTTCAATGAGGGATGTGGGCATCAATGCATCCAGTTTTTCTAAGAACTACCTGAGACAATCAAGAATACATAAATATAATCTAGAGAAAGGATTATCACAAAGACATCATGACACTGACTGACCTCATCTGCTCTTCCATGTTGCGGTTCAAGGCAATGCGAGCCATATCTATCCATGCAATATTCTCAAATAAGATCCATCTTCACAAAGTGTGAGGCTGTGGATCAGGAAGGAAGAGGGTGACAAGAAACCTGTGAATCATCTCAAAGCTAGTGAATGTAATAACAGCAGCGGGGGTTGTTCTAATAAGGTTGGTGGCACAACCACGGTAAAATCCAGGGAGACCCTCTTGTTGAAATACTTTATTTATGCAATCAACCACACCAGTGTAACGCTTTTCTGAGTGGAAGCCTTGTTCTTGAAGCCTTGAGCGTACTACCTACAAAATCATGAGAGAATAAATTAATCTGCAAGAGTTTCCTGTCAACCAAGGCAACTAGCTACTAATCCTAGTCAAGCATTTAGTGTCACATAGAAAGTAAGCAAGCAAGAAGCTTACAGGAGTTGGTGCGTGGAGCTGTGGGTTTATAGAGATCCAAGAAAGTTGGTACAAAGTTAATGGCCTGGAGAGGATGTGATTTCTATATGGGCAATAGAGTTATTTGGGATTGCTTTTTCTCAGCAATTCTTTTTTGGTGGCGAAATGAAATAAGGGAATTTTTTAAAGCTGTATCCCATCACTTCACAGGATTTCCAAGGGAAGTCCTTAAGCATTGGCATTCAGGGTATTTTTTTTTTGTCAGCGAGCACAATTCTCATATTTACCTATTTCAGGTATCTTTTTAAACTATGTCACAAACTCATAAAACTGAAACTTGAATGCTAAGTGATTCTTACTACCCGCAAAAGCTTCCGAGGGTAAGAAACAGCATCACAAGATTTTTATTTTAAAGATAAAAGTGACTGCACTCTTCATTACATAATAAGTTTGAATTTTATAACATGCCTATAAACAAAACAATCTCAATAACAATTCTACAATCACAGGCAGCTTCAAAAATACAATTAAAATTTGATTCTGATTGCTAAAAAATGACATGGAACTTCCAATTACAAGCAAGAAGTGTTTCATTATCCAAATTTTTGCACTTTAAAAACACACACAACCCCAAAAGAAGACCATCGAAATATTATAGAGCTGCCTGAACCTTAGAGAAGGTGGGGAGCAGTTGAGCATCAAGGACCTTTATATTTTTCATGCTGATTAGTGAACACGGATATATTAACTAATGAAATCAGATTATTTTTTCAAGAACATACCTCATGTGGATATGTCAATGTCGAAGCAAATATTTTGGAGACTGATGAGGCAACAGCAACATCACGTGCACCTAGTTTATCCATTGTCGTATTACCTGGAACAAGAAATTAACTTGAAAAAAATTCTTTCCTCTTTGAAATTACAAAGAAAGTAAAACTGGTTATATATTACCTCGGGTGGCCAAGTACATTTTGATCTTCTCATATGTTGGAAATTGGATGGCAACATGACTAACACCAGCCAATGCAGGCACAAGACCACTGATTGCCACACAAGATATTAAATCTCACCTTCAAACTAAAGACATAAATATCTAACACAATCCAATGATATTCTTTGTAGAATTCAATACCTGTACAACCCACGCATGCCTTCCTCATGAGCTATTCTTCTCAAAGCAGACAGTGTACTCCTATATGGAACGATACCTGCTCTCATTCCTTGAGTCTGCAGAGCAAAAGCAAACAATACTGTGAATGCTGACCTCCTCAGCTCCTTGAAATACACATGCATCCACTCATCTTCCCAGCTAGTGGCCTACTAAAGGATTCTACGTTCAAGTTATTTCTTCTCCTATCTTTCCACTTTCCACACCAGAACAAGTCATTTACATGTATAGAAGATTTAATTATCATTACCTTGTACAATGCACAAATTTCAAGGTCATGACTTAAGTACACATTGCATAAACATATCATATAAAATAAATCAAAAATATAATAATAATCTCAAGCAACTAAATTAACAAGAAGAAGAAAAGGAACTCCTAAGCACATCAATCTAGCTAATGCTACCTGGTTTCACACAGACAAATGCATTGTTGTTGACTGGACAAGTAGGATATCTTACTCTCGGAAAATAATATCAAATGTGAACTCGAGAGGAGGTCCTCCCCTCTCCATCATGTGAGCTCACACTTGGCCCATCCTCGAATGTGCATTATGGCTGTGGGCATGGCATGTTCATCATGTAAACAAACAAAAAGCTTGACTCAAATGAGCTATATGCATCATGCTAATGATACAAGGTGCAAAAAAAGGAAACCTGGTCTAAATATTCTTTAGATGCTTCAATTGGTGAGTGCTAGGTTAATTAGTATCTTTTTTACAATTACAGACAAAATAAGACATGAACTAAACAAACGCACTTGAAGTCTTGTCTTTACAACCCAAAGAGGATTTGTGAAAATAGTTGTTGCCGCTCCAGCACCAGAAGCAGCTATCATGTTAGCACCTATTGAAAGGTGATGACTTTCATCTACACAAACAACACAATCACGAGCTCATTAACACTAAAAAAAGGTAACTTAACAAAAAACTATGCCACAGGGAAAAAAGAAAGCAACAATCAAGTTTTGCTTTACCACCCGTAAAGGTAGCAAATCAGCACTAACCATTGGAACAAAGAAAGCTTTTGAACTGTTCATATATCGTAAAATAAACCTGCAAAAATTATAAAATTAGGTCATTCAGCAGAAGAAAATTCAAAGAAGCATGCTCTGCAAAAAAAAGGAAGTCTTCAAAAGCTGGGGGAAATGAGAAATGAGAATCAAAGATTATAAATTTGACCAAGTACATTTCATTATATTAAAAACTCAACCTGCGGCCTCAGTTCTCACTAGTGATTACTTATTCTGAGGATGGAGAACCAAGTCAATGAAGGACCTAAAAGATCCAACACATGGTGGCACTAAAAATAGCTTGTGCTATAGCACTGAATTCACCAAATGATTTATGGATTGAGGAGAACGACAAGTTAATTATTGTTTATTCAATCTTGTGAGTGGATTATTTTCTTCTTTCATGATTTTCGCTCAATATGTTTCTACAATTCAAGCATCTTACAAGAAGGCAAACAAAGTTAATTGCATAATAACAGAGTTTATAGGTGTTTTTTGCCCCCAGATTCTCATAAGCAAGCTCTGAACTACACTTGCAAACATTATCACACACTCCGCACAAACTAAAATGTAAATTCAAGTCAAGTGCTTTAGTTTTACACCGATAAATAAATGTTGTAATGTACAAAGCAAAAGTCAGAAACAAAATCACTATTCTTGAAATTTATGTTTATAAGAAATGAGCAGGCAACTAAATTGAGCACATAATACTACAACTTACAGCCCAATTAGGAAGCAATGCTAGCACAGTTGGAGCAAGCCCCCGGTACATGCCGCGCAGCCCCTCCCTCCGAAATATTTGTTCCAAACTACCAACTATAAGACTCCCTGACCAAAATTAAAAACACTCTGTAATTCATAAGCAAATTACACGGAACCCGCAAAGAAGCTAATTTTTTTTTTAAAAAAAATCTAACCTTTAATACTACTAGTAGCAACATCGTACTTAGGCAGACCATGGACCTGGAACCTGGTTTTGATAACATCTAAAGGACACACAAATGTAGCAGCAATAACTCCTGCACCCAAATTAAAGAATAATAATAAAAAGAAGAACATCAATGTTTCAAGTAATTGATCTAAGCTGGAGAAAAAAAATAAAGAAAAAAGGGATAGTACCTGCAGCAGCACCAGCGCCGGCGTTGCAGAGAAGACATTGCTTGGGATTAGTAGGGGCATGAGCATGAGAATCGGTGGTGGGCATTTCTTGTAAAAAGAAGAAAAAAGCAGAGACTTGAGAAACAGAATGAAAACAAAGAATCCTCTCTCGAGAGGGAGTTTGCAGACAGGCAGAGTCGCATGGCCAGAAGATGATCCTCTGTTTTGTTTGCTTCTCGAATCCGTCCGGCTCTGTTAGAGTTTTGCTTAATAATTTTGACAAAAAATCGCTTCAGCTCTCTCCTCTTTAAAGGAGCTAAGAAATCGAAGTAGAGGGTAGGTGTCGATAGGGTGGAGGGAAGAACATCTCCCTTGTATTGGAGGAAGAGATAGCGAGAGATTCAATTCACTGTGTGCGTGTCTGTGTGATTTTTATTTTATGGACTAATAAAGACATCTGTTTCTGTGGTGTAAGCTCTATTTGATTGGCCTATCATCTCTCAGCCGGACGTTTCGCCGCACCTGGGTCCCACTGTCTCTGACTGTTTTTATTTTTTTTATTTAAACTAGGTTATAATTTTCATACTCGTCATTATATATAGTTTTGCACTGACCTCGTCAAAAATAATAAAAAATAAGAAAAGGAGAAAAAGTTTTTGGCTGCTGGTTAATATCTGTTTTATTTTTTATTTTTTCGGGAATTAAATTTTTTATATACTTTATTTCTTTACATAGTATTATTATAATTTTTAAAAAACATCATAATAGTCATAAATTTTATAAACTACTTATTAAATCAAAAAATACATGTAAAATTAAATATCTTAATAATAATTGTTATTTATTAAATATTAATTTATTTAATTAAATATATATATAAACATTTAATTTATAATTAAAAAAAAATTATACCAAAAAGTTACTTTGAAGAACTTACATATTTATTTTTTTACTAAATTTTTTTTTATTCTTCTCTTAACAAAACGCGGTCAAATAAACCTGAATATTCAATTTTTTGGGTCAAATAGCCAGTTAAAATGAAGAGTCGTTGTGTGACGTTGAAGGGAGAATATCATAAAAAGACTATGATACACGGCATTTCATGACCCGGCCTGTCCCATATTATTAAAAGATTTTTGTACAGTATGCAGTGATCAAGAGAGTGATGAAAGACACTGCTTCTCTGCTCAATATGCAGAGCTGTAATATGATTTCAAGACTGCCAACTCTTGTGGAATGCCACAGAGCTCTCGGCTCCCGCTGCATCAAATTCCAGTGAAGATAAAGGGGGTGATATCTTGGAGTCTGCTCATACAGCTTCAAGACCTGGTGTGCCTAAACTGAAGAACAAATGTCAATTATAAAAAGTAATCAAATTCTGCTCCCCACAAAAAGTCTCGTGGTGATGAGGAAGGTATGGCAATTACTCATTTTCTGTGGGGTGGGGTGGGGGGGCGAGGATGAACCTAAAAGCATCGTATAAGTTTGAAATTGGAAGGTCTTTTGGCCGCAGTTTACAGGAGGAGGAGCGAAGACCCCTCAGCTAGCAGACTCGGTGAATGCAGCAAAGCAAGTGCTCGCTTCAGTTTCTCAGTATTTTGAACCTCTCCATTCTAAAGTAGAAGTGTTTTGTTTTTTTCTTCATCCATTCTTCGTTTGAGGGGAATGAGTTATTTTCTAACTAAATGGGTGTTTGTTGAAATGGAGTAATCGCTTGGGTGCTCCATCAGGCCGTCTCTGAACTTTTACCAGCTTCTTCCTCACTAAGCTCCTCTTATTTCTTACAGAGCATGATGCATCGAGTATCTTGCTTGTCAACTAAAACCAAGATTAAAGAGATGCGCCACTGCTTGCTTCATCTCTTCTCATCCTATATGGCTGTTCGGGAGAACATACACAAGAAGCTACTTTTCAAATGGACGAGGCTGTCCGATGAGAAAGAGGTATTGTAGGTCCGGTTTGTGAATAAGTGACACGTATCATGGAGAGCATATTGAAGAACCATACCCGGCAATTCTAACCCATGCAGGCTCCATTGCCCAATATTTGAATTTGAAACGTTGCTAGAAGAATAACCCTAAATTTCAATTAAGCATTAGGAGCCTTGAAAATTAAAGTACATAAAATTCTGGCTCCGATCTGGCCTTACGGATTCCATACAATTGTGGGATACAATTCAGTGCTGCATCTAATCTAGCTCTCTTGGTCAAGGTATATTCAACATAGACAGCATTGAAAATAGACTTGTTTTGTTATAATCTCAAGTTGACATCAACAACGCTTATATCATGTTTCATCATAGGCCATCATCAAATATGGTGGACAATAACAGTCCCTGTACGAACTCACTTCTCTTTGCCTTCTCCATGTGTTCCTCATCCGACAACGGTGATATGTGATCATTCCTGCAAACATAAAAATACTAACGGAGTTGGTATTGCAAGAAAACGATAAAGTAGCAGTATTGATATGGACGACCTTTGCTGAATCATGATCCTCATCCTCTTCTATCTTACAAGAAAGTATGAAAAAGTGCAAAATATCATACAGCATAAGACAATAAATCAAGCAACAGGAACTTCAAGACTGCATTGAGCTTGGAATCAGGCGTAGGGCTTTCTTGTTCATCATGATTGCCACTTGGATAATATTCCCCCCTTCCTATTTTGGAATGTTTGATTACAACCTCACAAGAGTTCAGTTTTATTCTTTCCACTCACAGAAAATCCATGCGCTTGCTATAATGATGGTGGTGCGACCCTGTCATATGGCTCTCCCATCATTTTTAAAATGTCATATGCATCCAACTCTTCTTCTCATCATTGTTCACTAACAAATTAGAAGTGATTTGCACTTGTAACATTGGAAATGCTGTGACCCACCAATCACTTATATCACCCTTTCCAACATGATTGAAACCCTCTTAATTGAATTGAATTAAATTCAAAATTTTTAATGAAATCTCATGTTTAAAATCCTTTTAAGTGTTAAGAATTAAATTCCAAATGGAACTCAATCTCTAAAAATACTACAAAAGTAAATTAGAGGTCCACCCCTATGATTTATAATTCCAAAAAGAAAAAATTTAATATTAAATCTAACTTTTCCAAAATACCCATGAAGAAATAGGATGAAGATAACGAGGGTAATATAGGAAACAAAATGAATTAAATTTTATCTTCTCCCAAAATATAAATTCAACTTATTTATCAATTGAGTTTAAGTCAAACACTATAATTGAATTTGGTTCCAAACAACCTATTCATATCACATCAAAATTAATTCAGCTAAAAACTTAAGAAAAGCTTTGCAGATCCTAACATCTCGGCCCCAAACAGGGAGCGGGACACATTTTTTTCACCATTTTCAAATTCTCTCTTTCCACACTTTGACTTCACTATTTAAGCTAACCTTGTGTATATTCTTTCAACCATCTGTGAACTGCCATGCATTTTTTTTTACCTTACCAAATAACAAGTACTTTGATTTTTTTTTTTCCAAAGACAAAATAATAATAGGAACAAACATTAGCACACATGTGACTGATGTCATAAAGCATAACCAAACAACTAACCTTTCCAACAGTTTCTCATCTGAACTTTTCTCTTCTATGGTTGCTTTACTTGAACAACTAGGCTGTACACTATCATACTTCTCAGCAGGGGATACATTGCAAAGAAATGACAATAATGGATCAGGTGCCAAGTTGGAGGAAGAAACCACCGAGGATGATCCGCTAAGTAATGATTGCAAATACCCATCCTCTAACTCCTTCTTCAGGAAAGAATAATTTGAGTGTGATTCTACTCTCCCAAGCTTCAATTTTTGCAAACTGTAATTTATAATCAAGGATGCAAACATGGCCTCAAGTCTAAATAAAAGAACTAACAGCAATTCAACTGACTGTAAAAAGACAAGATGCAGTAAGCAAAATGGAAAGTAGATATCAAGTAAATGAGGTGAAAAGATGAATAATTTCCAATAATCAAACAAAAAGGATATCTTGTAAATGGTTCGATGTTCTGTTGTTATGTGATCAACAATATCCATTCCCACCTTGGTGAAACAAACAGGGCATACCTGCAAACACATATTGGTGATTATGAGCAAATTGTACTTCAAGACTTGTATATCAAGCTTGACTAGGCCAATGCGAAAAGATCCTCATTTTACTGATGGTAGTACGTATTAAATGATCCTCATACATGCATAACAGATCACTTACTCCCCCTCCTTTCTCTTGACAAAACAAATTGATATCAGTTCAACAGATTCATCCAGATGTATTTTCTCATTTCAGGTATTACCTCAACAGAATCAAGATAAATTCGTAATTCAAAGAAACGGGATCCATTATATCAGTGCAATAGAAATGAAGTGAAAGTCGATAGCCTAATCCAAATGAGAATGTTCATGTGCAGAAACTTTAATAACAAATCATGCATTAGTAAGAAGCTTGAGACCCTGTTGAATAAAAATGCAATTTTCAAGGAAGATTAATGTCAACACTTACAGTACATGAGCTTATGGTATATAAGACGAAAAGACTTCCAAGAAGAAGAAGAATGTATTATGATTCTTTACAATAACCCTTTCCGTTTTTATCCACAAAAACAAAAGTAGAAATAGGATTCAATATCAAACTAGTTCAACAACTCTTTAATAAAAAGCACATGGCCCAGATTACAAACGCTTAAAAGCTAAGTACGAAAGGCATTGAATAGATATAAACCAAACTTTTTCACCCGTCGCTACTGTTAAAAAGAGAAAGATGGCCAATTAATGAAACGGTAAACCGATCCCTCTTGATTCAATAGGTTCTACTCAGCAGTCAACATAGAGCAACGAAAAGCATTAAATGGTTAACCAGCGCAAGCAGTCAATATAAGGCAGCTACACAATAAATAAAAGGAACGTGATATTTTTAAAGAGTAGAAATGTAAAGTAAAATACCCCTGACTTGGCTTCTAAATAATGTTCTTCATCGATATGGAAGCACAATTCAACTAAATCAAAATCATCTGAACAATAAGGACACGGATACTCCGTCCTTAAATCATCATCTTCTTCTTCTATATCTTCAAAATCAATACAAAGATCTGTTCCAACAACAACCCACCTTTTATAATTAACAAAAGTTTAAAAAAAAACCCTAAAAGAGAAAAAAAAAAAGAAAAAAGAAAAGAAGACAACAACAGGAAAAAACCAAACAGATATAAAAATGATAGAAGAAAAAATGAATCTTAAACATACCAGAAAGAGACTTGAGAGCAGATTGATAGCTTCTTGAAGAAGAAGTGGAGAGACCAAAGCTCCATGTATCATCTTCCATTTTAATTTAATTATCAGTTGGATAAAAATCAATTAACTTTCTGTCTTTCTTTTTATGGCAGATTTCTTGATTTTCTATCTGTGGAAAAAAAGAGTAGCAGTAGAGCAGTAGAGCAGGAGCAAGGAGCAGCAGCCAAAGAAGAAGAAGAAGAAGACGAAGAAGGCAAGTGAAAATTTCAGAGAAAAGACGGAGGTGGTGTTGATTAATAAATAGATTCTTAATGGACACGAATTCCGATTTATCAAATTGCCCTCTGCCTTCCGCTTATTATCACAAAAAACTACGCTCAGCCCTCAACCACCTATTTATCTTGTTGAGGTCGTTTGGACCGACAAGACAGTGGACTTCTTCTACGCTGGTATATTATATGACTTTCAAGTCCCTAAAAGGTTTGATGCTATGTTTCGAAAAATTTACTTGTTAATTAAGTTCTGTCTTGTGGGCCTGTGCTAACCGACCTAGGTTGTCTGGTCTTCTTCGGTTTTTTATTTTATTACCTTTGCCTTTTATTATTTTTTTACAGTGATTATGTTTGATTTTTAAATGTTTTTTATTTAAAAATATATTAAATTAATATTTATTTTATTTTTAAAATTTGTTTTTGATATTAATATATTAAAATGATGTGAAATTATTAAAAAAATTATAGTACATTTTTTAAAAAAAATCAATAATATTTTTTAAATACAAAAATAAACACAACCTAAAAATATTATCTTTTGAATTAGTAAAATACCTCATCAATTACAATTTAGAGTTTAGACCCTTCTGACTTGTTGAGCTTGATTGATTTGAGAGGGGACAACGCATACCCTAGTCTATTCAGAAGAAATGGTTTGGGATATAGGTTTAAAATTGGGTCAGCCCGGACACAGTCAACCCAGAAATAAAACCAGACCAGATTAAAAAAAAAAAAGAAAAACTTGGTATGATTTAGTGAGTTGATTCGACAAGACCTGGTCAAAAATTCGGTTACAACCCATTGTTTTTTTATTAAAACGATATCATTTTAATTTTTTTAAAAAAAATTAATCCAGGTAATTTTGTTAAAATTTAAAATTTAGATTTTAAACCGAACCGGATTTGATTGAGACATTCCTTGAAGTATTGGATTTTATTCTCTATGTTTTTTTAGAACATCTCAAAACGTATTTAGAAATTCTAAATCATATCCCTTCATCAAGTTTGTTAAGAATAACTAATTGAAGTGGTTAAAAATCTGCTGGTTTCATCTCCAAATTGATTTTAAAACAAATCTGAAATCATTCCTCAACTACATGACATACTAGTAAATTAACCCCACATGTGACAGATTTGTTGGACATTAAAGGATAGTTTGATTGAGGATTTTTGGCATGTTGAGATACAATTGAAAAAAAACGATAATTATTTTATATTTAAAGGATTACTTCGAGGTTTGTTTAGGATTTATTTATAATCAACTTCACAATATATTTATAAGACTCTGCATAATATGGTGAGTTAATCAGATGATTCATTGATTGAGATCTAACTTGGACAATGTTAATAAAAAGAACTTGTTTTTTATTTTATTTTATTTACTAAAATAATGTTATTTTTTCTAAATCTTAACAGCATTTTAAGTTTTGGTACCTGCCAAACTAATTTTTTAATTGAAGATAAAGGAGCATATGTAGAGCACACATGCTTTTTAATCCTCTCCGCTCTGATTGGTGAATTTGGATAGCATCTAAGTTCAAGAATTGTTCTTACATTCGAGACCAAATTGAAAACAAGCATATAATTTAGGTACTGGTTTTACTGTTACTATTGAAGAAGAAAATGAATGGAGTAAAGGACGTGAAGACTAGCTAAATTAAAAAAAAGAAAAAAAAAAAGAGGGGGATTGGGGGCTAAGATAAGCGTAAATCACGAGTAAAGCCCACCCAAACACCAGCCCATTCGTGATCCAGAAAAACGAGCAAAGCCCACCCGGAGCTAGCTTTGATTGGTTGAGAAAGCAATTCAAAGCTCCTCCGTCGTCACCCAAAAAGACTCCTCTTTCCAGTTCCTTCCACTTCCAGGTAACTATCTCATCTCTTTCTAATAAATTCAATTTGATCGATTTCTACAAAATTTTGAATTTCAGTGCAGTAGCGATGCTTTTACTATAGGTCTGCCGCCGGTCTGGGTGGATGACCATGAGGAAGTATCTGTAAAATTTCAAAGAATTCGAACCAAAATGGGTGGGTTAGTTAAGGCGCACACGAGAGCGTCGATGCCAATCAAATGATTGAAGTTCTTCCTCTGAGGAAGAATATATTGACTTTATGTGTTTATAATTTTAAACATGTATAAATTTTAAATTTTTGTTGGATATTTTTTGTTCAGCATGTTTTTATAATGATAAATTAAATATATTTACTCATTAGTCTAATATTTATATTCATAAACTTTGATTTATAATTTTAAGACTTTAGATTATATATATATATATATATATATATATTGTACCTTGACTAGTTTATCTTGCGATAAAGAAAATCAACAATGAAAATAATAATATAAATTAATTGTGAAATAAGATTTTAGCATTTTTAAGATTCAAGATAGTTTAAAGTTATATTTTATCTTTTAAAATTATTTTTTATGTAATTTGGATAATTTGATGGATATCATATATTTTACTGTATTGATCTATTTTTCAATTAAGGAATCATTTAATTATTTTTTATATTAGTTTATGCTATATTAC
>Ga0325410_1004181_pt1 | contig 16194 bp, 9 predicted proteins | sample PopdelMetagenome_16_FD_206182 | JGI IMG/M metagenome (GOLD analysis project Ga0325410, IMG submission 206182) | Populus deltoides microbial communities from Bellville, Georgia, United States - Xylem-PdIQD-R3 | ecosystem: Host-associated > Plants > Phyllosphere > Stem > Wood/Secondary xylem...
GGAGAGTTTATTCTCTATGCAGGAGAAGCCGTTCTTATAAATTGAGGTTCGATCTTAATTTTTAAGAGGAACATGTGAAAAAGAAAAAGATGGTTTGTATTAATCAAATACTTTAATTCAGTATTTGTTTCCTGCCGCTGCTGCATTGCCATCCAGGCACTTAGACACATAAACAAATAGGATTACGCGTGCGCTGAGCAATTATTCCTTAATTATTAGTTATGTATTATAGTATTTTTATTTTGTTGGAAAATCCTTTTCCCCTTTCTAAAAGGCCATTCTTCGATTTTTGTAGCATATGAACTAGATCTCTGGCCATTTAGCGTTGATTGCAGCAAGAAAATACAAGGCAGAAGTTAACCTCAGCAGACTTCGGAGAAAGCAAGGAGTTTGGATGATGGAAATCAACGTAAGAGCTGAGAACATGACTCAACAGAAGCATATCTGTTCGCAGCCTCCAAAGGCCAAGACATTTGCCCTTTGACTGCAAAAAGACCTCATTGTGGATTCCCAAAAGGCATACGCTCCCCAAACCATACGATTTGTTTGCAGATATTTGGGTGTGTGTGAAAGTGAATCTAATCACGATGATGATTGATGCATTCCTCTGATCAAATACAGAATGGTTTTCTTTAGCAGCCACACGCTTCCTTCAGAAATAGGTTAAAGGTGTATTTTTCATTTTAGTCCTTAAAGTAAGGAATTTATGGTGGGATTGTCCCAAAACATCAAAACATTCCGTTTCAAATTCTATTCCATCATTATCAACCCCAGATGTCTGTAACACAAATATGATCACATGGTTAATCTTCATGAAATATTTCCAAGAGAATTTACAGAATAAGTGGAATTATAAGAGATTTAATTTCACATGCACAGCATTGATCAATATAATTAAATATAATTTATTTTACCTTTGCATCCTTTCAATTACAATCTCCATCAAGACTTCTATAATTATATCCGATTAATTTTCTTCACGTGTAAATAGTTAAGAGTCCCTATCAATAGCAAACAAGAAAAAATAATTTCCTAACCACTAGATAAGCTAATATAATAACCTTGAAGTTGTTAATATAATGGTTACTGGAGATTTATATGATCGTTAATTTCAGGACTCGTAAGATTAATCGAGGTACGCATAAACTATATTTAAAAAATTAATTAATTTCCCTCTAAGGACAGCATTAAATATCATCAATATTATAATCATATCAAAGATTTACTATGAAAAAAAAAAAGAAAAGAAATTCTCAAAGAAGGGTATCAGATGCTTTAATCTCAAATTCATTGAAATACAAAAAACAAGTGTCCCAATTCCATGGCCTCTTCGATAACAAAAAAAAAATTAATTTAGGTAACAAAATATTATGCCCATAGGAAATCCCCAAATTTCGTCTAAACGACTATTTATTTATTTATTGTTTCCTTCTCCATCCTGCCAAGGAGCAATTAGTCACAGAACAAAACTTTTAATATAATTAGCCCCTTAACAATTTTATAATTGAAATTGAAACCTTCTAATAACTCTATATTTTGAGAGAGGAGAACATATGTGCCCTCATTTGCAAAGCAAAAGTTGTTTTTCGTAAATTAAGATCCTAATGGTTGTCCTAATTAATGAAAATTATTTGTCAACGTATAAGACTTAATTGTCCATAATTATACTTTTGACAAAGTGAATTAACTTCGTGGTTGTTAACCTGACCGAACCAATAAGATGATTTTAAAACTTGTAATCCAAAACCCAATATAAATCCGGTTTTGAGTTCCGATAAGATTTGACTTTATAGAATTTAGTTAATTTGATCGGTTCTTACCAACTCCATTGATTCAATTAAATCCAAACAGGTTAATATCAAGAATTAAAAAAAAATAGCATCATTTTAATAAAAATAAAAAAATATTTCTAGATTGTTAAAAATACTTTTTTGAAATGACACGAAATTAAAACACAATGTAAGCTCAGATTATAAAAATAGATAACAAAATAGTATATAATTTTTTTTTATACAAAAGTGATTTCATCAATAAAGATAAGATATATTTGTTCTTGCATGATAAAATCCTACCATTCAATCCACGAAAAATGTTGGAAGTGATTGATAAAACTTTATATTCAATAAAAAAAACATTGAAAAACAACTATCTCCTTACAACTACACCCTCTTGCAGCTAACAACAATTCCAATGCTTCTTTCAAATACATGATCATATGTAGTGTTTTAGCTTATCTGATGTTTTTTGCCTTGATAAATAATACATCACTTTTAGATATTGTTATACTTTCTTTTATATATAGTTATACTTTCATAAATTTCAAATATTGTTTATTACACGCCATGAATCTCAACAAGTGTATCAATAGGAAATTGTAGGCTTTGTATGAAGTAAACCAATAAATCAAACAATTTAAAGTAGGACCCGTGTTTTTAAGCTTCTTATTAGATCATATCTTAAACAAGTTATGAGATTTTTTTATAGAGAAATCATAATATTATAAATTTATTTAAAAGACTATGATATTTAAATCTAAATACATGGTAGATCAAACTTTAAAGTATGATCTGTCACTCTTGTTCGTAAAAAAATCTTTATAAAATAGGAATTTTTAAAATTTTATCCTATAATAAATAATTTTTTATTTGTTAGAAATGATTTAAACAAGATTATATTTTTTTCATCCTTACATTATTGATTAAAGAAAAAATTCATGGATATAAGTGCGCATGGGGCTCATTAGAATTGAAAATTTAAAATTATTGTAAAATCTTAAAATCAATAGGTTAAATCATGATTTTACTTGATTTTGTATTATTTTATTTTTTTAATTTTTTAGTGATATTATATAATAAAAATATATTGACTTGTAAAATCATATGATTTTATAAATTAACTCATTATTTTAATAATTTTAGAATCAACAATACATAGATTATTTTAATAACCTAATAAGTCAATTTTTTTTAGTAAGTTCTCTTCTTAAATTTAGATTTACCAGGAAATTAATTATGGTAAATTATTTGTTGATGAAATTTTATACATTTTGGTTTTCATTTGAATGATTATTCCTAAATGTAGGTACTTTCTTCATGAAACTTTTGTGATGGGAGTGGTGGAAATTAGGAGAGCTTCTTAAGATTAAGGATAGTGTTTTCTAAAGTAGGTTTTGTTTTTAAAAATATTTTTTATAATAAAATATTTTTTTATTTTAAAAAAATTTATTTTTAATACCTTTGTATTAAAAATATTTTAAAATTAAAAAAATTTAAAAATTTAAAAAAACGTGTCATAACTCCTAACTTTATTTCAAAAGATCAACCGCACCAATTATTCTCCACCACTCTGCAAAAAGTACATATTTGGTCACTTGAAAAATTAAAAAAATAAATAAGAAAAAGCTTCTAAAGCGCGTGAAAGCCGCGTTGAAGTCAAACAACCCCACAAATTCCTATATAAAACGCTTATTGATCAGCTCCATACACGCCAAGAGAGAGAAAACACTCCTTTCCTCCTTTCCTCCTATAGCAGCTGCAAAACCAAAGTCTGTCTTTTGTCTTCTCTCTCTTTTTATTTTTTTGTACAATGGCAAAATCAAGAAACCCAACAGCCTTCGGTTCCATGGACGACATAAGGAAGGTATTCAACAAGTTCGACAAAAACGGTGATGGAAAGATTTCTTGCAGTGAAGTTGTAGACAACCTTAGCGAACTGGGTACCAAGATATCACCCGCAGAGGTCGAGTTGATAATGCAAGAATTCGACAAAGATGGTGATGGCTACATTGATCTTGATGAGTTTGTCGACTTCATCCAGAATGGTGAACTTGGCGATAGTGGTGGCAATGACAGTAAAGAATTGAGGGATGCTTTTGATTTATACGATACGAACAAGAATGGACTGATTTCAGTTGATGAGTTGCACTCCGTAATGAAGATGTTGGGGTTGAAGTGTAGCTTGAGTGATTGTCGTAAGATGATACGTGAAGTTGATGAAGATGGTGATGGTAATGTTAATTTTGAAGAGTTTAAGAAGATGATGACTAAAGGGTTAGCGTAAATTAATTAATTACCATGTTTTGTTTTCTATCTTAGACTTGGTTCAGCGTTTTAGGAGTAGTCTTTAAAACAATTAGGGTAATTAGTGGTGCTAGTTTGGGGTTTTATTTTATTTTATTTTCAACTCCATCGTTGCTTTTTTCTGTTTTGAGGTAAGTTGAATTTGCAAGAACAGAAAAAATAGTAGTGGAATTTAGTAGCTAATTTTAATTTTAATTTGGATTATTGCTGGTAATTGTTCTTGATGAAACACATGATTTGAGATGATTAGGAACCTTAGTTTTTAATCTTTTGATTTATTTATTTGGATATTTTCTTATGATGTTTATATATTTTATTATTGGTTTTAATTTTTAATTTTTTTTTAGATTTGACTTGACCTTTAGATAATTAAAAATATCTCATCTCTACTAGCTAGGTTAGAACTGTTTCTTCGATAAGCATGATTAAGGCCAAGATAAGATTTACCAAGGAGGGATAGACAAATTTGGAGTCAAATAGAATTGAAATTCTCTTGTTAAATTTAGATTTACCCGGAAATTAATCATGGTATATTATTTGTTGATTAAGTTTTATAGTTCTTCATGAAACTTTTGCGATGGGATTGGTGGAAATTAGGAGAACTATTTTTATTTTTATTTTTATTTTTTGTGTATGCATTCTATGTTTTACTCCAACAATATATTTAGAATTATTTATTTATCAACACACAATAATTCTACATAAATCCCACTAAAAAGATTTTTCTAAAATGTTTATTAAGAAAAAATATTATTTGTGGTTGCTGCATATTGCAATGCTGAGCTCAACGCGTGATTGGTTTGGCTCCACTACTTATTAGTTACTTTATCTTCGAAGGAATTTTTTTTCCTTTTTCCAGCTGCTTAATTATTTGCTAGTTTTGATTGGCTGATGCAAACAAATATAATGATGTAGTTGGGAGTCACAATATATGGATTTATGATGTCTCGTGTTGGTGAAAACAGGTTTTCCGGCATTGAAATTGAATTTCCAGCTTTAATAGAGTATATCAAAAAAATAATATAAGATATTTTTGGAGCTTTAAAATTTGAGCATAGCTGGTGGGGATCGAGTCATAACTTATGCCTTCAGCAGACTTCAGTACAAGTGTAATTGAGAGGTTAATTAAGCTTTATTTTAAAGATTCTTACCTTGACTAGGCCGGCAAGAAATCTCTTATCCTTGGAGGGTGTGAAGCATTTGCTACCAGCACTGATGTCGGGCGACACTTGGATTAGTAGGATAGGCACTAATGCTATCTTGAGTTCTCTTTGGATGGAGAGAAATGCAAGAATACTCGAGAACCATCTTCTTCTTTTTTTTATTTTTATTTTTTAATTATGGGTAACAGGGTCAATTTACACCTCAATTAATCTTTTAATATCTTGAAATTAATGATTAGATAAATTTTTAATGATTCTAGGAAACAAATTTAGAACTGACAAACTAGATGAATTTAGCAGGACATTTTTCTTGCTTGTTCGAGTGGTGGGGTGGGATTCTTGCTTCTCTGAGGGGTGATGCAGCAGGTTTCTTTTACGGCACTTCTTCGAGGCAGTTTTTGTGGGGTGGGATTCTTGCTTCTCTGAGGGGTGATGCAGCACGTGTCTTTCAGGGCACTTCCCGAGCGGATATTCGAAGGGATTTGAGTGCCCTTTTATATAGATTTTATGTTTAGATTCGTATCAAGAATTTTAGGTAGATATTGGCAAGAGTGCAGTAACTAAACTGGTAGATGTTTTATGAGACCAAAGCACAGGACCACTTGAACAACAGGGGTTTGCCATCTTGCCCGGAGCATGAACCACCGTATTTGCGAAGCTATTTTCTTCCGGAGACTGTCCGAGTTTAAGATGAGTCGGCACCTCCACAACACCAATTATAAGATAGACCCGGAGATGAATGAGATGCAAGAACTTCAATTGGAAACCTAAATTAAGAGACTATAAAATATATAGAAACAAGAATGAAACATTTTATAACGGAAACATTCTGTCATTCTCCTATAAAAACTATAGATATAAACTATCTATAAACAACTCTATACCTCGCCAAGTCAATCTAGAGCGAATGGTTTTATTTATTTATTTATTTATTAAAACAACATCAAATCTAAAAAAAAAAAAATCATACCTTGGATGGACTGCTAACTTGCAGGTCACTTGCCTAAATAGTGATCTAAGTATTGAGTTGAGTCTAGAGACAGAGCTAGGGAAAGATAAAAATCCCTTCTTCTCCTGTTTTCCCTTGGCCTAAATCCTTCTATTGAAGCTCTGCTTCTTCCTAAGATACAACAAAAAAACTTCGATTCAAGTTCAATTTAAGGCAAGTAACTTCTTCCTTTTGCTTTTTTTCCCCCATAGGTTTCAACACAGTTTTTACAAGTGGATATTTAGAGATTTTTGTTGAAGGCTTAAATACTTGTTTTATTGGAAATATGAGTTGGTGTTATTTAGTCTATGTCATCTCTATATTCTATTGTTTTTTTAATCTATACTCTACTGATTTGAGTGATATATTATTGAAAATTTAGGGTTCTGGTTTAATTTTGCTATTGAGAATTAGAGCATTTTCAATTGAGAAGCTTTGAGAAGCTAAATGGATAACCAAAAATAAAAAATGAATAATCAAAAATAAAAAATTAATATTTTGACTTTTCTTTACTTGTTTTGCATGCTTCAAAGGAAAAGTTAAACAAAATGTTAAAATGCCTTTTCTCTCCCACAAATGTTATTTCTACGTATCTTTTCAAAGAGCCAAAACCAATAAAGTAGGACCACTAAAAAAATAAACCAATTAAATGCAGCCATGTGAAAAAAAATAACATCAAACTTATTAAAAAATAATAAAACACTTGTTTCTTCTACTCCAATATAAATGGCTCTTCCAATAGTTTTTATTTATTTGAATATATATAATAAAAAAAATTTATATTTATACTATTTAAAATGCTATTTTATTAATTTAATTTTTTTAAAATAATAATTTACATTGGAGATGTTTTTATAGAGCAAATTAGCTGATGATTTTGATAGTCGACAAAACAGGTAGACTTGACAGAAAAAGAAGCTGATATTTATCTTCACTGCCCAAGTCCTTTCTAACGAAGGCACTCTGAAGGCCGACACTACAGTCTGCCAGTTCCAGAAATATAAGTTGGAAAGATTAAAACAATTTTGCTCCAGATTCAATTAACTATAAGTACATGACTAAAACATCATTTTCATTTTGATTCTGTGCCTAAGTTTTCATTTCTTCTATAATTCGCCACCCATTATGATCTTATACGGAATAAATGACATATTATTGATTGAAAGAAAAAGTGCTAGATGAAGATGTTTTTAGGATTTATTAGAAAGATAAAATTAATTGTAAATTTACTTCCAAGAAATTGCAGATTTTAGCATAGATCAATTTTTTTTTTAACTTTTTGTTGAATAGATTATTTTATATATATATAATTTTCTTCGACATTTAACTCAAGTTCTGCTTTTAAGAATTTATGATATTTTGCATTGATTATTGAGTGACTGCTTACTTAGATTGTAAAAATTAAACAAGAAAATATTGATATTGTTTATTTAATTCGAGATCCAAGTAATAGTCTTTTAATTTGGAAATACATGGTTAATTAATAAGATAAAATTTGAAGAGCATACATTAATCTCAAGCTATATCAACCTTTGATGTCAGAATATTTACTGATGGGTAAAAACAAACTCGTTGATTTTAATCTTATTGGTTCCAAAGTTTTTCCTCGCTTGAATATTCAAAGAAAAATATTGCAATTTATTTTTTTCATCTATTTACAAGTAAACCAACTGAAAAACAAGACCAGACACATTTATTGTTAAATGATTTAATTGTTGGAATAAAGTTAATGATGATGAATGATGTGTTTTTTTAACTCATATGGAAAAAGATCTAAATTAGCTCATAGATTTTGTGTCAGGTTCTTGAAGAATATGAAAAATCAATCATGTCATATTAAAAAAGTCGTTGAGAGACAAATTTCTCAAGAAATCCTAGATAATTGTTTGCGTATTAAAGCTTTAATAAATATTTGTTTGTTCGCTCAGATTTTAAGCATGTGTTTTTAGAGAACATGGCAAATGACTAGAATAAAACAACCAAGGCAATTTAATTGAAATGGTGGAATTTTTAGTATCATAAATAAACACATAGATGCTCTTATTTTATGTAATGCTCCATAAAATACTAAATATACATCACATCAAATTGAAAAAGAAATTGTCTTTTTTTAGAAATGTTCATTCTTCAATTCATTGTGAGATTGGTGATACAAAACTTTGCTTAAGTGTTGATAAAACCAAGATGAATCCAAAAGAGATCGGATGATCCTTGTTGTTAAGTTTGTTGATAGAAGTGGAATTATACAAGAATATTTTTTTGATTTAGTGCATGTCAAAAATACAACTGATTTAACTTTTAAGGAATACATTTTCTTTGTTTTATCTCATTATAATTTTGATATTCAAAATATTAAAGGTCAAGTGTATGACAATGCTGGTAATATGCATAGAGAGTGAGATGGTTTGCAAGCTTTATTCACTAAATATTGCTTTTATTCATATTATGAACATTGCTTAACCATCAATTACAGTTGGCTTTTATTGTTGTAGCTAAAAAAATATATGTTGCTTACACTTTCTTTTAGAATTTGATTTTTATCGTTAACATTGTTATTATTTCTTGCAAATGTAATGATGAATTGCAAGCTTTTCAAACAGCTAAAATTGAACATTGAGTTGGTATTAGTAAGATTGAAACAAGTAAAGGAGCTACTTAAGTAGGTCGTTTGCAACAAATAAAAAAAATCATTTGAGATTCCAGCTACAACATTATGAGCTTGACGAACCCAATCATCTAGAATTAAAAAACTTATCATCGATTGTTGATCTATGCCAAGCATTGGTAGAAAATGAGAAAATTAACAATTTACACACGTGTTGACAGATTGATTTGGCTTATTCTGACTATTCTTGTTTCAACAAACTATTGAACATGCTTTTTAGACAATAAAGATTGTTTAAACAAGATTTCATAATCAAATGGAAGATGATTTTCTTGTAAATTATTTGGTTATTTACATAAAAAAATTTATTGAAAGATTCACAATAGATATGTTAATCAATGATTTCTAATTATTGAAAGAACGATGAACACAATTAAAATAAATATGCAAGAATCTTTTTTTATTATTAATTTTTTGTACTTCACTTCATTTTAAAAAAAATACAAAGCATAAATAATGCTTCGTTTTAAGTAATGTTTGTTATAAACTTTGCATGTTTATATTTAATTAGTATGAAAAGCAACAAAATTAAAATAGTGAATGCATTATAAAAATAAAATAAATTTTATAGTTTTTATTCAATTTAATATTTCTCTTAGGCTTCTACCCTGTACAAAGATCTTTCTATGTTTGTAACTTTGTAGTAGGTTATTTGCACAAAATTAAATCATGTAATCTTTTTGTATAGTAAATTAAAAAAAAAAACATTTATTGTTATATTAGTTTTGACCCTCCTTTATAAATTATCCTAGATCCGTCTTGGCTGGGTCGACCCATGTAGATAACCCTTAAAATAGGTGTACCATTGCAAAGTACATGTGTACTACAGCAGACGGCAATCCCCTTATTTTAGCTTAGATAAAACTAGTGCAAGGGTTACAATCAGATTAATCTCTCTGCAGCAGTCGTTCTTCAGCTAACACACAGCTGCTCTCACCTACCGCTGCAACACAAATCATATAAAAAAGGATCAGATGCTGCAAGGTAATGCAGAAAATGTATTTGTTTTTAATAAATAACCATGAATAACCTTGAATGAATGCCAATACAATCCTGAGGTAAGGATGCTCATAGATGGATTCTCCCTCATGATTTCTGTTATTTCCCTCTCTGCTGCCTCCTGAAAACCTGCTGCTTCCAATATATTAGCCTTCACTTCTTGGAATCTCTTTCTTGGTAGAGAAACCTCAGAAAGAAGTCTCCATGCTTATGTTTCTGAGGCATCCTCAAAAACCCTCCCTTCTCTTCAGCACTATATGTCCTGTAATCTCCCAGACAGCTTAGTGTCCATCAGCTCCTGGCTTACTTCTCCAAGTGCTTGTTTCGCAGCATAACACTGAAAAGTTGATCATGAAACAACACATCGAGTTTCTTTCGGTACAAAAAAAAAAAAAAAAAAAACAAGGGAAATGTAAATCTGCAGATGTCAATATTTCAACTTCCAGGTAAAACTGCAGATTCCCCATGTGAAATGTCAGTCTTGCAGGGAGGTGAAGAAATCAAGAGCAGAAGGATCAGATGTGCCGCGTTTTAAACCCTTTTCTGCTAGAATGTTATTTCACAATTTTATTTTTATTTTGTGTGACAAGGTTAAAGCAATTTCTACTTCTTTCATAAATTTTACAGTAAAGGACTTCGCAAATAATATAGAGTACTGGTCATCTTCTGTGCTGTAGAGCAACACCACATTGTTTTGTTAGCAGATATCCCTGACTCTTTCAGCACAACAAGAAAACTGGTGAGGACATACTTGTCATCTTCAGTTCCTCAAAATTCATCCTTTTTTTTTTCAAAAAAAAAAAGTGTACACATGGATAAACAGATATATACACACCGAATGTTTTTTTTTTTTTAATTTTTTTTTGTATATTTTTCTATAATTTAATAAAAATCAGTCGGGTAAGCATGACCAACAAAACCACTCGATACATTTTTTCACTTAACCTTCGAATAAAAGAAAGGAAATCCTCCATCAAAACAAAACACTCTTCTACTCCTCAGATTTATGGAATATTCATTAAGAAAAAAGATTTATGGAAAACTTAAAAGAAATAATTTTTTTTCTTACATGGATAAGGATCAGGAATATTCCATAGCAACATCAATTCTTTGGTATGTGATTGATGGTGAGGTTTTGTAGAAATCCAACTAAAGGATGGATCATTAAATCAATGCTATGAACAACAATGGCCCAGTTGGAAACTACAGTGGTCTTAGAGACATCCAATGGTAAGTTTTCTCAGTGGATCTGCTTAGTTATTAAGTTTGTCTTTAAAATAAATTCGTGGGTAGTTTAAATCACGTCATTTTGGTTATTTTAAAAAAAAAAATTATATGTATTTAGTTTATGGCTTATAAGTAGATATCAATGTGAAACATTTCTACAATGGTATTAGAAAGAGTTATTAATTTTTTTTTGGATTCGAGGAAACCTCATTCTCCGGAAAGCGCACTTTGTGGGCCCAGATGAGGGAGTAAAACCCGGCTATCCCAGGCTCTTACAAGAGATGCACGCCATGACTCGAACTCGAGACCTGCTATGCAGATCTCAAACCTTTTGTCATCACGTTACGCCCCTTGGGGACTGAAAAAGTTATTAATACTTCTCGGGTAATTAGAATTTAATGGGATGCTAAGTTTTTTTTGAACAGTTTAAGATTTATTATAAATACATATTATGTAATTTTATTTCGTCATAATAAAAAATAAAAAACTCAAAACTTCTTATTCATGTAGACGTAGGAGAATCGTTGAACCATGTTAAATTTTATATTTATTCTAATTTCTCTTTTATTGCAATATTTATCAATATTTACTGGAAGTTATTTTATAATAATATGGATTAACTAGTCTAACCTACGGCCAAAGTCGAGAGAAATGTTTAATAACTTTGAAATTTTGTAACCCATAGTGTTATTTTTGAATTTCAGACCTCGTCTGAATATCTAAATACCGAAGCAGCTCCAAACATTGAAGCTTTGATTGTAGAAAGCATTTCATAAACCGCACCAAAGGAAGGAGCTTCTAATCCCTCTTTAAATATGTATAACTAAGGACAGGGAACGGATAAGGTGCGATAGCGAGCCACCCAAGATTAATGGAGAACGCTCTTACACATGAACTGGATTAGAAATTTATATAAATTAGAATTTCATGTCACAAGTTTCTGGGACGACCTGCCAAGCCAAACCAGGTTTACGGAGTTTAATAACTATGCATTATACGACAACAGGAGCCGTTCAAGAATGTTCACTGCCCAGAAAAATTCCTTATTTTCCTTGTTTTGCTAGAAAAAACTCACAATGGCACAAGAAGCCGTCTCCGGCGGAGTTTTTATAGCAACAGATTAGGAAATACAAAACATATAAATAGCAAAATATCACTTCTAATTCAAGTTACATATTTGATCTCCACGCATAGCAATAAACATCACAAACAAACTTGTCCATGGCTTGACCGGCGGACCTTTCTGAGTTCTAACTGTACACTATCATTGCAGACCTTAAGAACACAGAAGGCGCAATCTACAATCCCCTTGAACCAGGGATATCAATCCACTCTAGCTGGAGTTCAACTTCACCAGTCTCCACATGCTTCAGTCTAAGAAACACGTTCTGAACCACTTTGCCATTTGCCCAGACAATGCAGCTCTCTTCAGCTAGGCAATTTTCCCTGCTTGGTTGAATTTTTCTTATTATGGTTCCACTAGGGAGGTTATCCAATCGCATCTTTACGACTTCTATGAATTGACTGATGTCAAATTCTGCATCTCCCATCTTATCATCTAAGCTGAATGTGTCTTTGTCATACACTCTCTGCAGTTGCACCAAAAGAAGCATTTCATCACAAAAAAAATCAATCAACAGCGCATGGCAATCAAAAGCTTGCAAAATCTGTCCTTTGTAGAGTAATGAAATGCATTTCATACTGCTAATCCGTTGCATGCTGATGGCAAATTAAATACCTTTTGCACTCAAATGCAACAAGAAAGGGAATTCTGTGTCTTGTTAAATCAATCCATCTACAGCAAGTAACCTATACGTTATTGTGTCAAAACACAGAAGGATACGGCAAGGAAAAACAAGTGAAACTTCAAGCATGTTGGCTCTAAATGCGCGCTACTGTTGCGACAAGAATTTATTGTCTAAGTTTTCTTTAATTTAATGATTTGTGGCCAAATGTTTTTGAAACTTCATACTGTTACCTTCATGATTCTATTTTATTTACAATCTTAATGTCAAAGCTAAGCATATTCGATGCCTGCTAAACCACGACACATGAGTTCTTTAAGTGCCAAACACACCGAAAAGCCACTTCTAACTTTCAGTCCTTCCATCTTTGCTACAACTGTTTCCTTTCCAACTAGGTGTCATCATTTCCTGTCAATATAGTCAAGCATATTATATCGAGCGAAAAAACAAGTATACTCACAATCAAGACTGGAAGTTTTGGATCCACAATAGAAAGAGTCAAATCATCGTTCCACTCAGGATTGATATTTTGCTTTATAACGCGAGTCTTCAGTTTCTGCAAGAGAAAATATATTATAAACATCAATTCAAGGGGAAAAAAACAGAAAAATCCAAGATTCTTGGTGTTATAGCAAGGTTCCGCAAGCACAGGACAAAAATCTAACCACTGCAAATTATAGGAGACCAACATAAATATTTTATTTCTATTTCTTTTTAACTACTAGTACTGAGAACGAAAAAGACGCAGCCATACATTTTGTTTGTTTATAATTATCTTTCTATTTTGATGATGAAACATTATTTAATTATTGAAACCGGCCTTTTTTTCTTATCGGAAATGAGTAATTAAATAACAAGAGAAACTTTTAGTGAGGGGAAATCTCAAGTGGGAAAAGGCTCTGCAACTTGACCATAATATAGAAAATCAAGAATTTCTAACAAATCTTAAAAGATTATGGTGTACAACCTTGAACTTCTTGAACCGTTAGACTGCATAGTGCAAGAACTTTTCATTTTAAAAGTCAACTTGCTGATCTTCATCTATGAAATTGATAAGAGTGACGAGGTTAACAACAGATCAGCTGGAACTTCGAAGGGTAAAAACAGGACTCAAAAACCAGAGTCAACAACAAGAATACTTTTAAGTTCATTGCTGGTTGAGTTTTAGGATTCGGGAAAAGAAAATTCTTTTTCCCGGATCCCCTTGAATTTGAATAGAGATGATAATAACAACAAGAGCAGTCATCCAAGCGCAACAGCAACAGGATCAGTTCATGAGTCTTAAATACCAATTAACCTTAATAACTCAATAAACCTATGATTAACACCAGCACCACAGAAAGGGGTAAAACCCTTTGTACAGCTACTCCCAAGTAACTCATAACGTCAAATATCAGAGCAACCAAACACAAAAACCAATCAAAAAACAAGAAAACCCAACAGAACAGAATTCAGAAGTCAAAATGATGCAAGAAATGAGCAAAGATACACAAGAACCAGTCCAAGAGAACATATGTAATACCTGTTTGCCCATCTTGACCACAACATAAGGGTCACTGCTACAGACATCTCTTACAGCAAGGTTGACCCCTCTAATCACATGAATTCTAAGCAAGCCCATCAAGTTCTCCATTACTGAAAAAGATCAAACAAAACAAGAGAGCAAGTAATGATTCGTTTCAGCAAGAAAACTGAGGCTAAGACGGGAGATTTTGTCTATGGTTCTTGTGTCTTGCAAGTGGAGATCTGAAGTGGGTGGTCTGAATGATGGTTGCTCTTGTATTTATGTTCAAAAACAGCTTGATGTCTTGACTCTAGGAAGGTGTCGATGCCATGTTAGCTTTTTACCACAAGGTATAAAATGTGAATAAGATGTCAAACGTTATTGGATCTCTATCTCTAAAAGGTTAAAATTACGTGGTTTGATTTTTCAAATAAATAAATGAATTCATTATTTTTTGTCCGGTTTGGTTTTCACCTCGATTTGATTGAAGCAATTGAGCCGCCACTGATCAATTAACAATTGTTTGGACAAATTAATATTAAAATAATTTAATATAAAACATGATATTAGCATAGTTTTTAAATCCTACATCAAAGTTGATTTGGGGCAAGTATGAGGTCACAAATTACGTGCCTGACTTAAGTGAAATTAGATTAATTTTTTTTATTTATTTTATAATAAATAAAAATAATATTATTTTGTAAAATCTTTTAAAATTTCAACATATTTTAATTAGTTTTTTCCTGGATTAACCTATTAGATGAAGATAAATTTTAAAATATTAAATCTAAGTAGGTTGAAAGTCAAACATTGTTTGATAATTACTAGATTGTTAGTTCACGTTACTCTGCGAATTCGATCAAAATTCTTTTGAACATACAAAAGAAATAATCCAGGCATTGCTAACATTTTTCCAGTACAAAAAATCTCAAACCATACAGAGGTTGACTTGATATGACTTGATCGATTTGATGGGTCTAAAGGCAACCCAGACGACAAGTTAAAATATAATTTGACTCATAAAAATTCAAGACAATATTTTTTTTATAAAAATATTGAAACAACAACATATTGAATCGATCTGGGTCAACCCGAATTAACATGTCAAATTCACAATTCAGATCATGAGACTATGATAACCTCATATAAAGCAAATCAAAACAAATTATAAATTTTAATTCTCAATTAACCCAGTGTTGAAGAAATAAATTGAAAAAAAAATTAATTAAAAAATTGACCTATATTAACCTGCCAAATTTATAATTCGATTCATGAGATTGAGATAACTTCATAAAAAATAAACAGAAAAATAGCCCGATTCAACCTTGATTAACTTGCCAAACTTGTAACTAAGGTTATAAGACTGTGATAAACCTCATAGAAAGAAAATCAAAATAAATTATGAAACTAAATTTTCTAATAAACTCATCGTTGACTGATGAAAATGAAAAAAAATTGGACATAATAAAATGATCTGAATCTACCCGGGTTAACCCGCAAAACACATGACTCAAGTCATTAGATTAAGATAATCTCATAAAAAACAAATCAAAACAAATCATGAAATATAATTCATAATCAATTCAATATTGTAGGATAAAATTAAAAAAAATATCAATTAAAAAATTAAAAAAATAAACTCGAGTCAATTGGATTAGCTAATAAATATTATTCTACATGTCAATTAAAATATTGTTTGTCATAACCCAATTTTTGAACAAATAATAAAAATTGAATATAGTTGACAATGGGGTTCAGACAACATAAAATTTAAAGTTTGATGATGGAATTATTAAATTTGAGAGTCAATTAATCAATAATTGA
>Ga0325410_1004182_pt1 | contig 16192 bp, 9 predicted proteins | sample PopdelMetagenome_16_FD_206182 | JGI IMG/M metagenome (GOLD analysis project Ga0325410, IMG submission 206182) | Populus deltoides microbial communities from Bellville, Georgia, United States - Xylem-PdIQD-R3 | ecosystem: Host-associated > Plants > Phyllosphere > Stem > Wood/Secondary xylem...
TGCGTGTGCGTGTGCGTGTGCGTGTGCGTGTGCGTGTGCGTGTGCGTGTGCGTAGAGGAGAAAAGAATGTTGAAGGATCAAAAGCCATTGACAGTAATTTTGCTCAAGCATGTAAACGAACTTGATGCAAATTCATGCATACTGTTTACTGTCAGCATATCAGGTACCTTGCAAGCATGGATTCCATGCTTGTGCGGAGACAAAAATATGCAAAATATATCTTGCAATTCTTTAAGCATCGAAAGAAGCAGAAATATCAAATCCCACACAAGTAGAATTTTCTTTAAACAAACAATCTCCAAACCATGGAGATAGAGACCAATTACCTTTAAGCATCAAAAGAACAATATATGGTTGAATTTGTGAAGTTCATGGTTCAGTTTAAATCATTTTCACATATTTAAACCAATTACTGATTAGAGATTGCACCCAACACATCACATAAGTTTTAAAAAAAGAAATTGAATGTTGGTAAATATAAATAGACGTTAAAAAAAAGCAACTTATTTACTAGTATGTTCTACTATAACAACTAATGAACAAACATTTTGAGCAACAAAATACTGACCGCCACCAGCTGCACCTTCAGGATGATTAGAACCCCCACCCTCTTCAGCATTACTAGAAACAGAAGCAGAGGAAAATTCTCCATTTACAAGATTCCTAGAAGCTCCATCTTTATTATCATCTAGTTTAGATTCACTATCCTTCTTTGGTACCATAGCCAACGGATCAGCCTCCTCCTGCGCTTTATACAACAGTGCACGTCCATATAGATAGTATGCATTCACACATTCAAGTGCCAGCTCACCATGATGCAAAACCCTAAAAGCATAAAATATATATATACACACACACACATACATGAAGAAATCAGGGACACATGACATAACAAACACTCTCAAAAGCTCCATACAAATTCGAAAATATATATTAGAGCAAATTCTCACTCCCTCTTTCACAAATATCAAATTCATTCACAACAAGTTAAAAACTGTAAAACTTCACACTCTAATTATGACTAAAGAAAATTTGTCATTGCTTACTCCTAGACATTTCATAACTAAAATTCATAAAATCACAGCATCCATTTCTTGCTCTCCTTTAACCTGAAGGTCCTAATTACATATACCCTAACATACCAAACGCTAAAAATACCTATTTTCATAACCATCAAATTCTTTCAATTAAAGTAGATAATTCCGAAACTTGGCACTCCTAATCTCACAAAAAAAATTTCAAACACATTCAATGTGTAAAAATTGGAAAATAACCACATTTTTAACGAGGAAAGCTATACCTTACAAAAACCCTAAAATCAAAAGGTACCAAAACCCATCAATAGGGCAGAGATTCGACTACTTAATTGCAAATTTTTCACTGATCAAAAACCAAACTAGACAGTGAAATGAAATGAAAACCCTAACCTGATTTCAAGGGCACGGCTAAAGCATTCTACGGCTTCACTAAAGTCATTTTCTTTAAGCGCGTTAGTTCCTTTCTCTGATAACTCAACAGCGAAATCTAGAGACTTGCGAGGGTCTGAAGTCTCTCCATTGTTGTCGTCGTTGCAGGTGGAGTCGGCGGCTCCGCCTTGAGATGAGGTGGTGGTGGATCCTTTGATGGTGGCTTCAACAGAGGTTTGGTTTTCTATGGGGGCAGTTTTCGTTTCGGTTACTGAGGATTCCGAAGCCATAATGTCGATTTCGAAGAGAAACGAAAATGAAAACGGAGAGAGGATGCTTTGCGTGATTTTATAGGCAAAGCTCTCCTTTTTTTATGTCGTCCGTGTCGTTGGAAATTGCTGACACCAAACAAACTAGCAAGCACTATATATATATATATATATATATATATATATACCCCACACTACTACATTAACTAATATACTAAACTGTATGGGAGATTTATTGTTCCCCTACATCCAAAATATTGTGAATTATAATAGTAACTCAAGTGTTTTTCCTTTTTTTTTTTTTTAGCTTTTCCTTTTTTTTCTGTTTTTTTTTCAAAAACAATTTTCCAACTTTCTTAATTTTTATTTTTTTTCATTTATTTTTTTTCCAAAATTATTTTTGTTGATTTTACCTTTTAAATATTAACCTGGTTAAAATTTTTGCTTTATAATTTTTTTCTTTAAAATACTGTGGATTGCTGTGATGTTTTTCCACTTAGTTTTTTTATTTTATTTCTTTATTTTTCAAAATTATATTTTTTGATTTTTTTATAATATTGAGCTGATTGAGAATTTGGTTTTGTAATTTTTTTCTTTAAAACATTATTGATTGCTACAGTATTTCTCCGCATGATTTTTTTCTCTCCAAAATTATCTTTTTTTATTTTATTTTTAATATTGAGCTGGTTAAAAATTACAGTTACAATATGTAAGGAAAGCACTGTAACTTTTTTTGAAAATTACTGTTCATTGCTGCAATGTTTTTTCCCACATGGTTTTTTGTATAATTTTTTTCAAATTATCCTTTTCAATTTTATTTTTTTAATATTAAGTTGTTTGTGAATTATAATTACAAGTCATTACAAATAAGGCTAAATCATGTTAGGAAGCACTATAGCTTTCATCACAAAATACTGTGAATTGCTACAGTGTTTCCAACATGATTTTTTTTTTCCTTCTTTTGGTGTTTGTTTTGTTATTTTTTTTCTAAAATTGTTTCTGTCTATTTTTTTTAATATTGAGCTGATTAAGAATTTAGTTTTATAATTTTTTTCTTTAAAACACTGTGAATTGTTGCAGTGTTTTTCCATGTGAATTTTTAATGATTTTTTTTAATTATCTTTGTCGATTTTTTTAAAATATTGAGTTGGTTAAGAATTATAATTACAATAAAACTAAATCATATGAGGAAAGCGTTGTATTTTTTCTCACAAAATACTGTGGATTACTACAATATTTCTCTAAATGGTTTTTTATTTTATTTTATTGGAAAAAGCGTTATAATTTTCCTCACAAAACATTGTCAATTGCTACAACGTTTTTTCTCATGGGTTTTTTTCCTTCCAAAATTATCTTTGTTGGTTTTTTTTTAATATTAAGTTGGTTGAGAATTTAGCTTTGTAATTTTTTTTTCTTTTTATTAATTGAAAAGCTAAATCATGTGGTGAAAACACTATATCTTTCCTCACAAAACACTGTAAATTACTACAAATCATTTTGTTCAGTCTCTAAGTTTTGGATCACCAACACAACTTTTTTTTTTCGTCATGAACTATTTGCTTCATCATACCTTTAATTTTTATTACTAATCTAGCACTGATTCACAATTATAATACTATTAAATGTATTTGTTTTATAAGCCCGCGGGCATGAGATGATCTCGTTTGTTTCTAAAATCATACCAACGATTCGTACTGATTTTGCTTTTAAAATAATTTTTCCATAAAAAAACAAAAAGAAAAAGTCAATCGGATTGATTCTTTTAAATTCGGGCTTTATCCTGAATTAATATCCAGCTGGGTTTTATAGCTATAATAATATATTGCTAAAACTAATAAGTAAATTCACTAATATCTAATAAAAACAAAGTAATTTTGAATCATGGAAGTCTATGTAGCACACAGTCCAAGATAAATAGTGCAAAAAATATCTCATCTACGAGGAAGAGTGACAACATGGTAAAAGATCTAAGATGCTTGTCTTATTTATCGTAGTTGACAAACAAGTTATAAGATCATGTCAAACTCAAATATTGGTGTTAGAATAACGTAATTCAAATTTTGATGTATTGACAAATTAGGTATATAATTTCATCCAAGTGACAAAGAGACCATCCACATAGCTACGGATTAATTAAGTATATATGTATGTTATATTTTTACTGGTTATTTAAATTATTTTTTAATTTATTAAATTGAATAATTTATTTTAAATCAATTCCTATATGATTTAATTTAAAATTTAAGTTAAGTAAGAAGTGAGATTGGCAAGTTTCAAGATCATTCGATTTAATAATACTATCAAAAAAATCTTAATGTATTAGTATAACGCTAAAAGGGATGGAAAAAACACTGTTTCCCATACCCATTAGCACTTTGAATTACAATAATAATTTACAATGTATTTTTTTGTTGTTGCATTTTGACCCTTTTTGTTTTTTTTTTAATTTAATCCTTATATTATGTGTTTATTGAGATTTAGAATTTAAAAATCAAATCGTTTGATTGAATTTAATGATACTGTTAAAAAATCAACATACTCTTAATATTTTTTTAAAATTAAAAAAAAATACTCAAACCCACAACAAAGTACATGAGAATGTTCTAGTATCACCTAATATACTAGAGGTCTTAAGAAAAAATATATCTAGCATGGGTGTCTTTGAAATATTGTATCTGTATGGCTGACTAGTATATCACATGTAATTGATCTTCAAAATGTGTCTAGTTTTATTTAGTTGATGTGCTTCGAAATAATTAATTATAAATTAATAGCACTGCTAATTTCTTGAATAAAAGGTCAGATGTTGAATCACATTGTTGCTAATATTATGTTTTAATCTATATGTATAACCATGGTGTTTCTTCGATTAAATATTCAATAAAAAAGAGCCCTATGATTTGAATTCTAATAATAATAACAATAACAACAACAATAATAATAAAAAATAATAATAAAAAAAACTAATGGAGGCATAACAATACCACTTTTAATTTAATATATTCTAGGTAGTTTCCGGTCAATGATTATAGAACTTATTAAATTAAGATTATAAAAAATATTAAAAGAGATTGTATTTTTATTGTGTATATATTCACAGCAAATTCGCAGGGTAAATTTATCATTTTTCCTTTATCATTCAAAACTTAATATCACAATAAGTTTGGATCCTGAGTTAATTACAAAATCCTAAATTTCTTTACAGCATTTTAAGTATTTATTCTTGAAATATTCTAATAAGTCATATAATATTTAAAACTTTGAGATTCCTGACCGACATATGCCATATAATCTTAGATCTAAATTTGGTGTTCTTACACCAATAATTAACTTTAAACATAACAAGCTCTTCACTCCAAGATAAATTTCTTGAATTTTAGTTAATTGAACATCTATATAACCGTATAAAAAATCTAAATTCTAATCAGATAATCTTCCTCAAGATGTATACCAACACTTTTTTTTAATTCTTCTTACATGGTTATCTCATGTTTGACAAATACCTTTATATTTATGACCGGTATCTTAACTTAATGATCGAGTCCTCATTCTTTATAGCCGACCGGAAATATTCATTTTAAGCCCCATACATGTGGTTGGCTCCCATACTCAAATAGATTTTCCACATGTCCTCCAAGACCACAAACTTAGCCCCACTCATATGGTAGACTCCCTTGTTCAATACGTTTTTAATATATCCTTTAAGGGCTAATAAAACAACTCTACTTATGTGGCAAGCTTCCATGAACACATTTCATTCATACTTGTTTTCAACACAAATTCATAAACTAAGTTTCTCAGGTTGGTTTTCACACAATTATACAATCACATGATAATTTTACAGCTCATCATTCCAAGCCCTACTTGTATGGTTGGCTTCCATATACATAACACAATTTAAAGTACACATTTAACAAGACTCCACCAGTCTTTAATCATTTCATTACTTTGCATAAACATATTTTTCTTGAAGTACAACTTAGAAATGAAACATTGAATTAATGCTAAAAATTAAGGAAGTTGAGGTGATGAGCACTTACATGTTCCTCTCACTGGTCCTGTCTCGCTTGCCTGGGATCCCGTAACCGATACCTCTCCTATATCACCCAAGGTTTTACATCAAATTCACTCTTTAAATATTAAGAATGTACTTCTCAATATTCTTTTAACAATTTGATTATTTTTTACTCATTAATACACGTATTCTTATATTATCTCATATTAAACTTACGGTTCTCAACTTTTAACGTTCCAGTATAAACAATGCTGTCATGTGAGCTTATTTCATGCATGCATACATATCATGCTTTTCTTTTCCATATAATAATCACCCATCGTCCTTAATCAACCTAAAAGAATCAAAGAAAACCAATAAAAAGCCAAAACATAGAATCAAGCTACCACAAAAGAGTAGCCAAAACGGTTTCACCATTTCTTGAATCGATTTAGCTGTTTCTCAAAATGGCTAGCTCGTTTTGGCTTTTAGAAAGTTTCCTTCTTCTTTTTTTCCCTCTAGTCAAACCTTCATCCTTGAAATCTTGAGTTTTTCTTTCCTTTCAAGATTAACTCATACTCATGCAAATTTTATACCTAACACACTAAATGATAAATTCTTTTAGGATACACACTCAATTACTACATAACCCCCTCTTTTCCCCACAAAACACATAGGGATCAAAATCCCTATTTTCATCCTTAAAGGTTTTCTTTTCCAATCTTTTACCAAATTATACTTAATTTCATTCCCTATTCAGAAACTTTTTTCAGGGAATCATAATTTTGTTTCCCCAAAGTTACTCAAAATCTTTGAAATCGAGAAACTCAATCATTCATTAAGATTTCATGTAAATAACTATATATAACTCATTAAAGATGTTCCCTTATCATTAAACATGCATAAATTTACAACAAAGAATACACTCCAAGAACCCTTGTCTTGGTTGAACCTATCTCTCTAGGGGTGGGGGTTGTTCTTTCAACAATTCAATTTATTCTTAACAATCAAACCTTATACTTAAGAAACTAAACATATTTTCATAATAAGCCTAATTTTCCTTAAATTATCTTCAAGAACCCTAATTTGAAGATTTAAGGATTTTATCTTTTTTTTTTCAATTCTTTATGTTTTTCATCTTGTGATCTCTCTAACTCAAGTTCTCTACAAACTAACACAACCAATTGTGTCAACACATTCTAATTTTTTAATTCCATAAAAACCCTAGTTTTAAATTTTTAGGAGTTTACACTTTTTCCCTACAACAATACAAAGTTTGGGTGTTTAGAGTAACTTACCAAGTGGTTTCATGTCAATTTAACCTTGATCAATCTTTTTTCTCCTCTACAATCCCTCTGATTCTTCTTGTTTTTCTTGAACTCCTTCTTGAAATCTTTATAGGTTTTCTCTCCTTTTTATATATATAAGTATTTCTCCCGTTTGAAAAAAAGTTATCTACAACCTCACCACTCTCACTCTAAAGTGATACTTTGGAGGTTATGAGCTTTTTCTTTCATAAAAAAAAAAAGAGTTTAGGTTCTTGCCTTTGTTCCTTTTCTTTTATAACTATATCATCTCCTTCTTTTGTACGGGAGACAATTTTTCCCTTTTCTTTTTAGTCCTTAGACTTTTTATTTTTCAATTGTGGTGCTTTCCTCCTAAATTGTTCCTAAAATTCTGCTATTAAGAGCGATTTAGTGATTTTACTATATTGAATAAAAAGGTATAGACCTTATTGCCCCATCCAATTCATAAATGACTTTTTGATCATTTAAAAAAGACTATTCTATACAATATAAAGCTTAATGATTTTGAAATGAAGGGTGAAATTATCACTTCACTATTGTAATTCATCGTTCCCCAGTATTTAGGCTAACCTCTTTTAGATTTCCTTGAAATATTTAAATTTAATAATATTAGAGTAAATGTTTTCCTTTTAAAACTGGCAGTGTTGACATAAATGACAATAGAGAAAATAGTATAACCATGAAACAAGTGATTGCTAAACCTAATTACATAAGAGATCACTATACAGGTACACTTTGCTGGTGTTGCTATAGCAATAAGGAACAATGTGATAAATTCTGCTAGTGAAAGACCATGAATCCTCTAGTTTTGGATCTCCTTTAACCATGTAAATGCTTTTTACATGCACCAATCATGCATGATGCAACCAAATTCATTAAGAAAAGGAAATGTTTTGTTGTTGAATCAGTTTATGAACAAAGAAAAATCTGAAGAATTCAACAATCAGTATAATTTTTTTTCTCTGTTTTTGTTTTGATTTGTCAATATTTATTTGTGGAAAACATTCATTTGCTCTCATTCAACAATCAACACCATGGCTCTAACTATTATAATCAAGGTCACACAACATAATATCCAGTTACACTATAGCCTTCTCAAACTGCCTCTTCTATATGGTTATTATTGCCAAAGATAAAACCTTTCTAACAAAAACTAATTGAGAGGGAAATCATTGTCCCTTCTTTACAAATTAATAACATTATTTTCTCTTTTTTTCTTGAATTTTAAATTTAGTTTTTTTTTTTAATTTCATTCTTCAACATTAGACTTATTAGGGAATGAACTTCATAATTTATTTCGATTTGTTTTCTATCAATTACAAAGTAATCTACATTGGAACAATACTTTTTTCCTTCTTTTTTTTTTTTTTTGCAACTTCATTCTTTAACATTGGATTTATTGAGGGTTGAGCTTTATAATTTATTTTGGTTCGCTTCTATGAGGTTATCTTAGTTTCAAACTCGGGTCACATGTTTTGTAGGTTTATCCGGTTGACTCGGTTTTTTGTCCTTTTTAGTCCTTGATTTTTTGTTTTAATCTGATCCTTCAACATTTGAATTGATTGGGAATTAAACTTCATAATTTGTCTTAATTTGCTTTCTATGAGGTTATTCTAGTCTTATGACCCAAGTTGAGGGTTTGACAGGTTAACCCAAGTCTTTTTTAGTCATTTATTTATTTATTTATTTTATATTGCATCCTTCAATAATGGATTAATTAGAAATTTGGCTTTATAATTTTTTTTATTGCTTCCTATTGAGTTATCTCGGTCTCATGATTCAGGTTTATAGGTCAACCCGAGTTGACTCACTTGTTTTTTCTTTATTTCTAATTGATTTTTCAATTTCTTCTTCAACATTAGGTTGATTAAGAATTGAGCTTCAATATTTTTTTTATTTACTTTCTATTAGGTTATCACAGTTTCATAACCTAGGTTAACCCAAGTCGATTCAATATGTTGTTGTCTCAATATTTTTATAAAAGATGTCGTCTTGAAATATTTTTAGTCAAACTATGTTTTTTCAATTGTCTTTGGATTTTTCAAGTCGTTTGGGTCATATCTGGTCAATCCCTGCATGGTTTTAATTTTTTTTTTCATTCTTGAAAACATATTAATAATTCCTGGATATTTTTTAATGTTTTTTTAAAATTAATCCGACTCGCAATGTAACATGAATAAATGATCTAGTATTATGCCATTAGCTATAGCTAGTCAGTTGCATGCATGTTGCCTTGGTGAATTTTTCAGCAATATTATTAAAACTACCCAAGTTTGCTGGGTCAACATGGTGACCCATCAACCTGATCTCTAGACCATGCTTGATTTCAAAGTGCATTGGGTGAAAGTTGACATAGTGTGGCATAGCCGACCTAACAAGTGCTCTTGTAGCTTGGTTGACCTAGCCGAAACTAAATCTACCTTTTTAAAATGAAACTAAAAGTGATGTTGATTTAATTTTTTTATAAAACAAATGTCTGAACGACGATATTTTGGATTGATTCAAGTCAAATCAGGTTAACCTACTCATTCCATATCCTAAGTCAAGTCGAATTAACTCACTCAGACCCAAATCATGGCTCTTATCAAGTTAAATAAGCTTTCTTTTAAAATTCATTTTTTTTATTTAATTAAATGATTAAAAAAATATATTTACATGAAAAAAAAAGAATAAAATTATTAAGAAGAAATATATTTCATCAATCTAAACTTTATTTCCTTTTTAATGCATCTCACTATTTTTTAACAAAAGCATTTTTTTTTTATTGCAGTCATTTTGTTTTAAATATAAACCTATCATAATCTCAAAAACATGTTTTAGAAGAATATATTAAAATAAGGTCTATCTCATAAACAAGTTTTAGAAGAATATATTAAAATAATGTCTCAATATTTTGTACATGATTGAAAGAGAAAAAAATAAAAAATATAACAAAATCATATAAAAAATCTATCAAAAAATGTAAATAAATTTTATGTTCATTAAATATTCATGAGCTATTTTTTAATTTTTATTTTTGCATATTAGATACATAATAATTGAAAACGAAATTGTTAATGTTCACATAAAAATCTATAATACTATTTAAGAACCATGATAAAATTGGATGATAATTTAAATATCATATCTTTTTTTTTGTTTGTGCAAGGATGGACGATATGTCGTCCACCTTCTTATTTTTTTAAAAAAACAATTATAGCAAATGATGAATAGTTTGCTTGCGTGTATTACAGCCAGCAGAGATGTGACTAGAAAATTGAGCTCAAGTGTATCAGACCTCAAAAAATCATTTTTAACCTAAAAAACATTCTTAGAATCTCAATAGATTAATTTCTCAATTCAAAACAGCCTTAAATCAGTTCAGAAAAAAAATTAAATAAAAATTATTTTCAGCCCGATCTATTTTTTTCAACAAAAAAAGCTTTAAAACACCTCAATAGCACTCCTTGTCGAGAGGAACACATTGAAACAAATTTTAGCTTTTTTGTTCATGAAATCTAGTCAAGAGATCGCTTTCTCTTTCCTCCATAATTTTCCAATGATTTTCTCTTTTTTTTTACACTAAAAAACTAAAATGTGAACAAAATGAAATTTTAAACCAAAACATATAATTATCAAACTAAAAGGATATTGAAATGCAAAAAAAAAAGCCTATATTTTTGCTTCAATATCAATTTTGGTCCTCTCATTTTTAATTTTTCAATAAATAACAAAATAAAATTATTTTTTTTGCAAAACCAAGCATCAACAGAATGTCAAAATATTTTTTTTGACATCACAATAACCTCATAAGAATTAAATCAAAATAAAATATTAATCTCAATTTTCAATCAGCATAATGTGAAATGATGAAAATAAAAGAAAAAAATAGTTTAATGAAAGGAGAAATGAAAAAACTTAAAAAGGACAGAAAAAAGGCAAAACACTATTGAAATCCAGAATATGAGATGATTAACAGTGAAATCACCATATCTTGGATGAAAACATTAACTTCATGTTCTTACTGAACATATATAGAATCTATTTAATATTGACTTTTGTATGTTCTGTTTCAACATTGACAAACGAAAGATGTTTGAAGGAGACGATGACTAGGTAAAGCATACAAGATATGATTTCTGTAAGAGAAACATGTAGCAAGGTAGTTATAGAAAACTGCAAATTCCTAGATTGTATCCACAAGAAAGATTTGAATCCAAGCACCCAAAAGAAACAGGTTCGTTGTCAATGAACTACATTATCCAACAGGCTGTTTGTTGATGGTGAGCTCTGTTCACTAAACCAAGGATCCTGCACAGAAACTGGAGAGCTATCCTTCACCTCTTCCAAAGAAGTCAGACTATCTGTTCTTTGTGGAACAAGTAATCTCCGACTAGCTACCGCTGCCTTTTTACCAACAGAGACACTCAGTGATTTCTGACTTCCATGGTCCGAGAAATGAGAGGAAGATGACGGTGATGCTATGTACATGGTGGGGACCCATGCACTAAGCCTAATCTGTTCAAGCTCTTCTGCAACTTCCATCATAGAAGGCCTCATATCCGTATGAAAAGCGAGGCATCTAAACGCAAGTTCAGCCACGCTATGAATTGATGATAAGGTCCAGGCATCTCTATCTGGGTCAAGATATGGATCTACTATCTCATCCACACAACCTCTTCCAATCCTATCAATGGCAAGTGCAGCCAAATTAACCTCACTGTGTGGGCGAGAAAAATCAACTACTTTCTGTGCAGTTATGATCTCTACAAGAACTACCCCAAAACTGTAAACATCACTTTTATCAGAAAGATGGAAATATTGATGGTATTGAGGATCAAGATAGCCTGGAGTTCCTTGCGGGGCGGTTGATATGTGAGATGATTCTTCCATGCCAAGTCTGGAAAGACCAAAATCAGCTACCTTTGATCTATAGTTGTAATCCAATAGTATGTTGCTAGATTTTATGTCTCGGTGGTAAATTGGTGGATTCACGACTGAATGGAGATACGCAATGGCATTAGCAGTTTCAGCAGCAACGGTAAGCCTAACAGTCCACGGAAGCCCATTGCCCCTCTCTCGTTGTAGGTGCTGACACAAAGTTCCATTAGGCATAAATTCATAGACTAGGATTGGTTCTCCCTCCTCTAGGCAACAGCCTAAAAGACGAACCAGATTTGGATGGCTTACGGATGAAAGGAGCTTTATTTCATTCATGACTAGATCAAGGCTGTCAGTATCTCTCTGTTTGATCTTTTTTATTGCAACCAAATCATCATTGTGGAGTTTTCCTGAATAAACTGTACCATAGGCTCCAGTTCCTAGCCTTTGTTTCTCTGAGAAGCCATTAGTGGCCCTCTCAATTTCTTTATATTGGAAAAATGGAACACTAGAGTTGCCTGCAGCTTCACATAGAAGGCGCTTTGCACTTGACCGATTTCGCATTGAAGTGGATTTCTTCTTGACAAAGTAACAGAGAAGGGCGAAAACAGCCATCAATGAAGCTCCAGCAATAAGCCCTGAAAATGAAAAGTGAGGAAAGCTGGAGTTACTACAGCAAACACTACAATGGGAGACACATGGATCAAATAGCATTTTGGATTAGCATCAAATACATAAATAGACGAGAAGCACGCCCAAAAGAAAAGGATATATATATCAAAATACTTTGAACTGGAAAATTAAATGTTCATAAGCCTTCCGAGACCTGAACAGTTTCTTCAGCAATAGCATAGCGATTTATGAATTTCAAGAGCGGTAAACAAAAGGGGGAAATCTGTGGATGTTACAGTTATGGTACAGAAATTTTACCTCCAACAAGAACAACTACTCTAGTAGTTCCTCCACAGTGGCCAGACATGTACCTTGAAGCATTGCACTTGGAAACTGGAAAGCCAAAAATAGATTGGTCAGCAAAAATGCCTGTTCCTATAATAAAAGCTACCATTTCAAAAAATAAGAAAAAATAAGAAAAGCAAAATGGATTCATTGCATTGTGGTGCTAGGGGTTGTGTGGTAATAAAGAGCAGCTACATGATATAAGAAAAGTCTATAGAAACATACAGAGACAATTAAAGCTTGTTAGCAACTTTGACTTTCTTGTATATGTGAAATGGATAGAAAAACTCAATCATCGATGGAAGTAAAAACTATGTCCAGATGTTTTGCCAAGTCAAAACAGCACTCATTTTGTGTTACAGCAGATCCGATCAAATAATTTTCCTCCTCTGAATGTTCAAAAGCTATTTGATTTCTGCCACTCACTTTTCCTAACTTTAGAATGCTTTGATTTCCATGGCTGCCTAGATTAATAGTCAAGGTAACACAGTGAACTTTCAATACTGCCAAGTGCTAAGGCTCTCTCTAATCACGGAAGATACAGAGCAAATGCATGTGGCCAACATTCTGCTTGGATAGGATGTGAGTGCACTTGGCAGATAGACACACTAATCTATTTCACTCCATTCTTAGGTCTGAGAATTTGGATTTCTTGAGCTCAAGCTTGAGACAAGAGAGTTTTGGTACTCTCTATCTTTCTAAGTTAACCTAACCATGAACAATGCAATATTTTTGGTATGAATTTAATACCCAAAACAAGAAAAAAAGCACACAAATTCAGCATAATTCAAAACAACCTAGTCAAAGTCAAGCCGTTAAGAAGGACCAAAGGGGGTGGTGACCAATTCCATGGTCCTTATTCCTTCCGAAGCTATAATTATCATCATCCTTGGATACAAAGATGTAAGAGTTTTATTAGAACAATGTGGCCTCGGAGGAACCATCTCTTTTGCCATTAAACCATCTCTTTTGCCATTAAACTCCTCAGTCACAGTTTAAGGCTCCTGTACACGACCAAGGACCGAGCATTAGTCCCGCATTGAGGTGTCATCCTCCGATTGGCCAACGCACACACCCACTTGTCCCCAGTCAAAAACCCGTTAAAAAAATAAAAAAATCAAGCTAAACCAAACAGTACACTCATAATAAACAACAAGAATAAATATAAACAAATATAAAGCCAAGTTGGCTCACCTCTCCGGCAGCCATTCCCGGTGGCAAACCCATCTCCAGCGAACCCGTCATAGCAATGACACCTGTATCCAACACTCCCTTTCTGGAGCTTAACCTGACTACAATTCCCGTTCTTTGAGCAAACATTATCCCGACAACGACCTTCAATCCACCATTCCAATTCAATTCTTTCATACTGGAAAGAGACAACCGGACTGTCCGACCCAAGAGCAAGAGAAGAGAAAACAGACCTGCACTGAGTTGAATTCACACCTTCATAACTCAAAGTATCAATACCTGAGTACGGTTGTGAGTAACAACTCAAGTTGTCATTTTTAGCAGCCTCACAGTTTTTCGAATGCAACTCTCCCTGAAACGGACTTCTTGAAATAACACAACTATTTGAAGGCTTGCTACAGTTTTGAAGTAACAAACTGTTTTGCCAAGAAGGACCATAGTTCAGACCAAAAAGTGGCCTGATTGTTTCAATAGAACGATTACAGTCTGCTGGAAGATTGACCAAGATACCATTTGGGGTTATGTTCTGGACTTGAAATTCACCAATCTTGATCTCACCTTCAGTTGATTCGCAGTTTAACTGGATGGGGCATCCATGTGAGAAACCAAAAGGGTACGGGACAACTCTTGCTGATTTCCCAATCCCACATGAAGAGGCACAATTGCTGCCGGACTTCTGAGCTTTAGTTGTAGGACTTGTAGTGGCAATAAAAATCGTGATGAAGGTGATGAAAAGAAGCAAACTTTCCTGTCGAAGACTCATTTTTTATTGTCTTTGAAGGGAATTGAATCATTACCTTGCTGCAGAACCCACAAAAAAAAAATCACCAATTAAACTGCAAACAGCTTGGTCATGAAGAAAGATGAGGGCACAAAGACATCATCAAAGATTCAATCTTTTCTGTTGTTAATTGCTACAAGGAGAGAAATCAGTGACAACTCAATAAAGTAGAGATTAAATGCTGAGGTTTTGGTGCCGTTGGGAAGCCATCTAAATTCAATAAATGTTGGTATAACATAGAAGAAAGAGGTTCATTTATGGCCAGTCCTCCAATAATAATAATAATAATAATAACAATTGTTTCATGGGCTTGGTCAATGAATCAACAAATGAGCTTACCTTAGCCTTGATTTCCTGTTTCCCTCCCAAATTCTTCTCCAATGCCTGCTGCAGTAATAGCAATTGCCTAGCAATTTCCAATTCTGGCTGTCTTCAAACTGCTTCTTGCTGTTTTTTGACTCGAACAAACACTTTTTTTTTTTTAATTTTTCTTGAATTTTCTTTCGGGTGGGTGGCTTCTTAAAAAACACAAAAAAAAAGCACCCCCATGACATGTCTTGATGGGTTGACCAACATGCCAATGTGCTCCAAACTTGAATGTACCCAAATGCCCTTGTGTGGGGCATTAATTTACACTGGGAAAGGATGGGAAACTGGGAATGGTAACCAGAGTCAGCAAGCAATTGCAAAAGGATTTTGACTTGAGAAAAGAAAAGATGGGCTATGTGTGGACAGCATCTAACTACCTTTGTTTATTTTGGTATATGCTTTGATGAAGGTGGGGAAAGTAGGCTGCCACCACCCATTTCATGCCCCCCCAAAACTCAAAGGTTCCACTACGGATGGGTTTGTACGAGATTATGATAGTAATTTTGATTTAAAATATTTTTATTTAGAAATATATTAAAATAATATTTTTTTATTTTTTAAAAATTATTTTTGATATCAACACATCAAAACAATCTAAAAATATAAAAAAAATTATTTTTAACAAAATTAAATCTATTTTATAAGATATTCTATTTTATCAACACATCAAAACTATTTATACATAGTTGCGGTGATTGCTTAGGATTGCTTAGGATTGCTAATGTCTCTTTCTTCTATACTTTCGAGGTGATTTAAATCTAGACATTTCAACTCTATTTCTAAATGTTTAATCAATAAATATCCCTACCGCATCCAATCGAGTTAGAGTAAATAAATTAAGTCTTGACTTTCTAGGACAAGATGTTCTTGATGAGTGAGTTCATTGGATGAGACTTTCTAGCTATTATTTGCTATTATTGTAATAAATAAGCAAAAGACTTGTTATATTGTGCTTCGAAAGACTTGCACCAGCATGTGATTTTAAGAGTTTATTCTGTCCATTCGAACTATTTATATGATTTCAAGACTTTCTTATTATTATTATTATTATTATTATT
>Ga0325410_1004183_pt1 | contig 16188 bp, 19 predicted proteins | sample PopdelMetagenome_16_FD_206182 | JGI IMG/M metagenome (GOLD analysis project Ga0325410, IMG submission 206182) | Populus deltoides microbial communities from Bellville, Georgia, United States - Xylem-PdIQD-R3 | ecosystem: Host-associated > Plants > Phyllosphere > Stem > Wood/Secondary xylem...
TGTTTAAGCTTATCTAGGATTAGACTAGCTTGTTATACAACTCCTTTGATAAAGGAGAACATAGCTGGTACGTTTCTTTAGTGTTTCATTTTTCTGTAATGTTTGTTTCCTTCTATAAATAAAACACCGGGAATGGCAGTAACCAACTGAGACATTTTCTGCTCCTTGTTCTTTCAACTGTAAAGACTTTAGACTTTGTTCTTTGTTCTTAGTTCATCAACAATAATCTGTTCTTTATATATCAGTTTTTCCAACAAGGACAAAGTATTCATCAACTGTGAATGCAGTTGATCCATCATATCAGGGTAGAAAAATTGTCATGGTCTCTCCTAACTTTTAAGTGACAAAATGCAGATATATGATGCAGGATTATCAATATGTTGTGCGACAATTAGGAGAAAAAGTAGTCTTTTATAAGATGGTTTCTTATCATGCATTGGCTTTTGCACCTACTATTACTGGCTTAGAAGGTCGGATGCCCAGTTTTAGCTGGATCCAGACTCCATATGTAGGATTGTTTGGTTTGTTCTGTTTGGGATGCCTAGTGGGTCATTTGCTTCTTTTTATCAATGTTTGTTGTATTAAATTCACACGAGAGAGCCAGTTCTAAAGTCGTGAAACTGAATGTTTGTTGTTCTAACACCATAATTATTTCATGAATGGATTTTAGGAAGTTGAAGAATCATGAAATGGAAAACAGGTAAAACTCACATTTACAGCAAGTGACGTGCCCGCATGGGAAAACCATCTTTTGATTGTTTAGCTTCTCTTGACAGATAGGGCATGCTTCCTCATCATCTTTTGGCAAATATTCACTTATCTTCTCTGTTGTCATTGGCACGGCAGCCATTTCTTCAGTTAACGAGGAATTATTTGAACTTTCAGATGTTGGTTTCTGTTTTGATTGTACCAAACCCTGAAAGTAAATCAGATAGTAAGATCAATGATGAAAAAGAAATATTATTCATATACATACAGTAACAGAAAAGGAATTAGCTGAATAAAAAAAAGTATCACTTACAATATGATGAGTATATAGTGCAATAAATTAGCTGAACAATTTAAAAGTATCACTTAGAAATGGCTAACAAACAAAAGGCAAAGAGTAAGGCAGTAACCAGCATTTCTTTATCTTCAAACTTCTTGAATAATAAAAATGAAGGAATAAAAACAACCACTAAAAATTGTTGGAGATTTGATGAAATCTTTTTAGTATTTAAACCACCATCAATATTTCCTCCATAGTCATGGGGGTTTGTTGCAGGGAGCGAAGCCCGGAACTTCCTACTTGCCGGTGGCAGCAAGCTTGGGGAAGCTTCAAGAGCGAGTTGATAGCTTCGAGGCTTCTGCATGGGTGATCAAAGGATCTGTTGAGCCATAAGATGATACACAACCTGGATGAAATAAGCGTGAAGATATTATACATGTGATATTATTAATACTTTGTGCTTCTAAGTGATTTCAAGATGAAGATGCAGGATGACCATTAACAACCTGGGACCTTTCTCTTGACAATATCATCTTTAAAACTTCCAATAACTTCTCGAGCATAACTCACACAGGTTTCATGTTGCATCTGGTAAAAGTGTTTTTCAATTGCTGAAAAGGTGAGCCAAGAGACACACTCTTCCTGCGGTGGTAGTTGCAACTCATCAGCAACATGTATTTTAGAGGAGCGCCACACGATTGGTTTGAAGAATTTATGTGTAAATTCCATAGCATCTGCATCTCTCCTCTTTAAATATGAAGATGCAAAATTAAGAAGATCACTCAAAACAAAGATGTCTGCAACTCAAAGTAGACTTGTTACAACAACCCAAGGACTACAATCAAAGAAGCTCATGGAGTTACAGAATCAACAGCGAGTAGTAAGATGGGGATGAGACTTCAAGAAAGAAATGTTTGATTTCTCATCCGCATGTTTTCTTAGATGTTAAATAATGCAAATAAGGGCATGTCTTAATACTCACAACCATAAAGTCACTAGCAAGCACTTGATTTTCAAGAATCTCATACCTCATAAAGATCCCTTGTAACATCAATCCACCACCTAGAAACATTGAAGGGACTTGCTTTCAAGAATCTTAGAAGTCCATATAAGTCATCAAGTTTACGTTGTATAGGAGTCCCAGTAATACACCAACGATGTTTAGTTGACAGTCAAAGAGCCATTTCAGTGGCAGCTGCAGCAAACCCTCCACCAAAATATCCTTGTTAGAAGAGTTGGGGTAACAGGGTACCTACAACAATATGGCAAGTATTCATACTCATACACTCAGTCCAGAAAGCACAGCTCTTACCTACCAAGAGCACCCCCACCCCCCTGAAATGAAGCATTGAAGAAAGTTCAAATCTTTAAAACTTCAATAGACTATTAAAAAACGAAATGAATCTAGCAATACCATAGGAGACGTCGATGCAAAATACTGTTTGTAAGACATGTTTAACAACTAAACTTCAACCACAACTGCAAGTTACAGATAAAAAATTTGTAGAAAGATATAATCTAAGCTCTAAAACATTTCTGCAAAATCACCCCTTTCTAAAACAACAACTACATAGTTTGTAAGAACTATCAAGGAAACTAATGAATTCAAATCATTGCCAATTCAAGCACAGCTGTCACCATGAGAAATGCCAGATTTTGTGCTCTCCATAACTATACGATCATTCTGTTATTCCTGCAAATATTGCTATTGATTCTGATTGTAAATATTTGTCCGTTACACACATTTGAATCCCTGAAATTAAGTTCTCAGGGCTGTATAAAGATTACAAGAAATGAATGGAAATTGTGTAAGTTGTATTACAATAATATTGCAGTGTAAGTTGCTATATAGTATCAGAGCCTGAAAATCTCTACCAAGTATTCATCCTTCTTGTTTTTCCTTCTGCTTCCTGCAAATGGCAACCATCTCTGCATCTACAACCAACTCACCAAACTCACCCATTATCACAATCAATGCTGCCACAACCATTAACAAAAATCTCATCCCCTCTAATTTTCCTCAATGGAGGGCTCAATTTGAAGCCTTGCTCATTGACTATGATCTTATTGATTTTGTAACGGGTATACAAAAATGCCCTGCCATTAATGCACTGAATTCCACTGCCTCCAAAGCTGCGAATTCCTACTGGATTCGCCAAGACAAGCTCATCCTACATGCCATCCTCGCCTCCACCTCCACCACCATTACCTCCTTCTTTCTGCCTACAAAACATCCCATGAGGCTTGGACAACACTTACCCATTTATATGCGGGCAAATCAAGAACGCGTGTGACGCAGCTCAAAGAAGACTTGACCTTGAGCAATCTTGGGTCTCGCCCAGTTACTGAATTCCTTCAAGGAATCAAAGTGATTAATGATGAACTAGCAATCATTGATCATCCTGTTTCATACGATGATTTAACTCTATACATACTTAATGGATTTGGTATTGAATTCAGAGAAATTATAGCACCCATTCGTGCATGTGAGACCTCTCTGAAATTTGAAGAAATTCATGATCTTCTTGTCAGTCATAAGAGTTATCTTCGACGACTGGAGCAACAATCTGCAACCCTGTTTGTACCAACCGCTAATTACTCTAATCGATGGAGCCCTCAGTTTTCTTCCAATTCCAGACAGCCTAAATGGCGCCTCCCTGTTGCTTCTCATAACACTCGCGGACAGAATGGGGCTCACCGAAATGGGTCATTCAATTCGGGTCACAGGAGGTTTAAATTGAAATGCCAATGGTGTGATTAACTGGGTCATACAGCAAAACAATGTCCAAAAATATCTACTTTTGATTTCACTGTAAATTGTGCAGCTTCTTCTCAACAAAAAAATCATAAGTGGCTAGTTGACTCAATAGTATCTCACAATATAACCATTGATCTCTCTAATCTGATGATTAATTCTGAATATGATGGTACTGATGAAGTGGTAATTGGTGATGGATTAGGTTTGCATGTGTCTCATATTGGGTCCTTGTCTCTTAAATCATCCAATCATGTCTTTCATTAACATGACACTCTTTGTGTTCCAACCATTCATAAAAATCTTATCTTTGTTCATCATTTTACCAAGCATAACAATGTTTACATTGAATTTCATCCTACTTATTTTTTGGTGAAGGATCGAATCACGAGGGCGATACTGCTCAAAGGCGAATGTGAAGATGGAGTGTACCCATTTCCGGAGCATCTACCATCCACCAAGCAAAATATTATTGCCTATGTTCATGAATGTACTACACCTGATGGGTGGCACCAACGTTTTGGTCATCCATCGTCCAAATTGATTAATCATCTCATTCAAGCCTTTTCTTTAACTACCAATAAAAATGGTCATTCCTCTCTGTGTACTTCATGTTCTCAAAACAAAGCTCATCGTCAAACATTTAGTACTCATGGACTCACCAGCACTACTCCAATTGAACTGATTTACATGGATGTTTGGGGCCCATCTCATGATTTTGGAATTAATGGATCCAAATATTATGTTATTTTTGTTGACCATTATACCAAATATATTTGGCTCTATCCCATGACTCATAAATCAAATGTTCAAACTTCGTAATCTTGTGGAAAATCGATTCAACACAAAATTAAAAGTATTTATTCTGATAGTGGTGGGGAATATGTTGGTCTTAAAACTTTTCTTTCTGTCCATGGAATTAGCCACTACACTACTGCTCCCCACACTCCCAACAAAATGGTATGTCTGAAAGGCGACATCGCCACCTAGTTGAAATTGGTCTTACCTTGCTCACTGATGCTCACATGCCTCTTTCTTATTGGCCCTATGCATTTCAAACTGCTACCTATCTTATCAATCGTATGCCCACCTCTACCTTGAATAATCAATCTCCGTTTGAAAAATTATTCAATCAAAGACCCAACTATCTCAAGCTCAAACAATTTGGTTGTATCTGTTATCCATTAACACAAACTTGAGCCGAAATCCAAACCATGCATATTCATGGGTTACAACCTATCCCAAAATGCATATTTATGTTTTGAGCCATCTACCAGAAGAACAATCACCTCTCGACACGTAATTTTTCATGAAGGGTCCTTCCCTTTTCATCAACCTGATCATAATAGTGCCTTTCCTTCCCCATCAGCTAAGTTACAACAACGTTCTTCTGTGATGATCTCGTTACCAAAGCTCTCTTTTGCTTCACCTAGTCCAGCACTTCTTCGGATGTGGGTACTGCAGTCTTGCCATCATCTGAGCGGGTCACCCTCTGCACCGACTCCTCTCCAGGTAAGTACTCCCTCTTCTCCCTTGCTTTTAAATCCAAATACTTCAATAGAATTGCCTGCTCCTACTGTCTCTGAAAACACTGAGGTGCGAGTCCATCGCATGACTACTAGGTCCATGAATGACATTTATAAACCAAAAAATCCTTCCTTGTTACCAAACATCCTCTCCCCTTTTCCTCGGAACCCTCGAGTGTTACTGCAGCACTTGTTGATTCCAGATGGCGTGAAGCCATGTCCTCAGAATTAACTACTTTAATGCGTCATAATACTTGGCAATTGGTACCCCCTCCAACTAATTGTAATATTGTTGGCTGTAAATGGGTGTTTCGGGTGAAAAGGCATGCTAATGGATCTGTTGATCGGTTCAAAGTCAGGCTAGTGGCCAAAGGTTTCAATCAACGACCTGGACTGGATTACAAAGAAACATGCAGTCCTGTTGTTAAATCAATCACCATACAAACTGTCTTAACTATTGCTGTGATGCAGGGTTGGTCTTTGAGACAGTTGGATGTTAATAATGCATTCTTTCATGGGCATCTCACCGAAACAGTGTATATGAAGCAACCTCTTGGCTTTGGGAATTTTGAACATCCTGATTATGTCTGCTGTCTAACCAAGGCCTCTATGGCCTAAAACAAGCACCTCGTGCTTGGTACTCTGCACTTAAACATGCATTGACAGAGTTTGACTTCATTAATTCGAAATCCGGCTCATCTCTATTTTTGTTTCATACTGGTTCCACTATTGCCTACTGCCTAGTGTATGTTGATGATTTGATTATCACCGACAATAATTCAGTTTTTGTTGCAAGCATTATTGATCATCTTGGCCAGAAATTTTCCATCAAAGACTTGGGGTCACTGCATTTTTTTTCTTGGTGTTGAGGTTATTCCTACTGCAACCGTCTTGTTTCTAACTCAGCACAAGTATATCAGAGATTTACTTGCCAAGACCAGTATGGACGATGTTAGGGATGTCACCACGCCTCTCTCAACATCGGTTTCCTTACAACTGGATGATGGTTCCTCCTCTGTTGACTCCACCGAATATTGTCAAGTTATTGGCGCTTTGCAATACCTATTCCTCACAAGACTTGCTATTAGCTTTGATGTCAATAAACTCTCCCAGTTTATGCATCATCCCACGTAGACTCACTGGACAGCAACAAAAAGATTGTTGCGCTACTTGAAGAACATAATTTTTCATGGTGTTACTATCAGCAAAACATCCAGCACCACATTGACTTGTTTCTCGGATGCTAATTGAGCTGGTAGTCTGGATGATAAGAAATCCACTTCAGCCTATTTGTTATTCCTTGGTAACACACCAATTTCCTGGAGTTCTAAAAAGCAGCGTGCAATTGCATGATCATCAACTGAAGCCAAATATAGGGCCTTGGCAACGGCTACCGTAGAGTCTGTGTGGCTGCTATCCTTGCTCCAAGAACTGAAGTTTATTCTGTCACAACCACCTCTCCTCTTATGTGATAATTTAGGTGCAACACAACTAAGTTTTAATCCTATCCAGCATTCCAGGATGAAACATATGCAGATTGATATTCACTTTGTGCGAGATTTGGTTGCGAAAAATATTCTCACTGTTCAACATGTCCACACAACTAACCAGCTAGTTGATCTGCTCACCAAGCCTCTCTCCAGGCAAAGAACATATTTCCTACATGACAAGATCGGCCTATCCGATGGTAGCCCGTTATTGCGGGGGTGTATCAGGGAAATTGATGATTTCAAATCATTGCCAATTCAAGCGCAGCTGTCACCATGAGAATGCCAGATTTTGTGCTCTCCATAACTATAGGATCAGTCTATTATTCCTGCAAATATTGCTATTGATTCTGATTGTAAATATTTGTCAGTTACACACATTTGAATCCCTGAAATTAAGTTCTCAGGGCTATATAAAGATTACAAGAAATGAATGGAAATTGTGTGAGTTGTATTACAATAATATTGCAGTGTAAGTTGCTGTAAGAACTTCTTCTGGAATCTCAGGATGTGCCTATCGCCTTCATGCCTATCAGAGTCATGCGAGAGGTCCTCTTTAAGCACATCATATGTTGTCCATACAATGTCAGCATTGACAAGTTGACCAATATCTACTACAAATGTATTTGGAAGAGATGTATCTCGCACGCCTTCAAACACATTAGTTTTTAAGGAACCTGGACGTACGTGTATGCCTAAAAATGGATAACAATTACCTAGTCAGTCCTACAATCTTGCTGCATCAGAAAAAAAAAATGTATCAGACCACAATTCAATAAATTTCCAAATGAAAATGAAAATTTCTGCATCAAATATTCACTCCATATGCAGTAGGTAACAGATTCTTGAGTCTTCACATAAAAGAAGTGAACTGTTTATAAAATACAGAACACGCAGCCCATAGCTATCAATTTAGATTCCAATCTTGAATCAGATGTTAATACACAAGTTTGTGAATCCAGACATTGTAAAGTTTGTCTACTAATCTGACTTAAATGTGCACTTATGTACTTGAAGGCAAAAACACACTCAGAGGTTAGACTACCATAGGGACAGAGTTAAATCTTTTGTTTAAAATTTTAAAAATCTCATAACTACAGCTCATGACCAGCGCTGGATTTACATGTCTAAGTAAATCTGTAGCTAATAGATATTCAAGATCTAATTTCTCATGGGACCTGGAAGTAATGTGGCACTTGGTTCAAGGTTGAAAGGTCATTAAAATATAGCTAATAGCAAGGAAAAATCATGTCACAAGCTCAAGAGTGCCAAAAAGTCAGTACACCCCTTCATGTTGAAAAATGATCGCTTGCATTGTCATTGTGATTAGCAAAGCCTGGTATTTCTATTTCTTCCTCAGCCCAAAGAAATTATGGTGAAATAATGAACGAAGAAAAGAAAGAAGAAAAGCTCATATCCATTTATATGATAAGCTAAGAATTTGGCAGTCAGCGCAATAAAACATGAAGGAATGCTGAAATTTGCAAAGTGCACCAAAAGAACACAGTAAGAAGTTATACCGTGTGATTTCAGAATGCTATTGAGGCAATATAGGAGCTGGACAGACTATACGAGTGGCACCAGTAGCCATGGGAGTGTCAGCCACCTCTATGAGTTCAGAGCACATCTGGCAAACATACTCCCCATCCCTCACAACATAGCTTATTGTAATCTTGTTTCTGTGCTTTTGTACTTCATCCACTGACCTCTTTTTTTTCCCTCGAGTTAAATCTTTTGTTTAAAATTTAAAAAATCTCATAACTACAGCTCATGACCAGCACTGGATTTACATGTGTCAGTAAATCTGTAGCTAATAGATATTCAAGTTCTATTTTCTCATGGGACCCTGGGATTAATGTGGCACTTGGTTCAAGGTTGAAATGCCATTAACATATAGCTAATAGCGAGGAAAAATCATGTCACAAGCTCAAGAGTGCCAAAAAGTTAGTACACCCCTTCATGTTGAAAAATGATCGCTTGCATTGTCATTGTGATTAGTAAGCCTGATATTTCTATTTCTTCCTCAGTCCAAGGAAATTATGGTGAAATAATGAATGAAAAAAGAAGAATAAAAGCTCACATCCATATATATTGTTGCTATCTAATTTTTGATCTATATTTTTTATAAAATTTTAGAAAAATCAAAAAATAGTAAAAAAACAATAAAAACCCAAAAAAATACATTTTTAATATATTTGTATCGTTTTTTGCATTCTCAACGTCATCTCAAAAGAATTTAAATTTTCAAAGGTATTTGGAACGCGTTCAACTTTTAACGCGTAAATTTTATGATCACTGATTTTCCTTGTTGAGTTGACGTTGATCTTGCTCACTCTCAAAAAAAATAAGAAAAATCAAAATTTATAAAATAAAAAAGAAAAAAAAAAGAAAAAGTTGAGGAACTAGTATGAAAACATGGGGAAACAAAAGAAAAAAGACTCTAAATCTAAACTGGTTCCTCTCTCGGCGGCTGCCCCCTTCCCTTGGCAAAAACCAAAAGTGGCCGTCCCCTACCTTTGCAAAAAAGAACCAGAAACACAGAGGCCGCCCCCTTCTCTTTGAAAACAACAGAGGCCACCTTCCCCCTTTTGGCCTTGGAAAAGCAAAAGAGAGAACCAAGGCAGCCCCTATTTTCTCCTTCTCACATACCAGCCGGCCACCTTCCCCCTTTTGGCCTTGGAAAAGCAAAAGAGAGAACCAAGGCAGCCCCTATTTTCTCCTTCTCACATACCAGCCGGCCGCCCCTGGCATTTTGAAGGAGGCTCCCAAGACCAGGAGCCACGGCCAAGCCTCTCTTTCCCTGTTGGGGCCGGCCATCCCCCTCTCATTTGGCAACAAAAAACTAGAGAACCAAAAGAGCCACAGCCGCCCCTGCTCCCCCTCTTCCTCTGGTTTTCTCCACAGACCAGCCAAAGCCCCCCATCTTACCCCTTCCAGTGAACCCCAAAAGCGGCCGGACCCTTCTCCTCCAAAAAAAACCCAACTGGCCCTTCCTCCAGCTGCCAGCTCCCCTGGCCACAACAGCCATGAAATCACAGGAGCTCCCCTCTCTGGTTTTCCCCCATCGTCCTTCACAGGTCTCCTCCAACAGACCCCACCACAGCGCGCCGATCTCCCAGCCATGGCAGTGGTGGGCGACACCGCCGGTGTAGAAAGGAAGGAGGAGAGGAGAAGTGGCCGATCGAGCCATCCATGCGTCTAGCCGGTCAGCGGCGCGTGCACTAAACCCGACTCCAGATCAGCAGATTGGAAATGGAAAGCGGAAGAAAACAGATCTAAAAAACAAAATAAAATCGACTGCTTGGGTGTTTTCTCTTGTTGCAGGTCACGGTGAAAGCCACCACGGGCAGGGAAGAGAAGAGAGGAGGAAACCGTTCCAGAGCCCCCCTCGACTGGCTTTCATGCGGCGGCGCGTGAACCCACGTGCCGCCATTTGGCGATGGCGTGTGGAACAACGCGCCGCCAATGGCCTGCAGTTCCACATGACCTCCTCGGCAGTTCTTGGATTTTTAGGGGTCTGTTTTGTAATTTTTACATGCTGGAATATGTATTTAAATTACTGTTTGTTTTTTTCGCTTAATTTTTGTTATTTTGTAATTTGTAAAAATAATGTGTGAGTTGATTATAGTAAAAAGTGACGTGTAACTTGTAAAAATAATGTGTGAGTTGATTATAGTAAAAAGTGACGTGTGTGTATGTATTTTATTTTACATGTTTTATAAATGTTAAAAAAGACAAAAAAATTAATTAACTTTCTTGGAAATGTAAATCCCTTTCTTGGAATGGGCTGTTTTAATGCCTAAGAAAAATTTAAGATCACCAAGGTCTTTGATGTGGAAACGAGTATGAAGAAACTGCTTTACAGCCTTGATGGACTCAATGTTGTTTCCAGTTATCAAAATATCATCCACATAAATTAATAAGATAATAAGAGATGTGCTGTCTTTTTGAATAAACAAGAATAAACAAGGAATAGACGGCTTTGGATTGTGAAAAACTAGCAGCAAGAACAACCTCTGTGAACTTAGAAAACCACTATCGAGAGGCTTGTTTAAGGCTATACAACGACATGTAAGGGCGGCACACAATGTTCTCCCCCTGTCATCAAAGACCTGTAAGGGCGGCACACAATGTTCTCCCCCTGTCATCGAAGACCAGGAAAAGGAGACATATAGATTTCTTCCAACAAATCACCATTTAAGAAAGCATTATTAACTTTCAGTTGATGTAAAGACCAATTCAGATCGGCAGCAATAGCAAGAAGGCAACAGACAGTTACCATTTTGGCGGTGGGAGAAAAAGTGTCGTGATAATCGATGCCAGCAGTCTGTGTAAAGCCTTGAGCAATAAAGCGAGCCTTATAGCGCTCAACAGACCCATCGGCCTTGCGCTTGATGCGATACACCCATTTACAACTGATCGAGCGTTTGCTAGGAGGTAAAGGGACGAGACTCGATGTCTGATTATCAATAAGAGCTTGAAGCTCAGAATTCATAGCTTCCTGCCACTTAGGATCAACAGCAGCAATATCATACGAAGTAGGTTCCTCATCATGACTAACATTAGCAACATAATAGAGATGTGAAGGGGAATACCGATTATAAGAGATAAAGTGATATAAAGGATATTTCATACCTAGTGTATATGAGGACGAGGCCGAGAACAATTGGTGTGGAGGCAGAATCACCTGCGAGCAATCACAATCCTTAAGGCAGAACGATGAAGTGCTTGATCGGGAATGATCGGAAGAGGATCAGGAAAGACAAGGTCGTTTGCCTGAACATCTAGTTGGTGTGTAGCCGGTGGAAGAGTGGAGCAGAGGGAGGCGGTTCAGGAAGAGAGGGTACTGGGTCATTTGGCAGAGGCGAAGGGGACACGGATTTGGTAGCGGGTGAGTCGAAAGGGTTAGTGATTTCTGTTGAAGGAAGAGGATTGGGAAAAAAATCAGACACGATAGGAAGAGGAATGGGCAAGGTTGGTGGATTTGTGTTGTGGGGTTGACTTGTGATGAATGATAAAAAGTATCCTCAAGAAAAATTACATCTTAATTAGTAAAAATTTTCTTTCTCGCAATATCTTAAAGTTTGTAAGCTTTTTGTGCTATAAGGATAACCAAGAAAAATACATTTGGTGGCACTAGGAGAAAATTTAGAAGATGGATTGACTACAGTTGCAAAAGCAATACAGCCAAAAACTCACATATGAGAATAATCAGGAAGTTTATTGTAAAGAATCTCAAAGGGTGTTTTCTTGTGAAGCAACAAGGTGGGAAGGCGATTAATGACATGTACAGCAGTAAGAATACATTCTCCCCAGAAAGTAATGGGTAAATGAGATTGATAGCGAAGAGCTCAAGCAGTTTCAAGAAGATGTTTATGTTTCCGCTTAACAACGCCATTTTGCTGAGGTGTGTATACACAAGAGTGTTGAAAAAGAATGCCCTCCTCAAGGAGAAATTTTTGTAATAAAAGAAATTCAGGCTCATTATTAGAACAAAGTTGTTGAACTTTTGTATTGAATTGAGTGTTAACATAATGAAAAAACTGACGGAGTAAAATTTGTGTCTCACTCTTATGACGCATTAAGAAAACCAATGTAAATCGATAAAAATCATTCACAATAGTCAAGAAATAAAAAGCACCAGAAAAATAAGGGGTTTTATAATGACTCCAAATATCACAATGAATAAGAAAAAAACACTTCGAAGTTGAAATTGAACTAGAAAGAAAAGGGTGACGAGTTTGTTTTGCCAATGGACAAATGTCACATTTATGACTAGAATCAAAATTGAATTTAAGCAAATTATCAGCTAAAAATTATAAACGATTACAAGAAGGGTGTCCTAATCGGCGATGCCAAAGATTTGATAAGATGATCAAATTGCAAGCAAAATGAGAAGAAGGAGAAGTTGAAGCCAACACCACAAGGTAATATAGGTCACCACGTCGCTTACCCACACCAATCATCGTCCTCGTAGCAAGTCCTGCAAAATACACCAAGATGGAAAAAATGTCACTAAGCAATATAAATCATTGGTTGTCTTTTCATCAGACATAAGATCAACTCTAGAACTTGGTACACAGGACATTATTCAATTGAAAGAAATTGTTAAATTGAATTGAGCCAGTCATAGTAATTCTAGCCATATCTCAGCTAGGTAAGGAAACTGGTGCCAAAAAAGGATTCTTGTCGACATTCATTAATGATGTAGGAGAAGAAGTAATATGATGGGTTGCCCCACTATCGAGTATCCAACAATTGTGAGCAACCGGTAACAAACCTGAAATATGTTTGAAGACTGAGGCAACATTAGCCTGTGGAGTGACTGGCTTGGAGGTTAAGGCACTGAGTATTTGAACATATTGATCCTTAGTTAAGTTAGGCAGAGAGACTTGAAGTTCCTGAAAAGTAGGATTGAAATCCACTTGATTTGCAGAAGGGTTACCAGATGCCAAGTTTGAGCAATGTTTGTCATTGCCTTGACGTTGGTGTCGTGCCTTTTCTCTACTCTTGGGGTGACCAGGAGGGTAGCCAATTAACTTGTAGCCGGTTGCCTTCCTGCGGTACATATCACCACAATAAGTACACTGAAAAGGCTTCTTATTGTGTGAATCGTTGGATTGATTCCCATGAACTTGATTTTTTTGCCGACCCCCAAGCATATTATAATTTCCACGCACAACTATGGCTGCTATATTTGACAGCATAGTGATAGCAGATCTTAACTCTTGCTGTTTTTCTACTTGCACAACAGAGGCATAAGCTTGACGAACTGAGGGTAAATGATTCATTAGTAAAATCTGACCTCTTGCACCTGAATATGACTCGTTAAGTTCCATGAGAAACCGCATAAGCTTGGTGCGATCATTCTGCGCACCACAAGTACAGGTTATTGAATTAAAAGATGCAAGCTCATCCCATAAACCCTTCAATTTTGTGTAATACGCCGCAACAGACATCTGACCTTGCTCAATCTTGTAGATGTCCCACTGAACATGGAATATACGAGGAGTGTTCCCCAAAGAAAACCGTTCACGAAGATCTTCCCCAAATGACATGAGGGGTGTAAAACTCGACATCCTATTCTTTGACGGGGAATGGTTTTGTTTATGAAGTCACTACCTAGTATTATGGTCACTGGAAATCCTAACTGGTCAATAGAGATTCTATGGTACGAGACTGGTTACGTAGAAGGAAATATATTATCACCCCTTAAACATTCTGCCTGAGGTAAACTGCATTGTTGGTTTTGTCTTAAATTACTAAATGTTTATTAGTTTATGCTACGATGATTTACTTAAAATATTCCTGACTCTGACGCCAGTAAATATTCAACTACGGATACTTCTAACTCTGGCGTTGGTAAATATTACATAGCTATAAAATAAAATAAATTTAAATAAGTATTTTTATTCCCGACTTAAACGTCATTTAATAAACCAATAAATTTATATTATTTTTTATTTATACAGATATATTTTTTTCATAAATTTTTTAATTTTTTAGGCTGAGTTGGGTCTATCTCAGCTCATAGATTGGATTGGACCCAGCCTAGTTATTGATCTAAATCAGTGACCCGGCTGGATAGCAGGCGTGCGTCACACACGCCTGCTACAAAAACAAGAATCAGGTGAATTATAATTCACTTGCTACAGTAGCAAGTGAATTATAATTCATAGCTACGGTAGCGTGAATTGTAATTCACTTGCTACTGTAGCTAGCGAATTATAATTCACATCTACTGTAGCTGTGAATTATAATGCAAAGGAGAGCAGAAGAGACTTACCTGGTTCAGGTGCTGCCGGAGGCGAAAATGATGACTGGCCAGTGTTGCTCCTCTCTGTTTCTGCTTTTCGTCTACTCCTCTGGTTCTTGCTTTCTTTATTTTCCTGGTTGCTGGAGTTATGAAGGAGTTCTACCGTCCCTCTCCTCTGTTTCACTCTGCCTCTGGTTTTCTCTCTTCGAGCGTCCTCTGTCTTTCTACACTCTCTCTGTCTGTTTTTTTTCTCCTGTTCTCTTGACTCTCTCTACTCTCTCTCCTTCCGTGTGTCTGTCCCCTGTTTTTTTTCTGTTTCGGTTCGTGCTCCTCCTTTTTTTTCTCTGGTTCTTGGCCCCCTTTCTCTGTTCTTCTCTGGCTTTTTATAGGGCCAGAGAGCTTGCAAAACAAAACCCATCCCCTTTACAGTCCTCCATTTGCAGTACTGTTTAATCAATTCGCGAGAGGGATCGTGGGAAAGGGACGTGGTCTACGATTCGGACCGAAATCACTGCAACTTTTCCAGCTCCCCTGTTGAATCGGGATGAAGAAGACGAGCATGACTGTTCCAGCAACGGTGCTGTTTCAGCAGAAATGGACATTCTTATTTTGGACCCTGAACTTTTGAAATTTAACAATTGGGTCCCTGGTTTCATTAATCAAACAATTTCAAGTTCAATTAAGTACCTAAACTTTCTATTTATATTGTTTTGACCCAAATTTCAATTTATTCCTTATTTTTATCATTTCACACAATTTTTTTTTATAAAATAGAAGGAGTTAAAAATTGAGTCACATGTGTGGCATGAAAGGACAGAATCCACTAATTCTTGTTCTAGGGAATTTATGATCCATGAAAGCCATGTCATTGCAACGGCTGGCAAAGGGCATGCTCTTCAGGATTTGAAGCCTCATGGGGTTCTTTGATTTGCCGGTAATGAAACCTGTCTTATTCTTGGTACTCAGAGAAATTTTCATAGCACAGTGCCAAGAGTTGTAGTTCTCACCGTTTAATCGCTTTGAAACAAGGAGCAAACCAGGATGATCTGAGTGTTGGAGAAATAAAGGATGACCAAGGGAACTGGAAAGAACAGGGGATGAATCGCCAGAATTGAAGAACTCAATATCGTTTTCCGCCATGATGTTGAAAGGGAAAATCAAAGACAAGGTAGAAACGCAGCAGATAGTAGATGCGTTGAAGAAATAAGGTTAGGACGTAACCTGCTCTGATACCATATAAGAAAAGATATTCAAGCGGAATGATTCATTGTATTGATTACGTTCATCATATTTACAGGGTGCCTTAGGGTTCTCCCATAAATTAGGAGACTAATAAAGAATGACAGCTAATATAATTGAATGTAAATTAATACAGTATATTCTAACATATCTTTTCTAATTATATCAAGATACACTGTCAATATACTTTCCAACACTTTCTTAATCTATGCTTTTAATAATTTGTCATTACATGTGATTAGCTATACCATAATATACTACAGAAAGAAAAAGGATCGGGAGAAATAAACCTGAGAAATTGTTTATCAAGCATTATTGTTGATTATGTGTAGGCAAAGTTAAATATCTCAACAGGTGGTACTTCAATTTCATAAGCAAATGCGCTTTCTCTACTCCAACAAAAAGAAAATGTTTTTGCAAACTATGTTTTGTCCATA